>JAAUXU010068106.1_pt1 | contig 19973 bp, 27 predicted proteins | sample 7278151 | NCBI WGS metagenome assembly JAAUXU01 (sample SAMN14350113, study PRJNA611818) | marine sediment metagenome | isolation source: surface marine sediment (1.8m) | place: French Polynesia: Moorea | collected 2018-08 | reverse complement strand
GAGGCGCTTTTATAACAGCATTTTTGGAGTTGCAAATTCAGACAGTTGTACGCTCTGTGCTACTGTTGCAAAATTTCAAATTCAAGGTACAGGTAGTCAACCTTTTTTATAACAAAAAAAATGAGGCTTGTACCAGCTACGCTAGTGTCTAACGCCAATTTTCCACGTTGAAAATCCGAAATTGATATCGTGAAACGAGCTGACCACCATCATATCAGGGAGTCGCAACAGAAAGATTATTATGCACCGACACATTGACTGTAAGCTGTACGTTCAGATACATTACATATGGTTATTGTTAAGCCGCTCTCTAGAGTACATGTCCAATGATTGTTCCCAGATCTCGCTTGTTACCTAAAGTCCTCGTTGAAGATGGCGGTGGGGCAGCTGGTAACAACAGCAACAATGCAGACATTATTCTTCCTTTGGGCAGTCCGGTTGCCATTGATACTTCGTCTGGTGAGGATGACGACGTGGAGGGCGAAGAGACTGCCAGACACCTGGGACCCAAAGGAGTCTTGATCTCGTAAGGAGCATTAAGGTCCCTCCTGGCCAACATCATTTCCATTCATGCCTCTTTTTCTGTTCGTCAGCAATTTAGACACCATTATTCATCTCCTGAAAGGCAATATCGGCACCGGCATCCTCGCCATGCCGGATGCTATCAAAAACTCCGGCCTGCTCGTGGGCAATATTGGCTTGGTCTTCCTAGCCGTAATCTGCGTCCACGGAATGCATATGCTGGTGAGGAAGGCCCAATTGAGCTGCCCGCCATTGTTTTCACTCAGTAAATTCAATCTTCAGGTAAATTGCGCTCAGGCCTTAAGCAACCGCGCCCGGGGTGAGAAGCTGAGCTACGCGCAAGTGGCCGAGAGAGCCTTTGCAGTCCGAGGTGGTGAGAGGTGGATCAGGCTGTCCAAGTATGCGAGGTAGGTCACGCATTCAGTAATAAAAGGATTTGTTCATGCAATACTTTTTACGTTATTTGACAGACGCACAATCAATGTGTTCCTGTGCATAACGCAGCTGGGCTTTTGCTGTGTCTACTTTGTGTTCGTGGCCCAGAATATCAAGCTGGTAAGATGATCATTACACCGGACTTGTCAGACAGACTTCCTACGGCTTGCTCCTTAGGTAATGGACCATCACTTCGGCTCGTACAACTATCACATCTACATGGTGATGATCTTGTTACCGATGCTAGCACTGGTGTCCATCCGCGACCTCAAGTACCTGTCTCCCTTCTCCATGCTGGCCAACGTTTTGCAGCTGGCCGGGCTCTGCTTTATCTTTTTCTATCTGCTGCAGGATCTCCCAAGCACAAGAGACAGGAAGCTCTTTGCTACGTGGTAAGAATTACGATAATGACTGATGGTAAAAGTAAAAAATTATGATAACAAGTTCATGCTCCTTATTATAATTTACTGCACAACTTTATTTTTATTGATATCTGTATTCCCCCTCAGGAACCAACTTCCTCTTTATTTTGGCACTGCAATTTATGCCTTCGAAGGTATTGGGGTTGTGTTGCCACTGGAAAATCAGGTGAGAAATAGTGATTACACTTGAGGCATTCAGTAATGACTCTGGTTGGATACAGTGCCACCAGGTTTGACGGAAAATTTTGTGTTTATGGCATGTTGCTCGTCCTTGCGTAGATGGAACAGCCCCATGCGCTTCGGGGCTGGAACGGCGTGCTGAACACGGCCATGGTGATGGTGTCGTGTCTCTACATCGCTGTGGGTTTCTTCGGCTACCTCAAGTACGGCGACGACGTTGCGGCCTCCATCACACTTAGTTTGCCCGTGGAAGAGTGGTCAGCGTGAAAGCTCATGAATGACTTACCAGCTACCTTCATAACCTCTGAATTATTTCATCAGGTTGGCCCAAATCATAATTTTGATGTTTTCCCTGGCCATCTTCCTGACCTACGGACTGCAGTTCTACGTACCTATTGAGATCATCATGCCTTACATGGAGCAAAAGTTTCCTAACGGTGGCCTTAAGCTGAACTATGGCCTCAGATATTTCTTTGTTCTTATCACCTGTAAGTACAGTATCATATGGAGGTGTAGCAATTATCAGCATTGCGTGACCTATGCAGTTTCTCTGGCTGCGGCCATCCCACGACTGGACCTGTTCATCTCCCTGGTAGGAGCCGCTAGCTCATCTACCTTGGCCCTGCTGGCGCCGGCTATATTGGACTCCATCACTTTTTGGCCGGATACCGGCAGATGCCACATCAGGTGAGCCTCGGACTTTCCCCGAGAGATCTGCTCCTCGTAGTAGATACGATACAAGTACACCCCGAAAGTGTATGTGTTAATTACAGGCTCCTGAAGAACATATTGCTCTTCTTGGTGGGTTTCCTCGGCTTCCTCACGGGCAGCTTCGTCAGTGTCCAGAACATCATCCACTACTTTATCACCGGGAAATAGTTCAGAAACTGCGAAGACACAGTTATAGACGCAAAAAAGGCGCTACCTTGTGATATCAAGAATTCAAAGAATGATAGAACTTGGACCAATGACAGCGGCACTTCACTATTCCTCCACGCATCGCATCGGCATTACAGAGTCTTCAAGAACTTGAGCAATATCGTATCCGTAGCTGAGAGGAGAGCAGAAAGTGCCAGGTCGTCAACCCTTCATGTGATAGAGTGTTCATGTCAGATAAAGGTAGAAATGGATATCTAAAAGAACATTAGATTGCGTGAGAGTCGACTTCGGCCGATATTTTTTAAAATGTCACTTTTGCACTCCACGATTCTTACTTATATTACCCCGGTGTTGTAACGTTTCAGAAACATCCAATTGACCTTTTTCGAGGTGCATTGAACGTGGGATGAGTTTGTCACACGTCGCATACGTGAAGTGACTCCGTCTTTGCAAATGTATGATGATATTGGAAAGATGATGTTTATTCCATGTGTTGTAATCAAGTGAGAAGCATACGATAGAATCCATCTGTAGTTTAGCTACAGCGCAAATATAACGTGATCTGATAGCACGTGCTGTAATTGTGTCGTGTTCATACGTCAAGAGACTCAGGATGGTTTCTGCTCACGCAGTGGGTCAGTTCTTCCTTCGTCATGGCTGTCATCGAGCAGATGACTGTCCACTTGCACGCCTCGTCGCACGGCTGAGCTTTTTTCGGCATCCACTTCACTATTCTGTGCTCGTTGTACTTTTGGAGGAGCTCCTCGTTGCCGGCAGCGAACGACTCCGCCATGCGGTCGACAGCGCGAGCCATCTCTTCTGACGGACGTGCAGGAAGGCGCAGTCAAGCAGTTGAAGTACGGCACTTTCGGACTTTCGACTTACCTGCAGAAAGGTTCCTCGTTTCGAAGATGTCGGTGGCTCTTTCTCCAGCTCTCCAGGATGCTACCAGCTGGGCAAGGAGTTCTTGCTTTCCTCCACCATGGTGAAATTGTCTCGTGTCAATATCGCCAAGAGGGAGAAAGTAGACCTTGTCAACAGATCACGATTCTTGCAGGACGAGCTATCCGACATGAGCACTATTTCCTCACTCGATAATCGGCCAGAGAAAACTCCCCGGACTTGAGTGAGTAGATTCGGAAACTCGGGTTGACCCCTGTAGACGCCATGGAGGCTTGGACGAAAGCGGGCGCACACTCTTGTCCGCCGCCACCGTCACAGGGTTTCCGCAGCGAATTTCGGTGGAGATCTCCATAGAAATGAGCAGAGATCCTGAGGCGGTGGTGGTAAAGCAGAGACGTCAACCTGCATCGAGCAAGGGTTTTTGCAGTAAGTACATGAACGTACGTTTCAGCTCGCCCAATTGTGTTTCACTGCCTCGACTGCGCCGTTTTATCGGCCAGACTCGGGATGGCGCGAGTCTTCTCAATCCACGGCCTCGTGTCCGTCAAGCCCGGGGCCGAATGCCCTAGCAGGAACGTGGCCCCAACGTCTCCAGTGGGGGACTTGGGAGACTTGAGGAGTTCGCTGTCAAGCCACCTAAACTGACTGCAAGGATCTAAAAGCAAAGTGCGAGCTTGCTTATAGCAACCAGGTTGTTGTATCATACTCATCATACTTTCGGCAAAAGTAGTAAAGTTCTTACTACTACTGATTACTTGGACATTCACTAGGCCTGGATCTTTTAAACTTCTACCTATAACCGTACCGACGACTTCCCAATTGGAAAGATTGCCGTACCTCCAGAATCGCTCGTGCTGGGTCTCTCGCTGTAGATAACCGTGTTGTAGGCTATGAACTTCACCCCCTCCTTCTCCGCACTGTAGAAGCCGCACTCGGCGAAGGTCTCGGCCGCCATGAAGGAGGGCATGAGGCTGTCCAATCCTCCGCTCTCTAGACAAAGACGGTAGGGATTGGGAGAGACGAAGTGTTTGATATCGTGGTTGCCAACCAGGGGCAGCTTTAAGGTGGATGGGAAATACTGGCGGAGGAGATCAGCGGCTGCCTTGATGCCTTGCAGAGTCCTTGTCTAGACGCACGTGCAGTTGTTCTCTCGGTGTGGACTTGTGTAACTTTGCGTCACTTACCTCTGTGATCTTTGTGGCTTCACGTGTTCCAAGCTCACCACTAACAAAAGCGCGGTTTACAAAGTCTCCAGTGATTATGATTGCAAAAGGGTCAGGTTCGATTTCTCTGAGGTACACGAGAGCAGATTCAAGTAGGACGATTGGCGTCCTCATGGGTGGAAAGGGGTTCAAGTCGGCCTCCTCTGACATCTCCGGGTCTATATGGAGGTCCGTTATGTGGACGATGCGAAGGTGTCCGACGTTGTCCTCCTCTTGATTCCTACTGCATTTGTACACTGCTGCTTAAGGCAATCACCAGGATGGTCTGATTTTTGGCACTGTCGATAACTGCACCTACAACTCTGATGTCTCTATGGGGCTTAACGTAAAGAAGAGCGCCAGTCAAACACTTTTTGGTCTGCTTTTAGGCTGATGAGCGCCAAACGTGTGGTGAGACACAGACAGACGGACACACTTAACATTTTTGCCATTCTTGCTACCTAACAAAGTGGGGAGCACGAAAGTGTTATTAAGTCATATTTGCTGACTCAGCTGAGATATGAGTCAGTCTACCAGCTCTCTGCACTCCTTTGCCTCCCCTGTCCGTTTGACCACGTTATTATTTTGCTGCTTCAGTTTTTGAAATACGTATGCAGTCGACCACTAAACCTAGGAGAATCAACATGGTCCGGTAAGCGGTGAGAGGCCTATCATTTACGTACTTATTCACTTGAGTGGCAGTCATATATGATCCTTATGACGATGATACCATGCACTTGTTGGATATTTTTCATTGTTACTGCTGTTAGAACAATTGGATGTTTGGCATCTGAGGGTAGTTGAGCTTGTTTCAAACGTTGTTCTACTCTTGAGAGTCCTTGTTCGTCCATGTATGGTGCCAATTTGAACAGTCTACTTTTGCTTGTCCATTGTGTCCCTGTTTTCAGCAGGTTTAAGTCTTCGTTGAAGTATTCTTGTCAACACATTAGGTGCATCTTGAAATTCTTGATGCACTGTATTAAACCAGTATTAGTGCAGTGACCTGGCAATAGCTGAATCGCCAGGCAGCTCACTGGTCTGGCATAGTGCCCTGGCCTGGACCCAGTTCTTTGTCCGAATTGCACTTGAGCAAGTTGATGATGACGGAAATTTTGCAATTTTGATGTCGGGGCAATACTGTATGTTACGATACTGGTCACAAGTTAGAAGGTCTGAGGTTTGGAGCTCCGGGTATTTGTCTACTTGTATGGCAAGGAAGGAGGAAGTTGGCAGGAATTGCCAGGTTGTTTGGTAATCTACCAGGTGGACGCTGTTGAATTTGTTTAAGGTGATACAAATGAGCTATTCGAGGGATGGTGGGTGTGATCATCAATGTCCCCAAGGAGACCTGGATTGTTTCAGGTCGATGTAAGAAAGTGTTCTCTTTCTTCAAATTTTCTCCAATGATGGATACTTCTTGTTGCAGATGGATGATGGAGATGGAGAGACAGTTCTCCAGTCGCTGCTGTGAGCATCAATACTCTATGTGTACTATAGTTGTCTCGTGCCCATCTTTCTTTGCCGTTGCTTATGGTGGAAGTGAGGTCTTCAAAATGCACCATTTTCACAATGTCATCGTCTTTCACTCATTCACCGAGTTTGTCTCTCCTCTTCGATTCACTGTCGGCCTCTCCAATTCCATCGTGTTTTTGACATCCAGTGATCTAATCTCCTCCCAGATGATACGGGCTAGCTGGTTATCTGGGATGCATCCTTCCTCAACGCCTTCAACTTCCAGGTGTCCTGGCTTTATGGCACCCATCGCTTTGGTGAGTGTAGCACAAGCTGACTCAGAAGTTCATGACAATTGCTATGAGACAGTCCACCGGATGGAAGTCATGCATTCGTCAGATGTGTTCATGGTAACTGAGAAGAGCTGAGTCAAAACATGAGCAAATGTTGATTAAGCTGGAAATATGAGGAGTATCAAGAAGGTATGGAGGGACTACTAGGGAGAATTTCTTGAAGACTTTGTCAGGCAATGCAGACAAGATAAATTAAATTAAAATATGACGACTATTTCCGATCGGTACAGAGGGTGTTTATCCTGGTACACGACTCGGGGAAGGATGTAAGAAGTTGGTCCCCAGTTTTCTTGAGGCGTTTCGACATCTGCTCGCTTTTATCGGCTTGTTGCTCGGGATATTGACTTGTTTTTGTAGTACTCCAGCAAAGTGAGAGTGCTTCTGAGGTCCCTTTTGGTCCATTCGAGCCAAAGGAGTTTGTGACTCTGGTGTTTTTGCAGTATCGGATTGGAACAATCCTTGAGTACGGACCAAAGCAGAGGGGACCGAAGTAAGTGGCCTGGATATTGTTGGACCAATATTGCGAGGTGCGTGAGGGGCGATTGATGCCTTGCCTCCAAGTCCTTCAGGTGTCTGTCTGTTGTACAACAGTCCGTGATCCTCTTCTCCTTTTTTGGTTGCTTTCAATTTTTCAGTGAAGGTATGGATCACGTATTGTAGCATCTCCCTTCTTAAGTATTGTCAACAATACTGTGACATACATCATTGAAGTGTGCAGTAGTAATACTTGAAAGAATCCATGATAGCTTCTATTAAGCAGAACACCTGATGGAAGTCATGTATCGTGAGTAGAATTTTATTGTAACTGAGAGAACATAAGGAAATGCTGAATAAGCCCGAAAGTAGAGAAGTATTTAGGAAGGTTTTAAGTGAAGGAGATTTCATTAAGACTTTTTTTGCCCAATGAAGAAAAGGTGAATTAAATTAAATTGTCGGACAGGCGGTCAGCCCGAGCAGCTTCCATTGCAATCACACAATTTTTTGGGTCTGACCATACGTGATGGCATGATAGTTTTCCTCGACAAAAGGGAAACACAGTAGAGAATGTAAAAGTGATATTAAAGACTGCTTCAATTTACGTTATGCATACTGTATACTATGTACAGAGGGATGACTGGCGCTCTACTTTTATCAAGAGATTAATGTTGGAGGTGCAGCTTCCAACACTGCCCCAAATCGGATCACCCCAACAATCACGCACGCACCCGTGGTGAACAGTAGGTACATTTCGTGCAAGTGCTTGTACATACATGTATGCATCACATCTGGAATGCGACCTAACACAGAATTACCTTAGCAGGAGCGAGGAGAAGAATGAAAAGATGAGGATGCCCTTAATGAAGAACAAGCACTTGAAGACATTGAACTGAGTCCTGCGTCTCAGACATGAAATGAGTCTTCTCTCGGTGAACACCATTTTGTGTCCGTGCCACACTTGGTGCAGTCAAACTGCACGAGTGGGACGAGAAAGTGAAGGCGTGACAGCTGTTGGTGCTTCGAAGTGAACATTCGGCCGCTTCCTGACCTCACACTTGTGCGTCGCCTGGGGGTCGAGACCATTGCAACGTCTCTTCAGTCACATCCATTGTTGGAATTTCAACGAGAGAGAAGAATTCCTTATTGACGCTTTGAGTAACGCTTACTCCAGACTGATCTCATGTTTGGCGCTGCTACAATGGTTGCTTGAGACACTTATACGCATAGGGAAGGAGTGCACATAGTGTAAGTTAGCTCATGTTCGTATCTGATTTTGGCAAATGGTGTGCCAGCAGGATGATCTTGCAAAAATCAAGAGTTTTGCTTTCTAAGTAAAAAAGTCGGCTCATTCCCAAACAAAAATTCAGTCGGCAGCAAGACCTGGCAAAGATCAAGGTTTATCTTGCAAAAATCGTGTATCTACTGTTCGCGAAAATGGCAAACCTATGAGTTTATACGACAACCCTTGCCGGGTGGATAAAAACTGCCCCAGAAATATTCACACCTCTGAAACGTTTGGTCAGTCCAGAAGCAGAAGAGGTAGGTGCATAAAGCCGTCATTTGATCATCATCAAATACTCTTATGCACTCTGAAATGCAATTGTTATACTGAGTGCCTCAAACGACTTCTTAGCTGTGGACCTGGAAAGTCAAGATTTCAATCATTGCAATGTACATGTACCTGTACACGATGACAAAATTACAGGTGTACTAGAATCTCGACATCACGTATTTTTGCACCAGGACGGTGAAATACCTTTTATCGAGAGCTGCGATGCGATGCGTTACATAGAGAAGTAAAAAAAATTCAGCATGAAACATTCGTTACATCGAGATTCGACTACAGTTCTTAATTTTACGTAATGTCACTCATAACCATGAAGCACCAACAACAAAATCTGTAATCTCTCGACCCAGGGAACTGGCGTAACGGCCAACCTTGCCTATGGGTGTCGTGAAGTCGTCCTCGGATGTCAGGTCCAGGAACGAGTGTCAAGATGAGCACGAAACACTGGAGGAACTCCTTGATCGTCATCAATCCCAAAGTGCTGCCAGAGGTGCATCGGTAGAACAACTATGATGAATTATGCAGTTGTTCACTTTTAGACAATTAGTGCTATGGGCAATAGATTTGCCCCGGGGTCAACTGTACTCGTCCCCTCCACCCCAAATACAGATAAAAGTGGCGTGTGTGCGTGCATGTGATAATTTCCTATTGTTTTCCGGGGATCCTCATGCGATGTCTCTCTTTTTTCCTCCTAGACGATGGCGGCTAAATTCTTTTCAACTTATAACTGGGCCCGCATACGCAAAGCACGCTCATAGGTGACCTTCAGTGTCAACTAAATGTAACTACTGTGCATCTGTTGTGTACAAAGCTTTACTCTTCCCCCTTGGGAAGACGTCTCAATGAAAAATGCCCTCACTAAAGATATGACAACTCTATCCTTTCATCAGTCAACAGGTAGCGACAGGAAACATTAATGTTGAGTACGCTGATAAGGAAGAACCCTCCCCCCAAAAAAATGACGAAGAGGAGCGAGAACTGCTAAAAAAAAAGAACATGCTCACTTTGACTCTACTAAGCGATGACGATAACCGAGACTTGGGCTTTCAATGGTCTGCCCAAAAGTGTTGGGCTGTGGTGGATCCAAGTCAGGCAGTGATTGGGAAAAAAAACCCTACTTGGTTTAAAAGACCTGTACAATACTAAAGTTCCAAATCAAGCAATTTTTTATATACTGACTGTTAATGCCTCACGTGTCATGTTAAATATTTCCCTGTCTTGTGCACACAAAAGTGTCAGACGTGTGGCCGAGGGGGCCAATTTCTGCCTGATTGAGAGACCAAGAGGAGTGAACAAGGATGGGCGTAGAATTTCAATGAGCAGAGAAAATGAGTTTACTTCGTATACACAAGCATGAGTTGACGGCATCGATAAAAAGACAAGACTTGATATGTATAGTGCTTTTTGGCGGTATCAGTCGAGTCCTCATACAGGGTGGCCCAATGACTTCGGTTGCCCGCAATGTCCCTAGGCCTCTCACAAAAGGCCCATCACCCACTGGGTCCAAATGTCTTGGAAGGCCTGGCAGGAATCCTACACGGGAGGAGCGGCAGTCAACTCCATCGCCGTGAAGTACTGCAGGGCTTCCCAGGCTGTGCACGTGTGACGGACATGCAATGTTTCGTACAAACGTCTGGGATCAGGACCCCTTGGCCACGCTGCATCCTCGCTCGTCCCTTCTGGGGCAGAATGCGTCCGTGGCCAGCATTGATATGTGGGCACGTCCATGACATTCGATCTCTGCTTCCCGTCTGTCTCCCTTCCCCCCCTGCAGCCAATAATGAACCGCACTTGATAACGACAGACAGAGCTGAGGAGAGAAGAAGGCTAGACACAACAGCAGCAGGATCAAATTTCGCACATGCAAAAAACCAGCTCTTCCATAGCCTTTTGTTGCTGTCCATGGCCCTGCCGACGTCCGACGATAATGACGCGTACACTTACGCGGACCACGCTGAATTTTACAATACGTTGTATACAGTCGATGGCGTCGACCAAGTCATAATGACACAAGGTCTTCTTGACTGGGCCAAAGTTCTTTCTGTTCGTGCTGGAAAAGGAGAAGAAAAAAAAGCCGCCAAAGCTCTCACTAATATTTGAGCATCGCTGACTTCCGCCAATCTACCCGTAGTTGCTTATTTCTTTCTTGGAGACCATTTTTCCTGGCGCTTCCTCTGCCAAATTACATCGTGCCATTATAGGTATTTCATAAAGATGTCGTCTGGGCTGCGCTTCCCCCATTCCAACTCTTTCGCGGGGCAAAAAAGCCAGCTTATTTGACACAAATCACACATCAGGTTTATATATGAATATAAAAAAAGGACCCAGTCAGGAGGAAGAAGAAACTCCTTGACGATCATTCCAGTCTTATCGCGAAAATCAGACAATTGTGCTTCTTCTTCTTCTCCCTCTCCAAATGGACGCAGAGTGCGTAAGCCATGTCCAGACAGGACAAGCGCCGACGCGGTCATGGTCACGATGAACCCGTAAACAAAGCTGCTGCAGCAGCAGCTGCCGCAGGTCTGGATAAAGCACCCCTCTCCGGTGTCCCCCCTGCTGCTAACTACTGCGTACGTGATGATGATACCTTTTTAAAGGTTGTGTGAGGGATGACGCAAGGGGCAACGAGAAGGGGGTCAGTGTGCGTCACACACGAGTGACATCACTACTGCAGGGGGGGGGGACAAAAATGCTCACAACTTTACTTCTCATCTTCTGCTGACCTTTCTGCCACTCTGAGGTCCCCGTAGAGGTTTGTTGGGAGCAGCTTGAGCATCCGAGCCCGACCTCAAGCCTCGACCGACTTTTTGTGTAATCGTGCTTTTTTGAGACGTCACCTCTGTCTTTGGCCAACTGTGAAATGACGCGAAATCGGTGCTATTTGCAAACAGGCCCATCTCTAAAGGCTCTCGAGCTCTTCCTCATCTCCAGCCAAAAAAAGTGTGAAAAGGAGACCTTCTTTCCCCACTACCTGTTGCAGTCTTCTTTCCCCACGTTTCTTCTGAGTCTCACGCCGTAGATCAATGTGTAAGAAGGCGTTTTGCAGAGAGGAGCAAAAAAATCGTGTCTCATAAACGTTTTTACTGAAGTAATGAATTGGTCTTTTCATTGGCCTCCGGTAATATTTAGCCCAGCAATTAGCTACAAAAGGTAGTTTCATACTTTGATTTGATAGCTCTGTCTTCTGTTCTTCCATATTTGCCTAGGACAAAAAAAAAGACCAACTTTCCGACCAAAGCAAACGGCGTCCATTGATGTATTGTGGGAATCGGTATAAGGACCGAGCGACCAACCAAGCCCTCGTCGTTGCTTTTGTGACGCAAGCGCGCCACGCGGACGCTGCGGCTCCCTTTGCTGCTGACGCTGACGCACGCGTACGTTTGCGTACGCGTACGCTTTTGTGTCGATGAAATTCAATCGGTCAGGATTAGTCTGTCGGCGTCAATCCCGCTCTCGGTGATTTCAACGCAGGCTGAGCTTTTCTCACTCTTGTTCCACACGCGCTTTTGCGCGGGGATTTGACTCAATCTCGACTGGAATCGTTGCGAAGAAAAGTTTCTGGGATGTGACTGTGTGGAGGAAAGAGGAAAAAACCGCAACCAGAGGCTTCTCTTTATCCAGGACCGACGACATCAAGATGAAACTGGTAAGAAACACTTTATTACAGACCATTTGCGTTGTAAGTTTAAGTAGGCTCTTTTAACAGCGAGGCTGAAAATTGCGCAGACCAATTTTCGCGTTAGTTGCCAAAGCTGCGCCTGAAAAGAGGCAAAGACTTTTGGTGTGCAGACGATTTCTAAGGGCGCGCAGACCGAGGTTTGGCTACTACATTGAGCATGCGAATCGTGCCAGCAAAACACTAAGATGTGGCCTCGTTGCCTTGAGTAAATGACACCACCTAAAACTGTTGTTTTGGAGGGGAAAAAAAGCGTCTCATACGATTGTATCCAGGCAGGGTTGCCACACGACCTGGAATTTAGAGTCTCAGCACTCACACAGCTGCTCTAATCCCAAGGTATACCAACATCACGACTACTGTGAAATATGCTACGTACGTGTGTAGAACGTGAGATTATTAAGGTTTTGAGGGAGGTGCATGCACGGATCTCACGGAAAAATAGATGCTTGCGCCAACATCTTGATCTCGCTATCGTTGTACTTTATGCGCCGCCACCAATTGTTGCGCCACTTGATGATGACAGGCATGGCAGGCCCTGGGCCTGTCTGCATTGGTATTATGTAAATATTTCTCTTTTTTTTCGGCAATTTCTGCTTTCATTATTGCCTCCATCAATCTCATTTTTGCGATCGCTTCTGCCTGAGACCAATGATGACACCTCCTTCCGCCTCCAAGGTCACAGCTTGGTAGAATAGCTTTTCCTGCAAAGATTCGTTAGTCAAAAAAATTGCCTTTTAGGCCTCAGCTGGGCCTTGATGGAGGTGACGATAAGGAGAGAAAAAGACTTGATTTGGGCATGAGTAAGACATTTCTTACCAAAACTGAGCAACTCCGGTGTTTGCTGGCCCTTAATCAAGGTAGTTGGTTCACCTTCGTGGGGCAAAGAGACTTCTTTGCCCAAAATAGACCTCTTTTCTTTTAAAGACAAAAGCCTGCAGGGGATGCAAATGAGCCACGGAAATGGGTCCTGACCTCCAGAGAATTATCACACTTAACAACTTAATATGTGCTGTGCAACATTCCTGTTCACTTCCACTCAAGTCTTACCTTAGTGATTCGCAAAAGAACAAAAATCCTCCATTGACTCAGCTTGCTTGACGTGTTTCTATAGCAACAACTGCGACTGAAAATTGCCACAGCTTTTGAAATTGAAAAAAAAAATACGTAAGCTGACAACGTTTCAAAAGGCAAAAAAAAAGTTATTACGCTTTCCAGCTTAAGAGCGAGTGTCAAGCACTTTTGTCGAGCCTCTCAAGAAGCATTTCTGCCAAGGTGATAGATGAGAATCAGTGACCATCTTCCAATAAAGATGTCGCTCCAAAGGTCGAGTCTTTCGCAGGTTGTTATCCAAGGCCTTGTGATGTCTCTTTTGCTCTTGCCAGCAAAGCAAAGCAGGATCTTTGACCACAGGCGGAGCACGCGCACACGTGCACACAACGGCTACGGAAGACGAAGAATCTGCATTTTATGGCGGGAGTTTCAGTTGCTCAAGTACCGACTGTTGTTTGGCTGCCTCGGAGGAAAAACTGGTTGCTTTGGGGGGGGGGAGATCTCGACGTATAGGGACGTGCGGTACAAGTACAAGTTTGAGGTGATCTTAGGAGGGGTTCTTTAGGTGTAAAACCAAAAATTGGCCACAGTCAAAATGTCACGTGGCATTCCTGGTCCACTTCGGTGACCTTTTATTTTTCACAAGAACAGTTGTAGGAACAATTTGATACCGTACTCTTTTTTTCCTGCCTTACTGTTGTGTTCCGTCAGAGAGAATCTTTTTGTACGCACGGAGAAAAAATGATCTTTCCACACCTGGCAGTGTAAAAAAGAGTGCCACATGCCAAAAATGCCAAAAAAGCATGAAACCAAAACGTGTTGCTACAGCTACTGCAAGGTTCAGGTGAATCACCTAAAAATCCTGTCTCCACTGGCGAGGAACTTTACTTTTTCCTCTAAAATGAGCTAAAATGACTGTTGCGAGCAGCAGAAAATGTACCAAAGCCAACTGGAGTGCATCAAGAGGAAAATGAAAAATTGCCCCGAGATGTCAAGTGATGCTGAAGTTCCTTCTTCCTGCCATCGACATTTCTTTCCGTGATATTTTTTTTCTTTTGCTAGGAGGAGGTTGGAGGTTTCCGCCATCAAAGCCTCCGTAAGAAATCATTAGCTGCGAAGTGCTGGCACAGCCAATGGCAGCTCTTTGTATTAACACACAATGTTACAAGTGGTGCCAACTCTTAATGGCAACCTCTACAGGGGCCACAGTTCAGTTCTTCCTTCATTTCATGCTCAGAGGCCTCACTCATTCTTACAGCAATGTTGCATCAATTGCTGCTCATGGCAGTTTGACACACTCTATGAACGTCATTGCAGCGCTAACAACCAGTTTTGTCTTCAACCATATTGAACTGACTGACGCACTCGAACTGCAGGGTGTGATTTATTTGGCTCAGGGGGGGGGGGGTAGCCATAAATTGGTCACTCCATATTTAAAAGTTGCACCAAGCTGATGAAAGAGCTGAAAGGAGTCAGATTTTCGCTGCCAACCCCTTGTTTACCATCATTGAGAGTCGCAAGGTCAAGCCCGAGAGTGCCACTGACCCGCTTTCTGACCTGAAGGGCTTGAGAAAATGTGTTGAACGAGTCCAACTTTGGCAGGTGCACTGAGGAGGCTTTCCAGACGTCCTTCAAACTCTTCGGAGTCCAGCGGGGTCCCCTTGCCAACAAGCATGTCGACTTAAGTTTAAGCTCGACTTAAGCTAGACAAACAGCAGCACCCTGTATGCGTGTGCGTCCATTCATCTCTATGCAGCTTATGTTGGCCACGCCGTTGGCTTGCTCAGAGTGTGGCTCTTGTTTTCTCCCTTGTAAGTGCGTACAAACGTGCGTACGCACAAACACACACACACACAGTCGAGGTTGCCCCCGTCCACCGTTTCCATCGGCGTCGTCTTACCGCAAATTCCTTCCGCCCCAAATCAATTTCTGCGGTTCAGCTCGACTTAAAGACATTTGCACATGCAACAGCGCACGGAAGAAGCATCTCCTGACCTGAATTGGATGGCACAGTAGATACTTTTATTTCACCTTGCCACTTTATTCGACTTCTGTCTACTCCTTTTGATTTCACTTTGTCTCAATCTACGTCACTCTACTTCATTCAAATTCACCTCACTTCTCTTTGCTTCAATCTACTTTACCGTACTTCATTGTCCTTCACTGTACTTTGATCTCCTTCTCTTTGCTTCTTTTTGCTTCAATCTCCTTCAGAAGCTTCATTCTACCTCACCGCTTTTTTCTTCCTCACTTTGCTTCAATCAACTTCACTTTACTTCATTCCACTTCATTGTACTGAACACAGCTGGAATTGGTGAAAGATGGATCAATTCAGCCGAACCATCTGTCTAGCCGAGGAGACAAAACAGTGCAAATGTGGCGAGGAGAGTTTGCATCCATCCACTCCATTGTTTTCGACCAAGGATGACACCTGACCAACGTGCCAGCCATGAGCAAGTTGCGCAGTTGCGCGAAGTCAGCAACATCCTCGTGGCTCAGCAGATGCTCGACAAGTTGCTCACCGAAGAGTCCAATCCTGAGGTCCGCCCAGGCGACCTCTTCACATACTCAGGGATTTTCACAGCATTGGTCTGAACTCAATCCTCGTCACGTTCTGATCATGGTGTGAAAAGAAGATGAACGATGTCGGCGGCGCCCAAAATCCTCTGACAGGCAAGACTGTCCTTGTGTGAGGAAGAGGCGAGGAAACCTCATTGGGAGCAATTCATCATTCTCATCACCGCCATCGTCGACCGGAGTCTCTTTTGGTCAGTCCGGAGAATCACGCAGGAATACATTAAGGAGACCGATCGACGAATCAGAACTGCTGAGGAGTGTCAAATCCCATGCAGAAACCGACGTCTCAGGCGAAAATTTAAAAAAAAAAAGTGGCAACTTCTCTTTTTCCTGATTGACGAGGCCTCGGGCAAGGATTTTTCAATATATACTTTGCGGAGGAAATGGCCAGGACTTCTTCGTCCGAGTTTAATTTGCTTGAATGTCGGCTCACTTAAGGCTGCGGTCACGCAAGGTCGAGTTGCACGTGCGAAGTTGGCAGAATCTGCCACGTGTGAAGCCGCCTTTTCCCGCCTCTTCCTGCTTCAGTGATTGCGTTCGACGGCGCCGGCTGCAGCAACGCTTCTGCCGTCTGATGACCCGGGCCGGGCGCTGAGAAGTGCGCAAAAAACGCGCAATTTGCGCAGAGTCCATTAATCTAGAAATAATTTCCTCCTTTCTTGCCAAAGACACAGAGTTGCGGCAACAATGAATAATTTACAACCGCATCCGGGCGGGACAAGCGACAGAGAATTAGTTGGGCCCCGCCAACTGGGCCCTGCTGCCCCAAGAGGGCCCACCAAGGGGGCCCACAGCAGGGCAGCCTCCTCATGGACGAGCTTACGAGACAAAAACAAAAATGTTATTCTTTGCATATTGAAGATTCCATGAGCGTTTTTTTTCCGGTGTCTGCGTGCCCAAAGTCTCAAAGGGAGTCCAACAATTCACACATAGGTTACCTTTGAAGTAAAGAGAGAGAGAACGAGAGGGTGAGAGAGAGAACCAGAGAGAGAGAGAGAGGAAGAGAAAGAGAGGAGAGAGAGAATGAAAGAGAGAGAGAAGGAGAGCGAGCCAGCGAGAGACAAGATTCAATATCCATTAGTCATAATTCTTCTCTTCTCATTTCCCATTTTCCATTTTGCTAATGACTAATTTCAGCCACCTGATTCATTGCGTGTGAGAAAACACCTCTCACTTTCTGAGACCCCCGAGGTCAGAGGGAATTTTTCGAGTGACTCCGAACGTTTTCATTGTTGTGCAAACGTTCAAAAAGCGTTGATGGTTTCTTTATTTTTGCACGCTGAAGAATTTTCATTAAATGCACCAGATGGAATGATAATCCTGATCGCTTAGCCTTAATGAAGCCACAACGAGACAATTAGCTTTTTTCCCCCCCTTTTTGCAACCTGTGCGTATCATGCATGTTCGCACAGTAAAGGAGGATTTTGTTGGCGCAAAAAAAGTCGCAGTCAACTGAAATGTTGTACGAGGTCCAATGAACATTGGTTTTTGTACTAGAGGATTTTTTAAAAGAAAAAAGTGTGTACGTACAGGGCTTAACCGACGAATCCGGGCAAACTTTGAAGCCTCACAGTACTCAAGTAGGGCGGTGCAAGTCAAAAGTCTTGGACGCTCCAAAGCTGATGGAGCCTCAGGGTTCCCCTGATGAGTGAGGTGGCTACTGAGAGGTCGTGAATGCCAAGCAGCGTGCACAAGGCCGAGGTCATTGAGGACCATCAAGCTAAGAGAGGGCCTCCTTTTTGGGATGGAAACATTAGACCTATCCAACTCCCCCTCCCACCCACCCCTGCCTGACGGCAGTTGTAGGACAAGGCGTCCCCGGTCACAGCCTCAGGAGCCTGGAGGCCTCCACCGGGTCCTCCGTCTCCAAGATCAGTCAGGTGGAGTCTGCCTGCAACTCGTTATGCGGCAAAAGAAGCACAGGCAGGCACGTAAAATAAAAGTTGCGGCCAAGACTCCCCCCGAAGGCTTCTCACTGAATGCAAATTCCTGTCAAAACACCTTATTTGAGTCTGCAAATTTTGTCCGGATTCATGAGCGAAACCCTGTAGTGGACGCGCAAAGAGTTGGCTGAAGAGTCATAATGCAGAGCAAGTGAGTCGAAGAGGAGGAAGAAGAAGTCGTGTTCGTCTACATAACCTTGCTTGTTTTCCTGTGGCAAAAAAATTTGCAAAAAAAGTCCGATCACTTTCGATATTCTCACACTACGCTCTGGAATGGCAGTGAGTGAAAATGGCGGAACTTTTTTGGCAATCGAATACATCTTTTGGAAGAAGACAGTGGGCACAACCAGGCCCAGGCAGGCCTAGTCAAGCGTCATCCTAAAGCACACACACACGCACGCTCGCGCGCAGGCAGAACCCTTAGATCCGCCCTAGTAACCTTGCATTTTTGCCATTGCACACAGAGAAGCGCGAAATCATGCTGCTGTCCCCTGATTGAGCTGCGTCAAAATACGGAAATGTATCCCGATCGCGTCATGCAGGCCTCCTTCCCGCCCGTCGCCCCGGCCGCGCCTGCCTAGGCCTGCCTAGGCCTGTGACGCATAAGTGCACAACAGTGAATGAATCTGATTTTTTCCCCCCTTTTCTCCTCCTAATGATGAATTTTTCCAGGTGCAAAATGCATGCTTGATTCACGGACGCTTCGTCTGCATAAGGACCATGCCACAGCCGTAGAGTCTATCAAGAGTAAGCTTTATAAGTGTTATCATTTAAGGCTATCTTGGTTGCGAGCGCCCACAAAAGGGTTGAGGCCTCGTTTTTCTGGCGATCATGACCAACTTGCTGAAGACTCCGTTAATCAACGACCTCGAGGGAGAAAAATGCTCTCGTCGAGGACGTCAACAGGGCCGACATGTGTGAATTCACAACTCAATAGACAAAAAAAGGGCCTCCTTAAGGCCCAATCCTTTCACGCTTCATTTCATCGCAGTACAGGGTGCAACACGGAGATTCGCAATGTGGTTCTCCGTCTCCGGGCTGAGTCGCGGATTTTCTTCTTGGTCCACCCTGTAGGGAGCGTTTTTTCTCTAGATCGTGCGATTGTGAACAAGCTTTCCAGATTTTTGACTGCGGCTGCCGAAACAGCGACGACTCTAGAGTTTTTGCCGAGGAAAACGAGGACAAGGACAGCAAGTTGAAAGTCGCCTCGTTCGCACCTGTCGAGAAGCACCAAACTGGAAGCAAATTTCAGAGTGAGTCTGGAATTCGCGATGCCAGAATACGCCAAAATGTAGCCAGGGAGAGATGTAGTCTCAAAATCACCGTGGTCACAGAGTCAAGGCCCAGATCGTTCCAATAGTATCTATATTATGAAGTCATACTTGTCCGTCCACTTTACCCGGCGGCATCTCTAAGATGACATCTCCGAGTAGATATCCTTTTAAGACCTTTTTTTGTCCACTCTGTACAAGCAACACTCGTACACACGATTTAAAAATTTTTTCTCTATATATGTCTTTTTTCGCTGCTGGCCGATTTCTTTCCTTCATAAGAAATCTATCACATTATTCTCGCGATAGCATCCAAAAAACTTTCCACAAATTGTAATAAATTTCGTTCTCGTCACCTCGAACTTTCGAATATTGAAAATTTTGCGAACGGCGGGATTCGCCACATTCGGCAAGCACTGTACTTTCCTCGGACGAGAACACAACGCTCGAAGTCCATCAGGGTGCGGTGGAGGTTGACAAACGACGGAGCAAGATTCAATTCTTCAACTTTGCAAGGAGAAAAGAGACCCTGGGTGATTTATTTCCGAGAGTGTTCTGGGCCCAGAATGAGGCTGCACAAGTGTCCACGGTTCAGGACTCAAGGCGACTCAGTGAAAAGAGATTTTCGACGGTTATTACGTGGAAGAAGAGGGGGGAAAATGCTGCTTGCGCTCAAGTGCTCTTGATAAGGAGAAGAGGGAGAAAAGAGTCACCTGAGGAGTAAAGTTGCAATCAAACAGACCTCAGGTAGTGCTTTGGCCTGAGCAAAAAGTGTAAGAAAAAAGCAGACAACGATATCATTACAGTGTGTGAGTGCATGTGTGTTTTGCAAAAAAAAGGGAGTCCGCAGCCCACGCATTACGCTGAAAATGAGAGAGGTTTCACGCGAGACAAAGGTTACCAAATGGGACAGGCAGGATTACGGTCAAAACTGCGACTTTGCGGGGGGGGGGGGGGAATTGAAAAAATAACAAAAATTTTAAAAATCTTTTGGCCGCAGAGGGCGCAGGCGCGCGTCTTTGGAATTTACAGGGTGCGTCAGGATAAGGGTCAACAACGAG
>JAAUXU010061254.1_pt1 | contig 19975 bp, 30 predicted proteins | sample 7278151 | NCBI WGS metagenome assembly JAAUXU01 (sample SAMN14350113, study PRJNA611818) | marine sediment metagenome | isolation source: surface marine sediment (1.8m) | place: French Polynesia: Moorea | collected 2018-08 | reverse complement strand
ATGATGTACATGTCGTACACGCCCGCCGCCCTTCTGAACTCGGGCTACCAGTGCGTACTCGACGTACATAGGAACAGTACAGGGTGCGTCACAATGAGTGCCAGTCACGCGAACAGTGGGTGATGTATACAAATGCGGCCCTGAGGTGCAGCCAGAATTTTAGCAATTTAAAGGACGAAAAGTGTATATTATACACTCGTTTTTCACAGCCACTCTGTAATACAAGTTTCCTCAGGGTTTTCTTGGTTTTTCAATTACTCCTACATTTCTATTATGAGATCTTCGACTGCTACCGGGTCATTTTACGTTTCCAACCCAGTTCTTGTAGGTCTTGCCTAACATTTCGATGCACGAGAATCCCACCGACTGCCTCGCCAGAAAATGGTCGAATGCTGTCTGATGGACGTGGACAACGCCAAGCACGACGACCTGTTGGATGCCAGCAGCAGTGGCATGGACGAGTACCGCGACATGACGATTCTGACACTGTCACACACCAGAATTCACCATCAAATGATCAAAGTTGGGACTTTGTTTGCTCTTCAAGATGACAGAATCGACACTACTTCTGACAGACCCTGTATATTGCAGTGCAGAGAGAGATGGAGTGGGCGAAGCATGTCTTGATACATGCACGACGCCGAAGACAAGAAAGACTGCAGGGAAAGCCATGACTTAAAAGCACCTCCCTCGACAAGAACAACATTGTGCACAAGAAGCTATTCCTCCTTCTTCCTCTTCTTATCACATCATGCTATAACCTAGATTCTAACTCATAGCTCGGTGGATGCTTCATGAGTTACAGGGTGTCCCAAAAAACACAAGAATGTCGTGTGGGTAGAAATATCTCCTAAGGTCATGGTGTCATTTCTCAAGGAAAATGTCATTAGTTGGACTCGACCTTGGCTCAACAAAGGTACGTGACAATGCTCTAGTCGGACAGGACGGACCACGTGGCCGACATGGACGGCGCGGAGAACGAGGAGTGGAAAAGGGAGGGGGCGTATTCGTTCCTTACCCGACATCAGGCGTTGACGACGACGTCGTCACAAGCAATTTTCCTACGATCCGTTCGTACTGGAGTTCCAAACGCAGCAGCAGCGGGAGCAACAACAACAGGAAGTTTCAACTCCAACTTGACCATGCGAGCGACAACTGAGCAGTTCTTATGGCCGGGCACGCATGTCCCTCTTTCGCACGCCCAAAAAAGACTCTGAGGACGACGACGACGGCGGCGACGGTGGCGGCGAGGGCGAGGGCGAGGGCGGGGGACACAAGACAGGACAGAACAGAACTGCCCCGAGAATGAGAACGGTAAAACCTGATGTTTCTGCGATGCGTTTGGATCTGTCATTATGAGGGGAGACGACATTTTGTGCTGATGTCGACGAAATTCGCAGGTTCGACAATCATACCCAAGTGTGACAAATCCGACACATCTCTAGTCGTTTTCTGCGTACACATTTAGCAACTCTTATACAGTATATTTCACCTCTGTGACAGAGTAATGATGGCCATGAGCACAAAGCAGCTCATTTCCTCCTCTGTAGGTAAGAACCTTCAGGAAGAATAGAGTCCAAAGTCTGATTCGCGTGCTGATGCTCGCACGCGAATGGTGCATTGAACTCCTACTAATAGCAATTATCATTACTATTTATGCCACTACAGAGGAACAGAAGTATTGTAGGTGTCAAGCTATTCTTATGGAGTGGTTCCATACAGCTTTAGAGTTGTAACTGCCGTACAAACTATGTTCTGTTCAGTAAATACACAGCTGAATTGTTGGGTTTTTATTGAAAAGTCGACCTAAAATGTCTCCCCCTCTGCCCTCCCGTTATTCTGAGCTCTGAAGTTGCACAGAACGACAACTTTTGGGTTGCATGAGAGAGAAAAAAGTGCTCTCGCTCGTTGCACCGCGTTGGTTCAGCCTTCCTCTCACCCTCTAATAGCGTGCATCAGATGCGTCTCGGCTGCGCTGGCTGCAGCTGCAGCTCCGCTTCTGCCTGCAGCGACAGCCTTAATGTCCGACTGGCGCAAGTACAAAAGTCGCGATTATGAACGAGGTGCACGTAACAAATAGGTGCTATAAATTTAGGGAGAAGGAGGAGAAAAGAGACTTCGACGTGGTTTTAATTGTGACTCAGACACTTAGAGAGAGAGAAAATGCATGAGAAGGAGAAAAACACTTGCTGTTATCGTGGAAATGAGACTCGCAGATGACGAAAGTCTTGGACTTCGCGCTCACGACGGACGTGATGCACGCATCCGCGTCCGTGGCTTACCTGGCTGTTGTTGCTGCTGCTCTCGTTGCTTCACTTCCCGACGCAGGAGTCAAGAGGTGTTCCATGGAATATCTTTCCGGCCATGTCTCAGTCGTCAGCTTTCTTGCTGTTGCCACTGCTCCTCCTCTCCTCCTCCTATCCCAAGCTTTCTAACGTCAACCTTGCCTGCAGCTCCATCCTGCAGTGCAGGGATACCATTGGGCGTTGACAACAAAGCTGTTGTCACGGACGCTGGATATGTTGCAGCTGTTGTCGGTGCCGATCGACTCCCTGACGTACAATTTCACGTGAAATGTGAGAACAATAAGCCAAAGTAAGTGGATGTGCTACAGAAAATGTTACTCAACGGACATATTTAGATAAGTGTTTTAAGATGTAGTGTGTTTGATTCTATGGCCCCATTAATGGGACTAAGCATGTGGATTTGAGGCAAAGCTGGCATTTATCAAAAACACAATTTCGTTTAGTAGCAATAAGAAGAGAGAAATGAGAGAATACTTGGATTTGCAACGGACGATGCACTTTCGAGGTCACACTTGCCATCGTGTTTCAACGTTTCATTCAGCAAAAATGACTCTCACGAGTTGTCCAGGCCGTATTATTTTAATATACGTACATATGTATCACTAAGTATATTCACCCTTCTAAATATAACGGTGTGAGTTAGTCGCAAATCCAAATCATGAAGCAGACACATTAAAGTGCTAATGAAAATAATACCTTACAACATAGTACGGCTGAAGAAGATAGCGTAGCTCACCTTTTTAGTTTGAAATATGATATGCTGAAGGAGGTGTCTGCGCGAGTTGGTCCTGATGTTGGCCAGTGTCTGTTGGTCCTGATGCTGGTCTGTCTATTGGTCCTGATGCTAGCCAGTGTTTGTCGGTCCTGATGTTGACCAGTGTTTGTTAGTCCTGATGTTGACCAGTGTTTGCTAGTCCTGATGTTGGACTGTCTTTGTCGGTCCTGATGTTGGCCAGTGTTTGGTGGTCCTGATGTTGGCACTGGGCAATCTCTCTCTGATGTCAAATTCTTGCCAGTCGTTTCGTTGATATGAAGGTTGCTTGCCCTGCTTTCTTCACACAGCTGCCTCATGATGATAAGCGCAAGAATACGTCAAGTGTGCTGGCTATGACTATTCTAGCAGGTTTTCCATTCAGTGGCGCCACCTACTGACCTGGTAGGGGTCATAGAGGATGTGTGTGTGGTTAGAAAACGTTAGTCCGGAGACAAAACCAAAAAAAAACTTTTATTCGTCGTCATTCAATGGCTTTGCCAAGAAGGGACTTTTACCACAGCTACCTCGAAGAATGTGATCGAGTTTTCCACTCTCGAACGGGCCAAAAATATTGCGTGTGCTCCTAAGTTTTAGTTTACTAAATTGAAAGTCAATTCATGTATAAGAATGTAAATCCTACCCTCGTTCATCATCTTCCGCTTTCTCACCGCCGAGGGCAGCGAGAGCTTTTTTTCTGCCCGACCTTCACCCCTGCGCGAAACTGGGCCAAGTAGATGGAGGGCAAAGCCCTCTGCAGTCTCTCCGTTGAAGCGTCGCTGCAGGCGCACGCGCGCTCAAGCGAGTGCGCGACGATGTCAGTGACCGTGATAAAAAGAAAAAAAAAGTGAAGTCAAAGGTGTTTGACACACTTGACTTGGGCACCAGCAGCAGCAGCAGCAATGAGCATGCTCATTTTTTTATGATGCTTAATACTTTTTTATTGCAATGCGCTGAAGGACGAGGAATAAAAGAAATCAATAATGCGACACAGAAACACAGTTCAAAAGTGGACTACGATGTGTAGTAGAAAGCTGAGTCCTTGGAATTTCTCCGAGTTCGTCGACCGTCTGTTCTGTGGCTTCCTCAACGAAGGAATGAACGTCCTTGGCCCTCAGGGACAGCAAGCAGTTGCCAAACAATGACAAAGTTGAACAACAAACTTAGGATTACTACTTAGGTCCTTCTCTATTGTAAGCAATGTCGGGTAAGTCTAAATGTGTCATCATCGTCATCACAGCGTTATTTCTGGCTCGCTGTATAGTGACACTCGTGAAGAGAAGTAAGAGGCAGCTCTGACTTAATACTAGAGAGGGGAGAGAACCGAGAGGGGGGAACTTTGTGTGTGCTCTCTCTTCTGTCAGTCTCAGGCGCGGCCTCAAAGGCTTAAATGTCTGGATTGTTCTGTTAAACACGCTCAAACACACACGTCAGACGAAGAAAAAGTGTGCGGAGATGGTCATTTGCGACCTGGTGCAGGGCGACATCGACCGTGCGTTGTAGACGGCCATGGGCGGGTGCCCAGACCCAGACCTGGAGAGCCACAGGCGCGATGACCGCGTCTACCAGAGGGAGAGGAGGGCGCTCAAGAAGTATCTGCCCAAACTGGTGGACCACTTGGGGGAAATGCGTAAGCTCGCTCAGATTTATTTACTGCACACACGTGCTATCGTACGCGTAAGTTACGTGCGCTTGACAGCCCAACTTTTCCTCCTTAGGCCTCCGTGGCGAGAGTGACAGCGACTCCTACGCCGTGCTGTTCGCGCTCTGCCAGCAGCTGACCAACTCGGTGGTGCGCGTCCCCATGCACGTGCTGATGAGAGGCGCCGACGTGCTCAAGAGAGAGGTGCTCAACAAGAACCAAGAAGAGGAACCAAACGGTAAGAGTCAAGGCTTTACTAAGGACCCCTAATAGAAATACTACTACACATATACGCATATACAAGAGGCTTTCCTAGCTGGGACCTCATGCGTATACGGTGCCATTTTGTTTTACATTCAAGTCATATTTTTGGCCTTAAACTGATCAGTTGGACCCGGATTCTTCCTTTAAAGCTGGCTGGAATCATTAGGAACGTCATAGCAACAGAAAATACTCAACTTTTTATCGCCAATCCCAGATTTTCCTCATCAAGACACCCACAACGCCTGTCTTTTAACTCAGCCACTGTGCAAAATGGCTTAAGCAAGTGTGTCTAACATGTCCGACTCCGGCAGGTCCACTTTCAAGAGCTCCAGTGATAATTTCAGACATATGTCGTGCTAGAACATCAACGACGCCAAATAAATCGCACCCTGTACATTACTGCAAAGGACACGCAACTGTATGGGACAGTAAGATCGACATCTGACTTTTTGATGCTTCCAGAGTCGATTCTGGACGTTGTTTGGCGCTCTTCCGGATTTCGCGCAGCTGTGACGCAAAGGATGGCGGACGCCATTAACACACAAATTGGAGACGATGAATCTTGCACCAAAACAGTGACAGAAGCAGCAGCTGCTCCCGGGTTGGAGACTGCTCCGGAGGCTTCTCGACTAGAGGAAATCATATTCATGCGAGCCAGGGACCGACGGGAGTACCTGGAGAACGCCGCAAGGGTCATCGTGTTCCACAACAGGAGTAGCAAGAGACCGTCGACCAAGAGGCTAATAAGGAAGGGACTGGTGGCGAAGTAGGGACAGTCGCCAACCTTGTCTACCACGCACATTCTGACCCTTCCAAAAAACTGTTTGTGATACAAGTTACGAAGTGCGCCTGCCTTTCGTACCATTGTTGGACGGACACTTCCTCGTGCAGCGAGAGTAATGAGGAGATCGTCCGCTGTTCCGGCATAGTCCAAGTTATCCGTTATATTGTTAAAAGTTGTCTCAGTTTCATTGGCGTGTTGATATAAGGCTAAGAGTCTAACCAAGTGCTATACAGACACGCAATGTCTAAGTTGACTTACAAAGTTCCAGCTTATTCTATCGTATTTATTTCTTCAGAGGTTTCTTCTTGCATCAATGTTGTTCGACAATAGATACTGCATTTCAACTATAATTGCAAACTAAATGACATAGATAACTTGGGCAGAATGACCTAATCGAGAGCTAGAGGTTAAAAGAGTCAGAAGGTGAATGAAGCAGTCCTGGGCAGGAACAAATTTATGCAATCGTCGTAATGATGTCCTTTTTATCAATGATTCCCATGCCGATCTCGAAGGCCCTCTCCTTCTGAAGCACCGATTGCTCTTGCGCCACTGCGGCCAGTTCGAGGAGGAATTCCTCGAGCAGAACAGCCGCAAGGGCGTGAGCACGGACTTCGGGGCACAGGTTGCTCACGCCACCACGACCAAAGGAGCCCCCGCCGCCGCCCCCGCTGCTACTGCTTCCGCCGGGTCCGCCGCCATTTTCCCCGGTGAGTGACGCCGGCGCCGAATGCGCGTCTGCAGCGGTCGGCGCAGTCGCCGGCGCAACAGCCGAGCGCCTTCGGAATATGGACGTGAAAGCGGCGGTGAATGACGAGCGATGGCGCGAGGCTTCTTGACCTGACAACAGAGTTCCTGTACAATCCTAGCCACTAGATCATGTAATCGCACGTACATTGCATGAACACACTCACCTAGTTGACTAAAAGTAGATGCTACTGTGGACTGAGGTTGCTGTTCCCGGATCCTTGGGATGTTGGGATCGATTCTCTCCTGCAGGAACCTCCTTGCCAGCGAAATGGCCTCTTCGGCCCCGCTAAGCGTCGGCATCACGTTATCAAGCTTGGTCCTGAGGGCCTCGAGGGCAGACGGGAGTGTCCGTATTGACGGTTGACAGACGATGTCCGGTTGGATCAACACCGACCGAAGCAGTGGATGTGGAAACGTTGCCAACTGTGTCAGCAGCTTCGTAGCCAGCAAATTCGTACACAGGTTGCTTGAGGGCATCAGTTCAACCTTCTCCAGCAAGAGATCCAGAAAACAACCTGTGAGACAAGTGTGCAAATACAGTGTCGCAAATCTGTCACGTTTTTCTTTTAACGGAAACTAATTTCCACTAATCCCTCTTACCCAAGCTCTTGACGTTGAGATCGATATCGTCCTGAGCTTTTCTCCCTCTTGGCGACGTCTCCTGATCGCCGGCATCCGATCCTGTGAGACTGAGTCCTCCACCAGAGCTAGTACTTAATTCATCGTGCTGCTGCATTCGCACGATCACTTTGTGTAGGCGGGCCTCGCCGGCGAGAGGTTCCTAAAAGACGAAAATGGCAGTCAGCAACTACCCCCCATGTGTACATCAGGAACAGCCACAACACCACTATCGTCCAATTTACTGCTTGCAGGTGCTGCAATTCTCTGTTTTTGATTTCAAGACGTGTTTTTGTTCATCTGGCTTTTCCTACCTTCATTAGGCTCCAGAACTCCCTCTCCTCCTCGTTTGTCATGGATACAGGTCCTGACACTGACGGAGAGGAGCTGAGGTGAGCCAATGACGTGTAACCGCTCGATTCAACGCTGGCATCAATGGCAGCGTTCAGATTGAGCGCGTCCACTGCCCTCTCGATTCCCTCTTCTTCTGTGGAATTGTTGTTGCTGCTACTGTTATTGTGCTCGCCGTCTAACCCAATCGGCGGCGGGGGGTCGAGGCCGTCGTACTCGTAGAGCCAACATCGTGTGGCTTCGTTGCGCATGCGGACTGCCGCACGCGCGTCGCGCAGGTACAGGTGGAAGTGTTCCGAGGAATCGGTGGACTGTGGAAGCTGCTGGGGACGACGGCCCACAAACAGTTGAGAAAAGGACATGGAAGTCTGGAAGAACAAATGGCCTGGCATTAAACATAAAATCGTTGCATACTTATGTGTATTACAAAACTGACTAGCACTGTGGAAAAAACTGTGCTGTGAAGAGCTCAACTCATGCCTACCGAATGGGTTATGTTTGCTTTTGCAGAGTTTGCCTCCTGGCAACAGATTGGTGAAAGCGCGAGAATCCGATCAGCAGCTCTTCCGTGGAGATCCGGTCGTCTGATCGCGTCTCGTTGGCTCGGCAAGAGGTGGCGCAACGAGATGAGGTGGCGGAAGACGAGCCAGAAGATGACGTCCTCACAATTCAGGTCCAACAGGACGTTGAAGAGGGACATCGTGACTTGGCACAACTAGGAAGAGAGCACGTGCAGTCCATACGTATTATTCACGCACACGTCTGAAGACAGAATTTTACAATGTGAATAAATTTACTTGTGTCTGCGACCCGATCCTAAAGGTGAGTACGTCGGCGACGACCTTTCCGTCGTCGCAAGGGTCGACAAAGATGAACCTGAGGAAGACTGCGACGAGCTCAGGCTCGGAGATGTATCGCAGGAATAAGGAGAGGTAAGAAGTGGCACAAATCAGTTCAGATTCCACACTCTGAAAAAAAAATTACTTGGATGAGTGGTCGAAACTGAGGATTCTTGGCATTGTCAGGTGACGTCTATGAACATGAGCGTTATTGCACACATGCAGCATGAGCATGCGAGGTCTTTAAAAGCACACCATACAGATGTTGCAGCAGTTTTCACACGAACAAACATCACAGGGTGTCTAACTAAGCATGAAAAAGTGTATGACGAATGCTGTGTAAATATTGTCGCGCTTACTGACCCGTGCCCCCAAGTCAGAGAAGTCATAGTGAAGGTGAAAGTCCTGCAGATACCAATAGCATTTTGCCCATGCAAATAACAGCTGTAAAGGACGTGAGAAAAGTGATTCTTCTCACCTGTGTGAGCGCCGGTCCCAAGACCGGGACGAGGAAGCCCATGTATATGAGTCCCAAGAGATGCTGCTTGACCTTGGGATGCCCGGTCCGAATGACAGCGTCGCAGAACTTCAGGGAAGTGAGGAACGCGGTCAACTCGTGCATCTGACGGACGTCGTAGTCGCTCAGTTCGTGCCAGGTGGGATCGTCCGTTAGTCGTGCAGGAAGACGCCGGGGCAGCACGGAGTAAAGACCCGATAGACCCGTGGCCAAGACCTGACAGAGCATACAATAATGCACCACTGGTAGTTAGGTGTGCGTATGAATGTCCCATGTACAGAAGTGTCTTCTGCACATTGGACATTCATACGCACACCTAAATCCAATGGTTGGATCCATGTGCAAAGAGGTTAAGATGACATTTCAGGGATTTTGGTTGAAAGTTCCAAATCTTTCCCAGCTGGGGTGGACCCTTGACGGTGGAATTGCTGGGCAGTAAGAACAGAAATCGTGTAGTCTCAGCAAAGCTTTCATGCAAATTGCATTTCGACTCCTGATGTTCTTCGTACGTTACTGCTTTTAAGCTAACCGGGCAAAAGTCCGAGTGGTTTGCGATGAATTCTCCGACTCTGGGGTCCTCCCTTGACAGCGCCACACAGATGAGCAACGCGTCCTTCGCGCTCTGACCGAGACGACCATCGCGGTGCATGAAGCTGACGAGGAGAGAGAAGATAGCAAAGTCGCCGCTCTCGACGAAGAAGACGTCGATGAGACCTTTGTCGTCTCTAATTCTCTTGCACAGTTGTTCCAGCACAAGCACGAAGTGCAACTCAGTCTCTTCGCAGGTGCAGGCAGAATCATCCTTGCTCAGCCGAACAAACTCCGAGATCAGTTCCAGGAGAGGCTTCTGAAATGGCTGATGAGTCATCAGGACACTGAATTGCCCGGAGCCAAGAAGAGTCTCGTATATTAGCAGTTGTTGCAGACGTAGTTGGTCAGAACGAACAGGATCGACCTGGAAGCAAAGCAGAATGGAACGTTGAGCTCTGATGGCTCTAACATAGGAGAATTCTTAAGTCCTTGAACGCATTTTGATTGTGACGTGATTGTGATTTTTCCACTCACCGGCATCCTGGACGTCGCCAGCACGTGCGAAAGAATGTTTTCGGTCAGGAGTAGGTCAAGACAGGGCAGGTGAGACTCCCGGAGAGAATCCAACGGGTTCTCCGGTTCGCTCCTGTCCAGGATCCCATTGACTTGGTCCGTCTCGTCCTCAGCCGCGTCCAACTCGAGCTGCAACAGCGAGGTCATCTGATCTAGGAGGTTCACCACAGCCACGAGGTCGTCGACCGTCGGAACAGCCTAAGAGAAGTTAACATTGTAATTTGTAAATTTGGCAGGACTTTCAGATTTAGTGTCCTAGCCACGGGTCTGGGGAGCAGGACGGGGCGGAGGGAATTCACGTTGTCGCTCACCAGCGTGGTCGCAATGTCCCTGAGCTGTTCCCAGTGACCTTGGAAGGTCTCTCCTCGTACCGCTGGGTCGTCACCGCAAAGCGCCGCGACCGCCGGGGCCACCATGGTGGCGGCGCGGGACGGGTTGGCCGTTGAAGACGACATCACTCAAGGATTCATCTCTTCTTATCTCAAGAATGGGAGCCTCCCGAGGAACCGATGGCTTGTTTTCTTTCTTGAACGAGAAAAACATAACTCCCCGACTGTGCGTGCGTGCGTGCGTGGGTGCCTGCGTGCCCCAGTCCGCGCGCTGTCGTCTGGTCCAATGCCAGCACCAGCGGACCTTCACTTGACATTTCAGAGTGGCCAGCTCATTGACCCTGGCAGCAGTGTTCTCCACTACCGACGAGTCACGATGAGTCAACCTTTCCAGCTTATTTGAGAGTCTCCTGGTAACTCTTGCGTCGAGGCTGTCCGGGGTCAGCGCGTCGGCCGCGGATGTCGATGCACACTGGACAGCGGATGAGCACTGGGGGGAGAAGGGGTTCCACTGGGGCTACGTCTGCTGTTGCAGACGTAGTTTTGTGGTCACAGAGGGTCTCCAAGTAGGGCTGAGTGTCGAGCCCGAATCGATCGGTGGATCGGGTTGAAACTGAGCTTGGCCAAGTGTTTCGGGCAGTTCATGAGTAGATCGTGCACACAGTGGAGCTCCAAAGTTTGGGGCCCGAATCGGGAGCTAACCAGGCGGTTCACAGGATCACAGGATTCACTAGTACACAGCAGCACCGTAGCATCAAGAGTGCAGCAAATGGTTACAATAACAGACGTCTGCACACAAGCGGGCTATGATCATTACAAAGTCGCCATTCATGTTTCTTGTGTTTTAACTCAGCAAACTGCTGCCTCATCCTCATTCACTGTAAGATTTCACAGAAAAATAGCTTCCTAAAGGTCAGATGAATCCTCATTTTCTGCCCTTAATTTGGTTATGATCTCTAAGTAACCGAGATGTTTCAACGGGCAACTTTGTTCAGCCCCATTGTATCCCCTGTAAGTGTCGCCGGTCAGCTTTGAATCTTCGGCTCGGCTCGGCTTGAAAAAAGAAGCTCGAGTAACAGCCCTAATGGCAACTGTTTCTGTGTGACAGCTGATTTAAGTCACGGCCACAGAACTACACTGTAAACATAGCATAGTTCTGTGCTCAGGAGCTGTTTCCGCCCCCCTCTAGAGCAGACACGTCCGTGGTTGCTTCGGTCCGCTGTGTCGCAGAGCGAGTTCCAAAACAACAAATAAACACGAGGGCGGCGGCGGCAACGACGCCGACGGCAACACCATGAACGCGTTGTTGCCCGTCAAGCGCTTCTGGGACGACAACGACGAAGGAGGCTGCGACAATGATGGCCCCAACAAAGAAGTCACCGAGAAAGCCTTGAAGAAGCTCAAAAGAAAGGGCGAGAAGAAGCGGCGAGAGGAGGAACTGGACCAAGTAGTCGTCGAGTCTCCGGATAAGCTCGCTGGAAAAGAAGAGGTGTGTGCCAACCTTCGTTCAAGTAGTATTATCGTCAGTCAGGTTGGTCAGAGAACAAGCTATGTTTTGTAGAAAGAGGTCTGGACGAACAGAATGTTCCAAAAGTCACAGAAGAGGTTACAGCAATTCAAACAAAATGTTGCATGGAGATTGATTGACTACCTGCTTGTCTGTGTTAATCATGAGATGGTTTGGCTTGGACATGTCTGAATTGTTCAGGATCATTCCACAGAGAGCCATTGCTCGTTGTTTTCTTTTGTTGTTCTATCTTGACCTCATACTGCAGGAGGAACGAGAGCCTCGGAAGAGGAGGCGCGGCAAGAAGAGGAAGAAGCCATTGGACCCGGAATTCACACCGCTGAGCAACGGCCGCAGCACCACTAACGACGACGTGCGCCGGGTTCTTCCGCGATGGCTGGCACAGCCTACGCCTGTCGTCTCCGACTTGGCCAACCGGTTGCTCCCCGTGGATGAGATGCCGGGCCTGAGAGCCAGCTTCGTGGAAAGGCTGAAAGCTAACGGGATCACCAGCTTCTTCCCCGTCCAGAGTGCGGTAATCCCGCATCTCTTGGACTCTTCGTCCCGGTGGTTTCGGCCTCCTGACGTTTGCGTATCGGCCCCCACTGGAAGCGGGAAGACTCTCGCCTTCGTCGTGCCGCTGGTGCAGGCGCTCTCAAACCGCACAGTGCCGCGAATCCGGGCGGTCGTCGTATTGCCCGTACAGGATCTGGCCACTCAAGTTGCAAGGTGATGCTTCATCTGCGAATTTGGGCCACAAGAGGTATTGTGTGTACATACCCATGTCGCCTTTTCAGAGTGTTCCAGACATACGTCGAGGGCAGCGATTTGCGCGTGAAGCTTCTGACGCCCACGGTTTCTTTAAGCACCGAGCAAGGCGACCTAGTGCGCCGTGGAGCATCTGGGGCATTCCACAGCCTTTGCGATATCGTCGTTGCGACCCCGGGCAGACTTGTGGATCATGTGCAAAAGACTGAAGGATTTGACCTCACCAATCTGCGTTACTTGGTCATCGACGAGGCCGACAGAGTCTTGGAGAGCGTCCAAAACGATTGGCTGAGGTTGGTAGAAAAGGCCGTCTACTCCTCGTGGCGAAAGCGTCCGGGTCCACTTAACGTGGAAAGGGTCCGGTGTTGCGAATTGCCGCTGCAGAAACTGCTCTTCTCCGCCACCTTGAGCCACGACCCGGAACAGTTGCAACAGCTTCAGTTGTTCGAGCCAAAGCTGTTCGCCAGCAGGTCCGGGACGCCCAAGAGTTTGAAGGAGACACTTGTGTTGTGTACGGACAGCCTGAAGAAGCCGCAGGTGTTGTACAGTCTCATCCAGAGCAGGAAGATGAAGAAGGCGCTGGTGTTCACAAAGTCCGTTGAGCACACACACAACCTGGCTCTCTTGCTGAAGCACTACGGACTCAGAGTGGGAGAGTTGTCGTCCCAGGTGAGTCCACTTGCTGTAGCTGACTAATGTTTGGAACGACCTGAAATTCTTCTTTTCAGATTAAGGGGAAAAGACGTCGCGTGCTCAATCAGTTCTCGAACGGCTCCATCGACTTGTTGGTTGCCAGCGACGCCTTGGCCAGAGGAATCGACATCGGGTGCATCGATTTCGTCGTCTCTTACGACTGCCCCCAATTCGCCAAGACTTACATTCACCGGGTCGGTCGCACCGCCCGAGCTGGGCAGGTTGGAGAGGCCATAACTATCTGCGATGCCAAAGAGGCCAGAGGACTTAAAGAAATTCTCAAGGCGGAAACACTAAAAGAGGGCCTCGAAGAGACTCAGGTTCCCGACGAGGAGTTGGACGCGGACTTGTATGAGCAGGCGGCCAGGAAGGCTGGAGAAGTGATCGAGCAGGAGCAAAGAAGTAAATAGCGTTTAAGCCGACGTCTGTGTGTTGCGATGCTTTGAGTAATGGATTGATACAATGCAATTGTGATCACGACTTGGTTTTCTTCTGCTTCGCTAGATAACTTTTGAATGCTTCCCCCTCTTTGCTCTCTTCCTCGGCCTCTTCGTCTCTGGCTTCTTCCTCCTCCACATCATCCGAGAGGCCGATGTAGATGCGAGACTTCTCTTCCACCTCCATCGGCATCGAATGGATCAGAGAGGATTCGCTCTTCTTTCTCTTCGAACCCACCTCTTTTCTCTCCCTCTTGAGCTTTTCGTATTCGACCTTGTAATCCTTTTCGTACTCCTCCTTGCAGTCGGAGATGGCGCTCATGAACTCGTCGAATCCCGCCCCCGTCAGGGCAGAGACGCCGACGAGGCGGAGATGGGAGTAGAATTCCTCCAGTGCCAGCGAGAGAGATTGCGCCATGCTTGCAACATACGACGTTTTCCCATCCAGAGCCTCCTGCAAGAAGAAGAGATCACGTCCAAAGGCCGTAGGGACATTTTTCGCAGACTTTTGTTCGCCACCTGAAAAACCTCGAAGTTCTGCGTCCACTCCTTAGCGTAGGCGCTGCTGACGACATCGGTCTTGTTCATGGCGACGATGAATGGCAACTTCGTCTTGTAGAGAATGCTGCATGCGTAGACCATGTTTGACATGAACGTGACTGGGTTGGCGCTTCTCTCCGAGTCGGCCACGTACACCACGCACGTGGGAAAACGCGATGCCAGGGACTCCGTGATGATGGCACCAGATGCAGACCAAGTGAACACCTCGATCTGACCTGGAGTGTCGAAGATCACCACCTCGGGGCTGTCCTCTGAGCTCTTGCGGTCGATGAGATCCAGCACCTGAAGAGATTGTCACAGTTATGGCTAAAAACGAAATAAATGTATTTCACTGCTCATAAGTAGGAATCACATCAGGATTTCCCGACCCGAAATCCCTGTAATGTATGATGTAAGACCCAAAACTGCCGGTTGTAAGGACCAATTTTGTTTGAATCGACTTCTTGCTGATCAACAGGACTTCAATGGAGTCAAGACATTACCAAGCCACTTTTGGCCAAGTTGCCCTGGACGATCCTGCCGAAAGGTTCAGCATTCTGTGATAACCTGCGATAATCTGCCACAGTAGATGAGCGATGCCAAAGCTGTGGATGTTCTCGGGCAACTCTCGCAAAGGTTCTGCAGAACCGGGGGGAAGCAGACGTGACAGTCCAGCTATTCAACTTGGATGCGCCCTCAGCTACGCCCAGCGTAGCTGTAGCAGATCAGAGTCAATGAAGACTATCGACCACACCTGATCGAACTTGGTGGCGAAGAGGTTGAGTGAAGTGACGATGGCTCCGTTGGGCCCCAGGTTGTACTGCTTCATGACCTCTTTATAGTTGACACTGTCTCTGAGGTCGACGTTTGCCGGGTACGGAAGCTCCAGACAACCTGGGTCCAAGTTGACAAGGTACGGCCTTCGGCCTTTGGAATAAAGGTCGGAGGCCAAGCGCTGGACCAGCGTCGTTTTGCCGGACCCGGCCATGCCCAGCACGATCACGCACGTAGGCGATGGCGAAGGTGGAGAAGAAGAAGGTGTTGCAGTCGCCATCCTCTGTTTTGTTGTTTTGCCTCTACTGCCTGTGACCAGGTAGATCGTGGCATAAATCGCGACCCGAGTAAAACCAACCGCGACCGTCCTTTACCTTGTGGTCACGCCAGAGACGGACGATAGCTGACGACCGATATACTTCTCCTTGAAGTCGATGATGTCGTCGTCCAGCAGCAAGAAGGACAGCGCATACGTAAGTAGAGGTCCTGCGTCACCTCCTGAGTATTCATAGAAATGTAATAGCGAAGATGTTGGAGGTCGGCTAAAGGCCAATCATGTCAGAGATCCCGTCTATGTCCTTTGCCACTAAGCGCAAATAACTTGCTCTTGTTGGTGCAGGGCGTGAAGGTGGACAACTACGGTCGTCGGACGTGGGACACCGCCGAGTATGAGAAGCTGGCGAAGGCTCGCGAGGCCGCCGAGAAGGGCGCTCGCAAGGCTGAGAAGAAGAAGTTTGACCTGTACGCGCCCAAAGAGGAGGAGGAAGAAGAAGACAAAGATGACTCGGACTCTGGCGACGGCTTCGAGGACTGGGACTTGGGACCGCGCGATTACGACCATGAGAAAGGCCCGGCCGTGAAGCGCGCCCTCCTCAAGCGCCGCGACTACAAGGTCGATCTCGACTCCAAGTTGGGCAAGAGCGTGGTCATCACAAAGAACTCGCCCTCGTGCAGCACAGGAGGGTAAGACAGAACGAAGCATCGTCATGTCCAGCATGGGCCCGGACGGAGAGACCTAGTCATATTTGTTGACCATTTCTTTCTTTCTCTCTCTTTGTTAAAACCTGAATAGGTATTACTGCAACGTGTGTGATTGCGTGGTCAAGGACTCGATCAACTTCCTGGACCACATCAACGGCAAGAAGCACCAGCGAAATCTAGGGATGTCCATGCGCGTTGAGCGGTCCTCGCTGGAACAGGTGAAGGCCCGGTTCGCCAGCAACAAGAAGAAGAACGAGGACAAGGAGAAAGAGTACAACCTATCCCAAAAGGTCAAGGATCTTAAAGAAGAGGTAAACCCACCGCATCCACGTATCAGAGTCCACCTCCGACGGCCCCGCCTAATTACTGACTTGCCTTTAATTGCAGGAGGACAAGTATCGGGAATATCGACGCGAGAAGAGGCAAGAGAAGAAGCGGAAGAACCAGAAGTCGTACGAGGACGCTGGCGGCGGCGCCATCGACCCCGACATGGCCGCCATCATGGGCTTTTCCGGCTTCTCCTCGTCCAAAAAGTAGCGGTTTTTTTGTCTCTTAGTGCAAAATAAAGTAAAATATTCCTCCACGTGACGGGAGGGGGGGGGGGAAAGACCCCTCTGAGAAAGAAGAAAGTCTTGGCATTTTCTCGACATCGTTTTGCACTCACTTTCCTCCTCGTCTAATGATTGTTGCCTCTTCCTTCGCTCCTGAAACAATCTCAAGGTATAAAAAATTCAAGTGATTTCTTCTTCTTCTTCTTGGGAAAATGCCACTTTACTTTTTTGTGCATCATTTCTTAATAAGCATAACTGCCTTCCCAAGAATCAGATTGCTCTTCTCGTCCTCGTCGTCCTCGTCGTCCTCGTCGTCCTCCCTGGAGATTGGATCTGCAGCCACGCGGCAGCCGAGAGACAAGTCATTAAGGACCCTGCAGATATGGCTTTTCGGACACCACATCAGAAATATTTTCTGTCATTTTCACTCCAGCCTCAGGAGACATAAATTTTAGATGAGGAGCAAAGATGCTTTTCCCGAACGTCATGAGGAGGAGGAGGAGGAGGGAGGAGGAGCAGCGGGAGTCGTGCTACTTCTTCATCTTGACCCTTTCTGTAAACACTCACGTGGTCGGTGGGAGCTTAAATGTTTGCCTGTCGAGTTGGAGCTGAAGGAAAAGTTTGAATATTCGTGGCCTTCCCGAAGTCATCATGCGATTATTTTGCCCGCGGAATAAGCAAAAAGAAGGAAGAAAGAACATTCCAAATCTAGGAAAGTCAAATGCTGGCCTCGTATTCTTGACATTTAGCCCTCGGAGACTTCTAACACAGCTCTCATGAGTGACAGAGATTCGCCACAATGTAATAAGCTTCAGGATGAGATTGGCTTCGACGAGGAGTCTTGGAAGTGCCAGAACTCCACTTTCAGGGTTGCCATTCTTCTCTCAGCCAGTTTCTTCGGACGAGGTTCAGTCTGGCTGCAACTACTAGAAAATTGTGCTGAACTTTGGCAACGCAAACTTTACATTTATGCTTGGCACCAAGTTAGCTTGCGCTGATTTTGCCACCACACAGAAGTTTGTTACCTAACAAATGTGCTCCTAAAGTTGGGCATATTTACTGCTAGGACGACAACGTTTTAGGGTGTATTCGTTGCCACTTCGTGCAGATTTGGCATCGACTGGAGATGGCAACGCTGTCGGCAATCCGAGGATGAATTATGCAGATCAAGATATCGTTCGTGCCAATATTTCTATTCACGATGAAAGAGAAAAAGTGCAACGATTTGGAGGAAGTTTGACCCCAAAACAGAAACCATAGTATTAATATATTTAGAAATCATAACAACTGAGACAGAAGAAGACATGACTTTTGCACGCGGTTCGAAATCCTCAGCGTCTCGGTGCAGTCGAAGCACCGGACCGAGTGCGCCAAAATTGCGAGCAGCCGCGGAAGTCGGGCGTGAAGCAGTGCCCGAGGACCGGACGGAGCTGAGCGAAGCCCTCCCCTCCCTCCTCTCGTTGCCGCTGTGGCCCATGACGTCGTAGGTGTTGGTTGGTCACCCTGTAGCCCTCGGCGACCGAGGACAGTTGAGGCCCAATTTCCTCCTTGGAAGGCTCCAAGCCCAATTATTTCACTGCATGTTTTCGTCGCATTCACTCTCAGAAATCACTGGTTGTCGCAAGACAATTTGGATCATTGCTCATTTCTGGCGCTGTTTGTAGCTAATTTGTTGCTGCTTCGCCCATCAATAATTCAGCGCTGCCCACCCAGCCCAAAAAAATGAGGCAAAATAAGCTGCTATTGAGCGAGGATCTTTCTGGAAAGCTCCAGTGACACTTTCCTCTGACCATTAGCAATTACGTCTGGCGGATGAGCGATGGTCGTGATGGAACCACTTCTTCTTCCTCCTCCCCGACGTGATCTCCGCCGCCGGGGGTAATCACGCGTTGCTGCTGCCATCCATTTACGCGCCAAAATAAAAAAATTGCAAGTTTTGTCTAGCCAAAAGTTGGCAATCCCCAAATATCCTGATGTGCTTTCTACAGCAGCTCTGATTCCAACTGAAAAGTGGCCTTTACTTATTAATGAGAGAGAGAAGCCACCTACTATTTATCGTTTATTATTCATGGACTTTCTACGCCAAAAATCGTCCAGCTTCGCCGAAGAGCGTTGAATTTTTCATTTCCCCCTCTTGCTGAGGTTTTTGCGCCAGAAAAATATGGGAAATAGGATTCCCCCCTGTCTTTTCCACCCCGCGGGGCGCGTTTTCGCCCAGGAGCGGCTAAGTGGGGGAAGAGACAAGGGGGATGATGCCTCTGGTCTGCGGGGGCGAGGATGTAGCCTCCGTTCATGCGGAACATTAATACTTCTGGACTGACGCCTTCGCCCCTCCCTCCGGTCCCCCCTGTGCGTCCGTATGGGATGACTTCGTCACGTCATCGGCCGATGGATCCATGGACGACCTCTTTCCCCCCCTTTTTTTTTTCGTTCTAAATTACACGCACAAACATGCGTTGAAACACATGAATGTCAAAGTCGAGGCAAACTTTCTTGTCATTTACCTCACTCACTCAGACTTTGCGTGGCCGTCAGAATAGATGCGATTCATCGAAAGTCTTCAAATGTGATGAGGAGGCAGAAAAGTCCGGTCTTGTTCCACAGAACAGGAAACTTTCTGGGTGGAATAAAGTTTTGATTTCTTGATCGAACTCCCCCCCTTCCCCCCCGTCCCATTCCGATTTCCCCCTCATTCTCTTCGGATGCACCCAAAAGTTCACACAAGGGGGGTTCCCCGAATTAAAATTAAACAGCATAATCAACAGTGGGTCAAGGTTTCACATAAATTCATAATCAGAGAGAGGCTTTTATGCAAGGGTGAATTATTAAGTCAATCCGTCTGCTATCCTGGGGGGGGGGGGTTGAGTGTGGGGAGGGGGGTTCCCCCCTTTTTATGTGCTAATCGAGTGGGTCTCCCCTGAATAAAACATCGCGCATTGTGCAATTACAGTTGTTTTCTCTCTGTCTGACTTCTTAGAATCTTTTGGCTTAGGCGATGTCTGTAAACACTTCTATTTTTTCTTCTTACCTTTTCTGAGTCAGTCTCGGGTAAAATGTGTTTGCAGCAAACACACAAATCTACTCAAGAAAGAGTTGCCAGCGGGCCCGCAGTGGGCCTCAAAGTACGCGAATTCCGGGCGATGGAGAATTTCGCCAAGAACCGACAAAGCGTCTTGTCAGACGAGAAAGCGATCGCAGCTGCGTATGAGGACCAAGATCCTGACTAAGATCTGGAAGATCTCGGGATGTTCGTCCCAAGTGGCAACCCTGAGTCTCCCCCCCCCCCGAAAAGTCTTCTTTGAGCAGAGAATAAATATTGAAGGATGCTAGGAAATTCATGAGACTTCGGCCCTACTTTGCTCTCATCTTGTCTTCGCTGGTTTGTTGTGTTATCCCTATGTAATATTGAAGAGGGCCAAGAAAAATCTCCTGGAAGAAAAACCATTGTCAAGGAGTAAATAAAATCGCCGCT
>JAAUXU010056002.1_pt1 | contig 20003 bp, 17 predicted proteins | sample 7278151 | NCBI WGS metagenome assembly JAAUXU01 (sample SAMN14350113, study PRJNA611818) | marine sediment metagenome | isolation source: surface marine sediment (1.8m) | place: French Polynesia: Moorea | collected 2018-08 | reverse complement strand
TTCTTCTCGCAGGTACGGCGTGACCCAACTGGACGACTTCCCCTTGACCTCCCCCGTTGACCTGCTGGACGTGGCGGCGGGCGGAGACTTCTTCGAGGAGGAGGGAGACAAGCTGCGCTGGGAGCGGACCCTTGCCGACGCTTACCTGGAGATGAGGGAGGAACTGCGGAGGCTGCACGAGGGGAGGCCCTGCCTCACCTACGCCTACGAGGACATGCAGCGGAGCTGGCACGGAAGGGACGGCCAGCCAATGCCCCTCTGGACGGCCATGGCCGCGATGGCACCGGCTGCAGCAACAGCAATGCAGCCCAATCCTCAGGAGGAGGCCCCGGCGGTGGAGATGCACACCTCGTTCCTGTACCAGCGGGAGCTGATGGACGAGTCCCAGCTGCCGCCAGTCCACGTCAAGAAGGAGCCTGCGCTGCAGACTCAGATCGGCCAGATCGGAGGTCTGAAAAGGACGGCCTCTGAGGCAGGGTTGCTGGGAGGACCCATGGACGTTGGCCTAGGCGGCGTACCCGGTGCTGGGATGGTGCCTGGGTCTTCTCTCGGTTACGACATCAAGCCAAAGCTCCAGCGGAGGGACGACCCCTCGGCGACGGTGTCCGGCTCCAACGCCCCAAGGTCGCTCTTCGACCGGAACGTGCCGCCCCAGGCTAAAATCAGGCGCGACAAGGCCTCGACGCACCACAAATACCGCGGCGCAGGTGCTCCCGGCGCAGGAGTGCCTGGGGCGGCCGTCGGCGCAGGCGGGATGGTGGGTGCTGGGAACCTGGCTGGTCTCCCCGGCGGTCCCATAAACGCGGCCGCCACCGCCGTGGCCGGGCTCCGCCACCCTCTGCCCAGGCCGCAAGTGGAGGCAGAGGCCGCACCAGAGTGGGTCATACAGGAGGACTGGGCGCTGCTGTACGCCGTACGTGAGCTCCTGGAGCTGCCGCTCAACTTTGGCGGCGGTCACGGCGGCGCGGCGAGCGCCGTCATCAACAAGGCGCACGTCGTCAACTGGGACATGGTTTCGGACGTGGTTAACGCGGTTTCCCGCATCTACCGCGGGCCCAAGCAGTGCCGGGCCAGGTACGACTCCATCATAGTGCCGCGGGAGGAGGGCAGGATCCTGTACGACGTGACTGCGCCGCCTCTTGGAGGGAACGCCGCCGCCATGGGCAACAAGGGCAACAAGAAAAAGAAGGCTCCGCTGAAGGGCCTGCCCCTCCACCTGGGAGGAGCCGCCACGCCGGCCAAGATCAACAAGGCCATGAAGACCGGACAGCTCTTCTCTCAGGACGGCAACGCCACGTGGTCCAAGCTCTTTGCCAGCAGATTCGAGCAGATCAAGGCGGTGGCCAACAAGCGGACACCCACGACCAAGCCTCTGATGGTGAACCCAGTGCAAAAGAACTCGAAGCACGCGGCGGTGCTGGCGGAGTCCGGAATCACCTACGAGAGCCCGCTGAACCCCATCAAGGTGGCCGCAAACCGCGCCGAGAGGATACAGAAGGAGAAGCAGAGGGCGCAGTTGGACCAGCAGCAGCAGCTGGCGCAGCAGAGGGTGCAGGCGGCGCAGAACGCCGCCAGTGGAGCACTCCAGGCGGCAGCCGCTCAAAGGGTGGCGGCCGCTCCCATCCTGCACCAGCAGCAACAACAGCAGCAGCAGGCCCAGCAGCACCCGGCTCAGGCAGTGGTGGTGGGTATCAGCCAGCCGGCCTCCGCCGGCGCCGGCGCCGTGGGACAGCAAGTCATCGTGCAGAGCTCACCTCAGATAGGGCGGCTCCAGGCAGTCCAACAGCCACAGCCGCAGCAGATACAGCAGCAGCAGGCCGTGGGGACCGTCCATGACATCGCCGGCCGAGTCACAGCGGCGGCAGCGGCAGCCCAGCAGCAACAGCAACAGCAGCAGGCTGTCGTCTCCGTGGCCAACCTGACTCCGGGACAACTGCAGGCGGCGCAGAAGATCGTGCAACAGCAGCAGCAGCAGACCGGGATCATCCAGAGGGGAGGGCAGCTTGTGACGGCGCAGGGGAAGACTCTGACCCCGGCCCAGATCAACCAGCTCAAGCAGCATGCTCTCAAGAAGCAGCAGGAGCAGCAGCAACTGAAGGCACGCCAACAACAACAGCAGGCGGGGCTACAACCCGGGACAGCAGTTCTAGGAGCCGCTACGAGGTCAGTTGGGTTTCGCCGTGGAAACGAGCCTATTGCCGTTTGCCGTGGAAACAGAAAAAAAGGAGGAAGAACCTCTCCCAAATAAAAACAAATCTTATCAACTTACAAGCAAGAAAGAGGGAGAAGCTGTAGAAAGTACAAAAATTAATTAAATTAATTAGATTTAAAGTATTATAAAATATTTATTGAGGCTGAAAAATAAAGTGTTAATACACGAAGCACTCAGGCGCCTCTTTAAATATCATTATTCAAATAAAATATAATTTTTAAAAAAAGTAGTATAAAAACTTAAGAAGAAATATAACTGGACAAAACATACTTTTTTTCGCAACTGTAACTTTAACTTGTAGCGACTGTTTTGACTTCATTTGTTAGGTGGCTTTTTTGCATTATTTCTGTGAGTAGCAGACTACGTTGGTAATTTGCTTTTCTGACCCTTGCGGCAACGTTAACTTTCGACAAGTGTACTAGGTATCAAAGCAAAGCATACTTATCGACGTCTTCTTCTCATTTCAGCACCGGGCAGAAAGTGTCCGTGGCGATGACCCCTGGCACCTCCCTGGCGACGGTCCCGGCAGGAGTAACGGTGGGCATGTCCGGCGCCGTGACGGTGGTGACGCAGGCGCTGGCCGGCGCCCCAAAGACGCACCTGGTGCGCCAGGTGATGGCGGGCGGCGCCGGTGGAGGGACCCAGCAGAAGATCCGCCCCATCACGGAGACGGAGATGCGGCAACTGCTCAAGAACCAGCAGCTGGCGGTGGCGACGCAGCAGGGCGGCGTGACGGCGGCAGGAGGAGCCGCAGCAGCAGGACAGGTGGCCAAGGGCGCCGCCGGTCCGAGCGGACAGGTGACCAGCATCCAGGTGCCGGCAGGGCCAAACCTGACGGCCCAGCTTCTGTCCCAGGGGATCCAGATCCAGGCCTCTGGGACGGGGGCGGGGGGCACCCAGGTGGCAACTCTGGTCAAGGCGGTGCCCAGCTCGGCCGTGGCAGGTGGGCAGGCGGCGGCGGGAGGGGCGGCAGGACAGGGACAGCAGAGCGTGGCAATCCCAGTGGCCAACCTGAACCTGCCGGCAAACCTAAAGGCAGCGACGCTGAGGGGAGGGCAGGTGCAGGCCAGCCCGCAGCAGATGCAGCTCATACAGAGGCAGCTCCTGCAGAGGCAAGCGGCCAAGGCTGCGGCTGCCGCGGGCGGAGGCACCGTGACAGTCTCCGCCGGCGGCGCGGGAGGGGCCGCGGCGGCAGGAGGGGTCGCCACCCTGGCAGGACAGCAGAAGCTGCAGTTCAGCCAGGTGGGTGGCGCCAAGGGAGTCCCCGCACAACTCATCGTCTCCCAGGGAGGAGCGCCCGGAGGAGGGCAGAAGCAGCTGCCCCAGTCAGTCACCGTGCAGCACCTGCAGCAGATAGTCAAGTCTGTCCAGCAGCAGCAGCACCAGAAGCAGCAGCAGGGAGGGATCCAGCAGATCGCGGCGTCGCCCAACATCATCCCACACGCCGTCCTGGCCCAGCAGGTGCCGACGTCGAGCGCGGCCGCTGGAAGCCCGGCTGCCGCCGCTGGGCAGCAACAGACTGTTCAGGCCAGGGTGATCCCCGTCAGCAGCGCGGCGGCGGCGGCCGCGGTGGCGGGGAGGGCGGCGGCGGGAGGGCAGCAGATCCAAGTGGTGACGGCCAACCCCAACAGCAACCCGGCCGTGGTGGCGGCGCTGACTTCTGCCGCCGCCGGCCGCGGAGCCCAGAGAGCCGCAGCTGGAGGATCCGCTTCCACCTCCACCTCCGGAAGCGGTGCCGCCCCCAACGTTACCATCGACGCCACCGGCCTCCCAGTCACCATCGCCACCTCCTCCCAGCTCGCCAGCGCCCTCGCAGCCTCAGGATCACACATAAAGGTGACCTCCACCACCGCCCAGCAGCTCCTCAGCCAGGTTGCGGGTAGCCAGCCGGTCTCAGTCGCCGTCCGCACCACCGGACAGCAGCAACAGCTACAACAACAACAGCAGCAGCAACAGTCCCAAATGCAGGCCCAGCAGCAGAGCAAGCTCCAAGTCGCAGGCGCGTCCCAGCAGCAGCAGCAGCAGCAACAGAGCCAGTCCCAAGCCAAAAAGCAGGAAGGCCAGCAACAGTAGAAGAATACAGACAGAAAGTAGCGTGTTTCGCACCCGAGGGTAGATTTGCCACTCATCCTCGCCTGCGTATGTAAAGGAAAAAAGAAGAAAGAGTTCTGGTAGAAGAAGAAGCAAGTGTTTGACATCAGATTTTTTTGCATTTTACAGAAAGAGGCTACAACTCCCCTATACCCTCTCCTGTCGCGTTCCTGCTAAAAATACGAATCCCTGTTTCCCTCCTCCGCCTCCTACCGCCAATACATCCCCTATCCCTTTTTGGATGCCTCAGAGTCTATAAGGAAAACAAGGCAAGAGCTGCCAGCGCATTCCCCCTCCCAAGAAAGTGGCATTACATAAAGAAAGGGAAGGCCCCGTCGATTTTCCAAGAGACAGATTGCGCACGCCATCCCCACTCCCCTTTTTGCTGTGGCTACCCCCAACCTTAACAATTAGAAAAGACGCTCGCACGGGGAGGGAAAATCGGAAAGAAAATGACAGCGACGATGAACTGTTTGTGACAAAGAAGTTTCGGCTTAAAAACAAAGAAGAAAGTTGAAGAAAGAAAGACCGTTTGCCGCCAAAACTGACGGAATCCCCCCTCACCCCAAACACAGTTTTTTGTACCGTAATCGCGATTGACCTCTGCTGCAAAAACCATCAAAAAAATTCACTCAGAAAAAATATTCTTTCAAAAAAGCGCAGGTCCTTATTGAATGTTCCGAATGCATCTCCCCCACAATACTTGCTTTTCTTTTTTCGTCCACGTCCTCTGCAAAGCAATCCCCCCTTGCCACCTTTTTTGCGAATTTTTTCCGACGGTCAGATGACGGGAGGAGAGGACTGTAGCTTGCGGTTTTTTAAATCTCTATGATCGAACCATTTTCGATGGAGGAAAGGGAAACTGCAAGGAAAAAGAGTTTTGGAATGAACCAACCACCCCCTCCACACCGTATACCTAGAAGCGCTGTACACAACATTTTTGGCGTCGTCCGCAGTAGGATTCGCCCCTAAAGAGAGGGGGGGACAAAAATCGACCGATCATCATACCCCCCACCCAGCGTCTGTTTGGTGTCGACGTCTTTTTAAGTTTTTCCATGTGATACATCCTTATTGAACTGATAGGTAGTAAGAAACCAAACAAAGCGCTTACACAAACGAAAGAAGGAAAAAAACAATAAAAAATTATCAATCTCAAAAGATCGTTGTCGCGTTCGGTTCTTTGGCGTTCTCTAGCATTGTTTCCTTTGTTGCATTTATTTCCGAAGCATTTTAATTTTTCCTCAGTTTTTGGGGAGGTGAGTGCGGCTGACTCATTCTTGACTTTTTCCTTTTTTTTCCTCTTGGAAAGTCACCTTTCCGAGAGGGAGGATGGTGGGTAGGGCTTGCTGCATGCCTGCGGGGCTGAATCATGTCCCAGAGAAACTATGCTTGGCTAATTTGTTGCACTTCCTCTTGCTCTCAATTGCAGAGTTTTTTCCGGGCATTTCCGGCATAGTCATGGCTTAGCGCTATAAACACTTTGTTGAGGATTTTCTCTTTGTCTATGGTGTGCCTAATTTCGTTCGTCCGAGGCGGCCTCGCCCGTTGTACACTCTCCTCCGTCCTCAGCTCAGTCCTCCGGCAAGAAGGAGAACGAGAATCCTGGAAAGTCTCCAAGACTCTTTCCCTCTGCGGATGCCTTCTCGGGACTGGAGGAGGGGAGGGGGAGAGAGGCCGGCGGGCCAAAAATACACTCTCCTCCCCCTCCTCCTTCCATCCCCATCCTCCGACTTTGTCCCTCCCTCGCCATCCCCGCTCCTCCGAAGCGGGAAAAATGCTGTTCGGGATCTTCTCTCGGCCTTGGACGCTTGCTATTGTGCGCTAAGTAGTGCACACAGAGGTTATTTGTTTCTAATATGTGCGTGTCTCAATGAGTAGTGTTTATTTTACAATTTGTCGGTGGGAATGCTACGATAACAGCAAAGAATTTTTCCGCTTGTCTTGTCGGAACGATTTTTTCCCGCGAATGCACAAGCTGTTGCATTAGATGACATGAAAATCTTTCCGCATTAGTAGTCCTCCCGTGACGAGTTTGCACTTCGCGATTCGGTCCGTGCATACTTATGCAAATGTTGGCTTGGCCGAACGTCAAAACATTTTCGCGCCTTTCCATCATCATCCCCCGATTTCGCTGCTCATCCAGCCTGGCATTTAAGAGCCGATACTTAAACCGAAAGTGAAAGTCGTCCAATATCATATTGACATGATATTGTGATGCACGCAAGGTTCCAGACATACATGTCCGTGGGGTTGAGGGCTTGGGGGAGGGGAACACAGTAAATAAAGGTCCCAAAAAGACAATACTTTACTAAATGAGGGATGAGTGCTTGGGGGGATCCCCCCCCCCTTGGCTATACGTATGGTTCCAAAGCCGAATATTTTATCGGAAACTGCAAACCAAACTTAACCCTAGTTTCGTTTCAGCCTTTGTACATTCGAGTCTTGTATTTTTCTCTAAATTATGAGTAAATCGTACAATATTGTTTCCCAGACTATTTGTCAGCCTTGGAGCGCGTTTCTGTGACATTTATCCGTCGTCCGCCGGGATTAACCAACCCCCCTCCTCCGCCTCCTTTTCCTCACTTCCCCCCCAAAAAAAGTCAGAAAAAAGATTTTCTAAGCGCACGGTGGCGCAAAAGGGAAGAATCGTATCCGGGAGGAGAAGGAGGAGGAGAAAGGCGAGAAAGATCTTTTCCCTCAAGAAAGCGGCGAAGGGCGGAGAAGAAGGGTAGGGGGACTGGAATGCATACACACGTCAGTGAAAGTAGCCGAATCCCTCCTTCCTCCTCCTCCCCCTCCTCTGGGAAGCAAGCTCGGGAGGGGAAAAAGGTCTCATCGACTTATGGGTTTCGCCGGGGGGAAATCGGGGGTGGGGTGGGCCAGGTGGAGAACGGGAAGGAGTGGGAGGAGAAGCGGAGGCAGAGGAGAATTACCTCACGTACACCTACCTACGTATCTCGGCGGCTGCTCCTTCTGCGTGTGATGATATGTTAGCCGGCTCTGGCGTCGGCTCTTCCTCAGCCGCCTTCTCCCAATGTTTATATGATGAGATTTCAACAGGCGCACGTAGTATGGGCGGGGTGCGAATGTGGCGGGGGAGGAGGAAGATGATGTGGAGGAGGAGGAGGAGGAGGGGCTACCTGTATCGGGACTGAACGTTCTGTCGGGTGCCGGAGCTCTTTGGAACAGGGAGCTGGGGTTTTTAGAAAGCGAAGGCGTCGGCAGCGACGGAGGAGCAGCTGGGAACAACCACTTGGCAGGTGGCTGCAGTACTAGTCTTGAGGGGGACAACTAAGTTATTCCGTGCTATACCCGCATTTTCAGGTCCCACCACCATTGTCCGGTCGTTCCTTCTGGAAAATCCAGGCTTTCCTTTTCCTTTGAGGTAATTAAAGCTTTCCCCCCATCGCCTCTCATTTATTCGATAATTTGTTGCGACAAATAGCGTTACATTCTGGAACTGAATTTTCACAGACCGGTCCCGCCCACCGCATCTCTCCACCATGCCTGGCAACGTGAAGCTGGGGCAGTCCAACGAGCCGGACCCCGATCCGGTTGCCTACCTCTATGTGTCTCAGGACATGAAGCGGGCTGACATGCTCAAGCCCTACGATGCCAAGAAGTCTTACTGGGTGCCGGACGATGCAGGCGGCTATGTCGAGGCCCAGCTCCAGTCTGATGACGGGAAGAAGGCTCAGGTTATGATTGGGCATGAGGTGAGAAAGCAAATTTATTTCCAAATGTGACTATAACTTGTTATGTTTTACTTGTTTTATTTTTTAGAAAAAGACCTTCAAGAGTGACCAGATAGCTCAGGTCAATCCACCCAAGTTTGAGAAGTGTGAGGACATGTCCAACCTCACCTTCCTGAACGAAGCGTCTGTCTTGTGGAATCTCAAGAGCAGATATGTCAGCAAGCTCATCTACACCTACTCCGGCCTCTTCTGTGTGGTGGTCAACCCCTACAAGCGGTTTCCCATCTACACCCCCACAGTGGTCAAGCTCTACCTGGGCAAGAGGAGGAACGAGGTGCCCCCTCACCTCTTCGCCATTGCCGACGGGGCATACAGGGCCATGCTGCAGAGTGAGCAATCCGCACTTCCGCAAAAACAAAAATTTCCTTCCTTTCTCCCCCCGATGGGACATATTGTCTTTCTTTCCTCTCTAAGTGACATGGGAAAGAAATGCAGCTTTCTCCCCCATTGTGTCTCCGTAACTTGAGCTTCTTATTTCACCCCTTTTGTCGTCTATCCCCCTTACAGACGGGAAGAATCAGAGCATGCTCATTACGTAAGTCGAAAGATGAAAAAGACCCCCAGATAATTGAATCGAATTGATGTTCGTCCTCCCTAAAGAGTCTGAAAAGTATCTTAGAAGAGTTATGAAAAGAGCCCAAACCGTACTGTCCGTCCGTAAAAAAGTTCCCATTCGTCCGGTAATTTTAAAGCGTCCTGGCTCCTCGTCTAAATGAGTTTGTCAAAGAGAACGTCCGAACTGTCCCATATTTCAGAGAACATGTGCCAGTCCATCTTGGTTACGTAAGTCTGAGTGAATTTTTCTCTGTTGCCCTTGCAATTGTTTTGCTTTGGCTTATTAACTAATAAGAATGAATGCATTTCCTGGTTTAATAAGCCCTATTCTATTTCTCCTCCTTGACAGCGGAGAGTCCGGCGCCGGCAAGACCGAGAACACCAAGAAGGTCATCTCCTACTTTGCCATGGTTGGCGCCAGGGAGGAGAAGAAGAAGTCCAAGAAGGCCTCCCTGGAGGATCAGATCGTCCAGACCAACCCCATCCTGGAGGCCTTTGGCAACGCCAAGACGGCCAGGAACGATAACAGCTCCAGATTCGTGAGTTTTTATAAAGATTTAATCTTATATTAGTGCACGCGCATGTTGCTGTAGAGAGGCAAAAAAATTCCTCTTCTCCACCCGCGTTTCAGGGCAAGTTTATCCGCATCCACTTCAACGTCCAGGGGAAGCTGGCCGGCTGCGACATCGAGACCTACCTCCTCGAGAAGTCAAGGATCACCTTCCAGCAGGAGGTGCGGAGAGTGAAATCCAGCTTTTTGCCAGTTTTAATTAAACTTACTGTGCTTTTTCAGGTTGAGAGGTCGTACCACATCTTCTACCAGATGATGCAGAAGGCCGTCCCTGACCTGAAGAAGGTCTGCCACCTGAGCGACGACATCTACGACTACCACTACGTGAGCCAGGGCAAGACCTCCGTCCCCTCCATCGACGACAACGAGGACCTAGAGTTCACCCACGACGCCTTCTCCATCCTGCACTTCAGCGAGGAGGAGACCTTCAACATCTACAAGTGCGTGGCGGCCGTAATGCACATGGGCGAGCTCAAGTTCAAGCAGAAGGGGCGGGAGGAGCAGTGCGAGCCAGACGACCCGGACCGGGCCGCCAAGGTCGGGGACCTCCTCGGGTGCGACCCGGAGGCAATGATGAAGGCATACTGCAAGCCGAAGATCCGCGTCGGCACCGAGTGGGTCACCAAGGGGCAGAACATCGACCAGTCCACCCAGTCCGTCGCTGGAATCGCCAGGGGCGTCTACGATAGGTACGAGGAAACTTTTTTAGCATGTCCGGCAAAGCAATGTAATTGTCCGTATGAATCAGGGTCTTCCGCTTCCTGGTGGAGAAGTGCAACGTCACCCTGGTCGACCCCACCATGAAGAAGGTCGTCTTCATCGGAGTGCTGGACATCGCTGGGTTCGAAATCTTCAAGGTGCGATCAATAAAACAACTGCAATTCGTAGAGAGGCTGTTTCTCCCTCCGTTCCGTCGTACTATTTTTGCTTTTTGCTTTCAACGGCAAGTCGCGGAGCGATCAACCGTTCGGAGGAAAACGCGAAAGCAAACATTTATTTTCCTTCATCGCCGCTTTATCACATGAGTTATCGTTACAATTTGAACATTCTCTTCCAGTTCAACGGATTTGAACAGCTCTGCATCAACTTCTGCAATGAGAAGCTCCAGCAATTCTTTAACCATCACATGTTTGTGCTGGAGCAGGAGGAGTATGTCAGGGAGGGGATCAACTGGGAGATGGTAGACTTTGGAATGGACCTCCAAGCCTGCATCACCATGTTTGAGAAGCCTATGGGCATTTTGGCCATCCTGGAAGAAGAATCCCTCTTCCCAAAAGCAACTGACAAGACCTTTGAGGAGAAGCTCAAGAGCAACCACCTGGGAAAATCTGGCAACTTTGCCAAGGCTTCCACCAAGAATGATAAGAATGCCCACTTTGCCATAGTGCACTATGCTGGCACTGTCTCCTACAACCTGAGTGGCTGGCTGGAGAAGAACAAGGATCCTCTCAATGATACTGTTGTTGAGCTGCTGAAGACTGGGAACAACAAGCTAGTTGTCCACATCTTTGGTGACCATCCTGGTCAGAGTCCTGCTCCTGAGGAAAAGGGGAAAGGCAAGGGAAAGAAGAAGGGTGGAGGAGCCAAGACTGTATCTTCCTTCTACAAGAGTCAGCTGGACTCACTGATGAGCACCCTTCATGCCACCGAGCCCCACTTCATCCGCTGCATTGTGCCCAATGGGAACAAGATGCCTGGAGAGATTGACTCCCCCCTGGTCCTCCACCAGCTGACCTGCAACGGCGTCCTGGAGGGCATTCGCATCTGCATGCGCGGCTTCCCCAACCGCATGCCCTACCACGACTTCATCGTGCGCTACGCCATCCTCTCCGGCGGCAAGGCCGACCTCAAGGATCCCAAGAAGGCCACCGACTACATCTGCAACGAGTTCATCGACAAGGAGCGTTTCAGGGTGGGAAACACCAAGATCTTCTTCCGCGCCGGGGTCCTCGGTTACCTGGAGGAGGTGCGGGACGACATCGTGCTAAACCTCACCAGGAAACTGCAGGTAAGTTTAGAAAAGCACAAAAAAGCTATTTCCTACTTAATAGTCGAAAAACGCTGAAATTTTTAGGGCGCTTGCTATGGCCACATCCGCAGGAAAATCTTCCAGAAGAAGAAGAAGCAAAGGTACTGTGCTCGCGTGCTTCGAAAATAGCTTTCGTCTAATTTCCCCGTAATGCAGTTTTCTCTTAAGTGGGTTAATATTCCGACGAAAAAGGGGAGGGGTTTGAGAAATGCGATGTCCGGCTGATGGCATCTGACCTTTCCGCGCCTTTCCCCCCGAAGAATGTCGGCTACATGCAGGGAGGCCATGTTGGCACCTACAGCAAAGCAAGTCCAGCAGAAGTAAGATCTTGTAAAGGCAGAAGGTAGAAGACGAAAACGAAATGTAGTTGGGCAAAAGGGGGAGTTCGTAGAGTATGCGTCATTTTATAGCCCCTCCCCCTCTCCCTCTCAAGATACTTTCCCCACGCACATCTTTGGCTTTCGGGACGGGGAGGGAGGAGGCGGCGGGTGTATCCTGCCACTACGGTACTACTGCTACATTTGGAAGGGTTGTTGGGGTGGCCAGCCCGAGGCAGGTTGATAAAGGTCAACTCCCTATGTACACGTAGCTGATGTTGGAGGACGGAATAGGAGAGGGGAGCGAAGGAGGGCGACGAGGGATGAGATACACATGAAATGGCGGAGGAGGGGGAGAGGAAGATGGGTGGGAGAGACGGGCAGAAGGTGAAATCATACTTTTGAAGATCTCACCTCACCTGGCCCCTGGCTGGATCGAATCCAGCTGCTCTCTAGATCATACGTACATGCCGCCTCACATGCCGCCGCCGCCGCCGAGACTCACACGTTGCTGTGACTGCTCTGGCGCGGCGGTGGCAACAGTTCGTTAGGGGCTCGACGGTGTTTTCCCCTCTTGTCAATTTGCTGTGATTAGTAGCGGGTCCCGTAATTGCAGCCAGTGCGTGAAAGAGATACTGTACAACAGAAGCACGTTCATTCGCCCTCTTCACCATGGCGGAGGTAGATATCGAGTCTCGTGACCCTTCCAGGGAGCTGCTGGCGCTGCTGCAGCGCAACATCCGCAAGTTCCTCATGTTCCGCAACTGGGGCTGGTTCAGCATCATCCAGAAGACCCGCCCGCTCATCGGCATGATCAACATCGAGGAGGAGATCCGCATCCTGGAGGAGGCCGCCGAGAGCGCCTGCTCCGCCGTCGAGAATGAGCAGGTGGAGAAGAAAAGGCTGGAGGAGGAGAACGTGCGCATACAGGAGGAGAAGGACAAGATCAAGAAGAGAATCGAGACGGAGCAGGGAGACCTCGCCATTTACCAGGAGAAGCAGGCCAAGGCGGCGGCTCAGAAGGCGGAACTGGAGATTCAGCTCATGGAGAACAGGGCCAAGCTGGAGCAGGAGCAGGAGAGGAGGGACCAGCTCTCCTCCAGCAAGAGGACCCTGGAGACGGAGGCCGCCAGCGTCAGGAAAGACGCAACGGAGCTGGAGGATCAGGTAATTTTTCCAGAATTATGAAATACTTTTAATTGCCGTTATAACTGCTGTACGTATGGTTATCTCTTTTTTCCTAAACACGATGTGTTTAGGATAAAGGATATCATAAGAAAAACGTGCAATGTTTCTGTTGTTCTCTTTCATATAAGATTACAAAAGCCGAAGCTGAAAAGACTGCCAGGGACCACAACCTTAGGAACCTCAATGACTTCATCACCCAGCAAGACGAGCTCATCTCCAAGCTGACTAAGGAAAAGAAGTACCTCCAGGACAACAACAACAAGTCTGTTGATGAACTAAACAATGCTGAGGACAGGGTCAATCATCTCAACATGGTCAAGGGGAAGCTTGAACAGACCATGGATGACTTGGAGGACACTGTTGAGAGGGAGAAGAGGATGAAGAATGACATGGAGAAGCAGAAGAGGAAGGTGGAGGGCGAGCTGAAGCAGCAGCAGGAGATGGTGGCCGACATGGAGAGGAATAAGAAGGAGATGGAGGCCAGTGTTCAGCGCAGGGAAAGGGATATCCATGAGCTGAGCGACAGGCTGGAGGCAGAGCAGGCTGCCGTGGCCAAGCAGCAGAGGCACATCAAGGAGACTCAGGCCAGGGTAGAGGAGATGGAAGAAGAGTTGGAGGCGGAGAGGCAGGCCAGGGCAAAGGCGGAGAGGCAGAAGGGTGATCTCAGCAGGGAGCTGGAGGAACTGGCAGAGAGGCTGGAGGAGGCCAGTGGGGCTACCTCCGCCCAGATGGAGCTGAACAAGAAGAGGGAGTCGGAGGTCCACCGGCTGAGGAAAGACCTTGAGGAAGCCGCTATCCAGCAGGAGTCCACCATCCTCAGCCTGAAGAAGAAGCACCAGGATGCCATCGCTGAGATGTCGGAGCAGATGGATCAGCTAAACAAGCTCAAAGCCAGGTGAGTCACCTCCTTTTTCTTGTACCACTCTTTTAAGGCACAAACAGACTTCAGTGCATAAAACCCCGAAAACGAATAAGAGACTTCTTTGTTGCGTCGCCTCCTTTGCCGCACCCAGAGTTGAAAGGGACAGATCTGGGCTGCAGCGCGAGTCGGAGGACCTCAAATCCTCTGTCGAGGAGATAGTTAGGGCAAAGGTAAAACTTTGGGACGAACAGAATAAGAGCTGAATGAACTACCACGTTGTGAGTGTAGTGTGTAAATGTCACAATCGTCCTTTAGTTTTCCCTTCCGTCCTCATGTCCTTTCCATTTTATCGACGTCCGTCAGTGTCCCTTATTTTCTGTTCCGTTTTAACATTCCTACGACGGCGCCGATTTAAAGGGCGGAGAACGAGAAGATGCAGGTGAAGATGCAGACGGAGGACCTCAAGTCCGCGCACGACATGCTGATCGGAGAGAAGGTACAAAAACTCCCACCTATGCTTTTGGCAGAAAAAAAAACCTTAGTGATTTTTTCGATTTTTTTCGAGTTTTGTGCATGACGGCATGGCCTTACTAACACGAGCGGGAAAGGAGAAAGCTTTGCATTTGAGAGGCGGCGAAAAGGAGGCGGTGTGTTCGCCATGGACTTTCTCTCTCGTTGCTGTTAAATGTCAGGCCCCGCACCGCCCGAGGCCGAGGGAGGATGGAGTAAAAAGAGCTCCGGGCGTAAACATTTCTCGTGAAAGTGCGAATGGACCGACGATGAATGCTTGCCTGATCCTCTTTTTTCCTTTTTGCTTCAGCTATTTCTCCATGTAAGTGCATGGTTTCCTTTTTGTAAAAAAAGGAATTCGTATGTTAAACTCTTCGCATCGCCTTTTCCCTGATGCCAATTGTTATGTTCGAATCTGGTTATTATTCAGGCCCTGGCGGACAAGAACAACAAGGCCCTTCAGGCCCAGCTCCAGCAGAACAACAAGCGGTTGGCGGAGGGGAGCCTGGAGCTCAACGACGCAGACTCCGCAAACAGGAAATCAATGGCGGAGAACTCGGAGCTGCTCAGGCAGCTTGACGAAGTCGAAGGTGAACAAAAAAATCATTCCTGCAAAGGTTTCGACCACAGTTTTTTCTGGATGAAATTCCATGCAGCTTCTTTTTAATGTCCGTCCCTCCTCATCACATGGTTTTTTTCTCTCCCTCGCAGGTAGCATCTCCAACATGAACAAGATGAAGATCCAGCTGACGAACCAGCTGGAGGACGCCAAGAGGCAGTGCGACGACGAGGCCAAGGAGAGGCAGTCACTGCTGGGGAGGTACCGAAACCTTGAGCACGAGTTCGACGGCACCAATGTCGTCTACGAGGAGGAGGTGGGGGCCAAGCAGGACGCCGCCAGGCAGTGCCAGAAGGCGGAGGACGACGCGAACCACTGGAGGAGAAAGGTGAGGTTTGAACTTAGGTTTAGCGATGCCAGCATCTATCATTCTATATCAAAGGGCCGATGGACTCTGTTCTTAATGCTGCTGTCGGTGGTGGTTCTGCTGTTGCTGCTATAGTTTTTGGTAGATTTTCCGTTTGTTATTTGCTTCTACTGCAAGAGAAAATAACATTGTGTTTTAAGGGAAAATGTCATTTTCTTGCAGTTTGAAGTGGATGGCATTGCCAAGATTGAGGAGCTGGAGAATTCCAAATCCAAGCTTCAGGCACGCCTTGCTGAGTGTGAGGGCACTGTGGAGAACCTCAATGGGAAACTTATCCAGCTGGAAAAGAGCAAGACAGCTCTCCAGCAGGAGATTGACAACATGACCAACCATGTAGATCATGCCAATGTCCAACATGGGCAGATGGAGAAGAAAATTAGGCAGTTTGATAAGATCATTGCAGACTGGAAAAGCAAGGCTGATGGCCTTGCCCAGGAGCTGGACCAGTCTCAGAAGGAGTGCAGAAATGTGGCCTCTGAGCTCTTCAGGGTCAAGAATGGCTTTGAGGAGGCAAACAACCAGCTTACTGAGGTCCAGAGAGAGAACCACAGCCTCAATGATGAGATCAAGGACCTGATGGAGCAAATTAGTGAGGGTGGAAGGAACATCCATGAGATTGAGAAGCAGAGGAAGAGGTTGGAGATGGAGAAGAAGGAGCTGCAAGGAGCCTTGGAGGAAGCTGAGGCTGCCCTTGAGCATGAGGAGAACAAGTACCTCAGGGCACAGGTAGAGCTAGGCCAAGTCAGGCAGGAGACAGAGCGCAGAGTGGCTGAGAAGGATGAGGAGTTTGAATCTGTTAGGCGCTCCCACCAGAAGGCAATGGAGGACATGCAGTCCTCACTGGAGTCTGAGATGAAGGAGAAGGCTGAGGTGCAGAGGGCCAAGAAGAGGCTGGAGGCTGACATTCAGGAGCTGGAAGCTGCACTAGATCATGCCAATGCCACCAACAATGAGAACCAGAAGACCATTGGAAAGTACCAGGATTCTATCAGAAACAGCCAGCTTAGGTATGATGATGAGCAGAAAGCCAAGGCAATTGCCAGAGAGAATCTGGTCAATGCCGAGAGGAAGGCCCATACCTTGCAGAATGCCTTGGAAGAAGGCCGAACTCTTCTTGAGCAGGCTGACCGTGCCAGGAGGGCCGCCGAGCAGGACCTCTCCGAGTGCAATGAGACCATGAGCGACCTGACCATGCAGAACCAGTCAATCGCCGCTCACAAGAGGAGGCTGGACGCCGAGATGGAGAACCTCAGGCAGGACCTGGACGACCTGCGCACCGAGGCCATGATCACCGAGGAGCGCGCCAGGAAGGCCATGATGGAGGCCGCCAAGCTGGCAGAGGACCTCAGGATGGAGCAGGACAACACCCAGAGGCTGGACGCAGAGAGGAAGATGATGGAGCAGCAGGTCAAGGAGCTGCAGGTACGGAATCCAAAAAGAAACGCGGTATCTTTCTTCCAAATATCCGAATAACCTAAATTTGACCTACGTACACTTAGGTTCGCCTGGACGACGCTGAAATGAACGCCCTGAAGAACGGTCGCAAGGCGGCGCAGAAGATGGAGGCTCGCGTCAAGGACCTGGAGAACGAGCTGGATGCGGAGCAGAGGAGGCTGGGAGACGCCACCAAGAACCTGCGCAAGTCCGAGAGGAAGATGAAGGAGCTGGAGTTCCAAGAGGACGAGGACAGAAAGCAGATGGAGCACATGGCCGACATCGTGGATAAGTTGCAGCAGAAGGTGAGGATTTGTCATCTTGGTATAAGAATAGCCTATGTCTATTGGTAAAATATCCCTTCGTTTTTCAGTTACGCAACTTCAAGAAGCAGATTGAGGAGGCTGAAGAGATCGCCGCCATGAACTTGGCCAAGTTCCGCAAGGCCCAGGTTGAGGTTGAAGAGGCCGAGGAGAGGGCAGACCTTAGCGAGCAAGCCCTGGCCAAGTACAGGGCCATCGGCAGGGGCAGCACTCCCAACCCGGGACAGCTCCCAATGATCTAAGAGAAGAAGGAAATGTAGAACCAACATCAAAAGAGCCGCCCGAAGAAGACAAGTTTTGACCCACATTACCGAAGCACCGTTGTACAGAAAAAGTTGAGCGAGTGTGATTGAGAGCCATTGTCTAACACCTTAGGATTAAGCTTCCCTCTTCCAAACTCTTGTGTAGATAAACTATCTTGCCTAACCCTCAAGTAACTTAGGGTGTAAGCACAGCAATACGACAACATACCCGCCCCACCAAGAAGAAAGAAAAGCCCGGATATGTACAAAATCAAATTTCATCAGCGGGATGTGTGCGCCAAAAGAAATTGAAACCGGAAACTGCCGCCTCCGCTCGAAGAAAATAAAGTTAACGTGCGCAAAACTGCATCGAACGAACGTAGCCTCATTCTCTCTGCCCCAAGGCGCATTTTCACACCTCATTTGAGTCTTGACACGTCGTCCCCGCGGCGACCGCTTTCTCCTTTTCTCTTCCTTCCCAAGACTCATTGTTCATCCCAGGCTTCTTGACAAATCTAGGCAGAGGGATAAGAGAAGATTAGAAAAGTTTTTGTTCGCCTTCGAACAATAGCGCCTCTTTTGCAGCTCTAGTTTCTTGCGGTGTCTCGTATCTGTTGGCTTTCTCTCATCGCTTGGCCGTTAAAAAAACTGAAAAAGCTCTCTCTGCCCCCCTCTTCCCAATTGTGCGTTCCATCTGTAGCCGCTGGCGGAGGCACCGCCGCAGCAATCCTTTCTCTCTCCCCCTCTTCTCGCTTTTCACTTTTTTTGCACGGGTAGGGGACGGCGAGGAACGTCGTCTCGCTCCAAGGAGACAAAAGATGAGAAAAGGGGAGGGAAGGAGGGAGTCACAAAAAAGTGGAAAGAAGCATTTTTACCTCTAGGCAGGTGAGTGAGGCCGGGGAGGGGACGGCCTCGCTCTCCAGCGATATTCGCGTTCCAGCCACTCCACTACAGCTCGGTTTGTCATGCTTCAAACGTAACGACAAGGGGGTAGGGAAGCTCGTGTTGTTGTTCTCCCATCTCGTTTTCTTTCCCTGGTGAGCAGCTTTGATTTCCCACAAGCCTCATCTACCCCGCTCTCTCCATATCCAGCCCCTTTCCTCCTGTCATGCGCCTATCGGCCCCCCATCAATTTGGTCACCGCGCGTAAGAAGGGGAAGGGAAAGGGGGAGAATTGGAGAAAAAGGGGGGAATGATGGAAGGGGCTGGTGCCAAGGAGTAACGAGGAAGGGGTCAGAAAGGCACACAGACAACAGGGTTTAAACATTCAAAACAGCATACAAGCTTTAAGACGTTATGGACAGTTCGATACCTAAACAGGCCCAGTGACTTTAACGCCTGAACGATCTCGTCATGTCAGGCCAGCAAAATCGAACTAACTTTTCGGACCGTGACGATCTATGGCCAGTGTCTTGATTTGTGGAGCGCAATGTCGAGGAGGGGAAGAAGACACGGAACAGGTCGCTCTTGGCCTCCCCTCCTCCTCCGAAGTGGCGGGCGGACAGGAGGGGGAGGACCGCGATGCGGGAAACCGATGAGTTTTTGTGGGGAAGACGACACTTTTGTCCAAGACTCCAAGGAGAGGGAGGCGAAGCCGAGCAAGCGTGCGAAGAAGGAGGAGGGGGACGGTGTCACGTAACTCAGATCTCTCTCTGGCCTCCGCCGCGGGACACGGGAGGAAGGAGTAGAGATTTGGGGTTGAAATATACAGGGTGGCAATTAAAATAAAAATATTCCCTTATAAACAGATAACATCTACAGGCCACCAATCCAAAAAATTGGCGGTCTCCTTCCATTGACGGTTGTAGATGGGAAAAAAGCCAGGGGACGTAAAATGAGGCTTAAAGGATGCCGGGGACACCTGTAACTCCTTTTTGGGGTGACACATGCACACGGCTTCCTCAGCGGCGGCGGCACCTTGCTCTCTCTTTCTCTCCCTTCCCCTTTTTCCCCCGGGAGACAATGATTCATCTGCCTTCCTCCGCCGCCGAAGGAGAGGGAGGGGGGAACGTACAGCGTAACAGAAGGTGGAGGATGGGTCATGCCTGGCACCGCAACGGTGGCGGAGGTGACTTTGCCTAACACATAGGCAAATGCGGGAGACGCTTTTGTAAAATGACAGATTTTCGTAGAAGCCATACTCTAAGAATCGTTGTTTCTACTCCAACCATTAGGGAGCTTTGGCTCCAAACGTTCACATTTCAGAAAATACTTCAGGTCATGCAACATCACTCGACAGGGCTCACCTATGGATATGCAAAATGGGCATACGTGTAGTATCCGCCGCCGCCGCCGGCAGGTCGGTCTCTCCCCGCTCACCCAGGTGGGGTCGCTCGCCCCCGATCCCTCCTATTTTCGGCTTCTCCCACCCACCCCAGTGCGAGGATCCGATTTTGGAACCTCACAAAAAACCTTCCGCCGCCGTTGAAAGCAGGGGGAGCGGGAGGGGCGACTATATAAGTCTGCTCCGGATCCGTGGTCTCTTCGCAGTTCTCTCCGGAATCGTTCAGGGAAGGGTGAGTACTCGATAATCCAGAGGACCTTTGAACACTAGTAGCTCGAAGCAAGGCCTTTTTCCTTTTCTCCTTTCTTTCTCCAAGATCGAACGATAGCGGCACAATTGCTTTCCGAATGAAATTGGTACGTCCCTTCAATTGGGCATTGAAACGTTTTTTGTTTGAAATGAAATAAATGATTTTGGAAACTCAAAGTAGCCGCGAAATAGTTCTTCCATTCAAAAGTTGTAAGCGAGGGCGCCTGCAAAAGTTGCCACACTTCTGAAACTGTCTTATCAAGACATATTGTATAAGTGAAAAACCTGGACCTCTCCTACTCGTTTCAGATTGCGTCTCTGCTTGAGGTTACCTACAAGCAAACAACAACAACACCATGCCTGGCCACGTCAAGCTTGGCAAGTCTGGGGAGCCA
>JAAUXU010053010.1_pt1 | contig 20006 bp, 17 predicted proteins | sample 7278151 | NCBI WGS metagenome assembly JAAUXU01 (sample SAMN14350113, study PRJNA611818) | marine sediment metagenome | isolation source: surface marine sediment (1.8m) | place: French Polynesia: Moorea | collected 2018-08 | reverse complement strand
GCCTCCTCCCTCGCCTCCTCCCTCGCCTCCTCCCTCGCCTCCTCCCTCGCCTCCTCCCTCGCCTCCTCCCTCGCCTCCTCCCTCGCCTCCTCCCTCGCCTTCGCCCCGGCCCTGGCCCCCTCCTTCACCTTCACCCTTGTCTTCAGCCTCGCCTTCGCCTTGTACTTTGCCTTCGCCTTTGCCTCTTCGCCTTCGCCTTCACCATCCTTGAGTCTTCATCCCTGCAAGAATGCAATAACGACTCGATCACAGACTCTCCTAAGGCGCAGTAGTTTCTACTCCATAAATCACCTGCTCACACTGTGGTTGGAAGAGGCATAATTTTCGCGACATAAGAAGGAAGGATGAGTGGAATGTCGATCTATAATGGGCAAAAGGCGTCATCTAAGCACGTACTCGAGCAAGCACTCTCACTTTTTTGCCACAGATATTGCTCTAGTGCAAGTAAAAGGTCACCTTCTCTAAGAGGAGACAAGGGAAAACGCTAGCATGAAGTGTCTTTGAATGCTTCTTATACTCCGTGGCAATGTATAAAAAGTAAACCTTCTATTACCAGAAAAAAAGTCTCATTTAGGCACAGCAAGCAAACTTTTTCTTCTCCCGCTGCTACTGCATGAGCAATTTCTACGCGAAACTTTGCTTATTAACAACCGAAGGCACACACGGAGTACGCTGAAACATCTGAGACTCTTGCCTACCCCTTTCTATCATCATGGAGCAAAGAAAGTGGCGAGGGTGGGGTCCTAATGGGACTACCCGAGGCGTAACCAGGGCCCATTTTGCTCTAACCTCAACAGGAAAAAGTTGTTTGAGGACATTTTGTCGTTGCTGTTGCCGCCGCTGCCGGTGCCGAGGCAGGCTTAGATTTTTCCCCACTTGCGCCAGAGTGGTTGTGCTGCTGGCTTTCCCTCGACGTCGAGTTGAACTGCAATGAATGGCTGTAGCAACCTGGACTCGATCGTTCCTCAGATTTATTTTGGCCAGTGTGCGCGAGTCTTAAAGCTTGGCAGCATATTTCTGCCCTGGCGGTGGCAGCTTTTCTAATAAAAAGGAATCTTGATTCACATGTGTCAGTCATGTAGCAATAAATTGTCTTGTCCATGTTTGCCATTGAGCAAAATGATGTTATAAAGGCACCGTCAAAAGGGTTTGACTGCCATAGTAACGGCAGTGCAAAGTAGATTTCCATACTTTGGGGCTCAGTGAAGAGCAGAAGCATGATGGAGCACATCAGGGATAATGCTGAAGGTTAAGAGTACAAAAAACACCACTGTGTCACATTTCGCTGAGTGAGAAAAAAGCGACTGCCGTCGACTTTTGCAGAGGTAATTCCAAGTACATTTTCACGGATCTCGCGACAAATGCAGGGTCGTCATCCAGGGCTTGGAACTCTTCAAGTATGATATGCTTCATTATGATCCCCTGGAGACAGTTAAAAAAAAGTTGCCCTGTAAGAGAAGCGGCCGTCAGCTTCAGGAGGCCAGAACTCGCTGCGACTTTGATCCCTTTTGCAAAAACTTTTCGCAAATGAAAATTTTCTAGTCTTTCTCTCTAAAAACGAGTCCGGTTGTACGCTCTCCACAGGCTCAGAAGTAAGTGTACTCTGACATCTTGTTACTTTTGGTCCACCCTGTCAACCTGCAATGTGGAGGACAAAAATCGAACATCTCCGTTAGGCGCAAAAATAGACCATACGAATTTTTCAGCGCAACCCGGTTGTAGTGCAGTCCCACCTACAGTGCCAATTTCTCTCGATCCCCGATACAATACAGCTTCTCATGCAGTAGCACCCTCTTATGGTGTCAGTTTCGCTTGGCACCGAGGCTGGCACAAGAAGCGGCTTCTACTGCTCTGAAATGAAGGATGTCACAATCTGGAGGGGAAGGAGGGAGGGCCTAGAATGAACAGGGTTTTGAGAATGACCAATTTTTTAATTAAGACAGGCCGTGGCTGCTTTGGTAACACGACATTTGTTGAAGCAAACAATATTGTGGGCTTTTGTTGGTGGAAAGAGACGTTTTCACTTGCTGCCCTTGCTTCACTGTCTTTAGTTCTTCGCACGTTGCATTGTGAAAGATTTACTTTCAAAGTCATGCCAAAAGCTTGTCGATCAAGAAGGACCAATCAGACCGCAGAAAGGGCCAAAGGTGGATAACTGGCAATTTCGGAACACCATAAATGTATCGTGGGTAGACTTTTCTGTCACACTGCGAAAGACAAGGGAAAATATGTTGTTTTTTACAGTGAGAACGACCACTCAGACAACATTTAACGTGATGAGCAGTGGATGCAAGAAGTGTTCTCCAAGTGTTATTTTTCGGCTGTCTGATTGAGTATCAAAGGAGAAAGAAAGGTGCAAATCACGGTCGTCTTACAACCCAATGAGGAACTCGCGTGATTACCCTTTATCTCACTCGTGTTTTAAAGCCTCGCTTAAACAGACAGCTTTTTTTCAGCCTAGACAGGTGAGCTCCTCGACCCAGTACAGCATGGACGCGCTGTTTATGCAAAATTGTGGCATTTGGGCTCAGGGTAGACGAGGAAATAAAAAAAATTTCCAATATGTAAAGACCCTTTTGGTGCCAGCTCTGAGGAAGGCCTTGTTGATTAAAAAATTCTTTTCTCCAACTCCTTTCCAACTCTTTGTGCTGCTTTAAGGCTCATTTGCACACGAGAAAAGTCGTAGCTTTGTGCCAAGGCAAATGAAATCACCAACTTGTCAGAGTTCAACCTCGATCCTGTGATGTAGGCATGTGTCCTGGAGGACGTAGTATCAGAAGTCTAGATGGGACTTAAAGAAGAAGTCGACGAAAGAATTTTCTATGGTGCAGACAAAGGAGGAAGGGGAAAAGTTTGCAGCGAGGATGCCCAATTTCTCTCTTAGTGTTGGCATGTGGTCCCATCGGGTACCTGAACTCACTGACTCCAACAGACTAGTCTACCCTGTCTGGTGGAGTCCGTGTGCTCGAGGTGTCCAAATTCTCTCGTACACACACACGCACACAAACACTGGCGTGCACATGCACGCACACAGAGAATTTGCTTTCGATTCATGCTCGATTGGATTTTCCTTTGATGTAAACTGTGCCCAGCTTTACTCTCCAAAAATGCTCTTGATCGCCGGAATGTGCGCGTCTGTGAGTGCAAGCTCCTTTTTTCTCTCTTTCTCGCTCCGCGTGCATGCAGACCAATCATACAGTGTGACCAAAAAAATGCGCAAGAAGTGCAAGGAATAGAAAAAAAGTCACACTTGTCGACAGCACATAAATAGACATTTGTTGACCAGTTTTTTGGTCCATAGGGTAGAGACCACCAGCGACGTACATGCACTCCACACCAGGAATTCTAGTGTTTTGCTGGAGCGGACGAATAGAGCGAGATGCTTCTCCTTTAATTTTCAGAGTGGTGTGCTGAGCTCTTTGTATATTCCCAAATGAATATTGCCAGCATGAAGTGAAGTGTCTGTTAAATTGTGCTCTGCTCCTCCCCAAAGACACTGAACGATTCCGACATGAGTTTTTCATCTCTGGATATCTCAGTATGCTTTTGTGCTTAGGAAGCTGACAACCTGACAAAGAGTTCCTCTGAATTGAAAATAACGTGAGCAGGTGCATAACACGAACATAATAATTTAAAGCATAATCGGTCAACTACACTATGGAAATGGCGGCAACCAGACAGTTACTTTCTTCTCGGCTGTTTTCTGGCACAGCACGCAAGGAAAAAAGATAAAAACAATGGAGCCTGAGTGTTGGAAAGGAAAAATTGACGATGAGAAGTACGATAGTCATTGGCAACACTGCGAAGTTTTTGGGCTATTTTCCAGGCCTCTGAACTTTCTTCGTGGTGAAACAACCTGTCATAATGGCATGCTTTTCCAGTGGTTCTCCGTTTATATCTCCGATAGGTCGCTGAGAAAGTTCAAGTGTGTAAGCCTTGGCCACAGCGTTTGTGGCAGGGCTAGAGAATCGATTTGAAGAGGACTTTGCCAATGATGACTACTATCTATGTTGCAGCCGGACTGACCCTCAGCAAAATGTCACAAGGTTTGGAAAGCACTGGATACCGAAGTTAGCGTGACAAGATGCTGGTCAATCATTCCACAAGCCCAAGACCTCAAGCAGCAAGACCCTGTGTGATCTGGATGTCATTTTTCCTGTTTAGGAGGATTCAAACCTATCTGAAGTCAATCGCCCTGAAATGTTCAAGATGCGGCGTCTCAGTTCTGACTTGAAAGATCGCGAGAAGTTCCCTGGCCTGATGGCCCTGTTCAAGAAGCACAAGACGCTACTGCCTTCCCCGATTGCAATCGAGAAAGAGTTCTTCTCTCAGGGCGGGGGCAATATTGGGCCAAAGAACTTTAACTGACGAACATCTCGAGCAGAGGCTTTTGCTGAAGATCAATTCAGGCACTAAAAGGTAGGACAGCACTTTCATGGATTATATTACAAAAAGTGCAATAAAGGTCAGAAGTGTAATGATGTAGTAGAATTGGCCTTGCTTTAAGCGCCTTCACTTACTCGTGATAGTAACGCAGTTCATTGATAACTTGTATTCATGATACAAGTTATTAATGAACTCAGCCCAGCGACGAGCTGAGCGGAGTCGAGGTCCACTCCTTGTACAGACTCCGAGTGTTATGATAGAATGCGCTCCTTCGTCTGCACAGGATCGGACTGAGAAGTGCACTTCAAAATTTCCGGAGCGAGCAAAAGCACTGTGAGTTCTTTGGCAATTTTTTTGCTGCGTGCGTGCGGTACAACCATATTTCTTTTGAACGGAGGGACCCGCGAGTTTTTCCCGTCGAAATTGGCTCCGAGGAAGTGATTTCTTTAGCAAACACTGAGGTGTTTTCTTTCTGGAAATAACTTGCTTTTTTACCCTTTACAAACCCTGCAGAGTTGACAGGGTCCTTTCAGACACGACTGATACAGTTTTTCAAGGGACCAATTTGCATACGTACTTCCATAAATAGTATAAAATGTTGCCTCATGGATAGTGTCACGAAATTACGGATATCTCAGTGCAGTAGGAAAGTTCATGCATGAGAAATGCTGCCTCTGCTCTTGACATGAGTCTGAAAGGGAATCTGTGTGTGTCACGCTGTATGTACAATGCACAGTACACGCTCATGGAGTGACATAAAAATGTCTTGTCCAAAAATCGGATTCCTACTTAATGCAAGAGAGGCTGAAACTCTGATGGGCAAGAAGTACACACAAGACAATGCAGGGGCACGCATTCCTACAAGCTGTCGACGCACGCGGGAACTCAGTGCTACTCACAATGGCGCACTGTATCGTGCTTGACACAAACTTGTGACTTCACTGTTCTTGTGGTACTTCAGGGTGTGATCAGGCCGTCATTAGGGATGAAACCAACTCTTCTGCCACACAAACTAATTGCCTCACAAATGCTATTGATGGAGACTCACTAATCCTGCTTGACAACGCTGATAACAAGCTGAGATGTCCTCCTTGATCAAGCGTTCATGTTCCCAAGTACTCAAGTAGTATGAAAGTGCAGACGTCATGTATTACTCTTCTCCTCAAGGGTTTGCAGTATGTCTTGCGTTTAAAACCAGATGACAGGAAGTAAATACGAGTGGTTCGGAAGGCTTAAAGACCTCTACCAGAGGTACCAGGTGTTCCTCGGGTTATTACGAGACTCCCTGCAATCCCGCCCACCAGCACTCAGCACGAAGCTGATCGTGCACCTCAGACTCACCATGCACTCACTCTAGTGATGCCAACGAGTCGGCTCGACTAGCCGACTCGCCAAAACAAGTCGAGCCAAGTCGGGGCTTGACTTGATTCGCTTAGCTGACTCGTGTAGGGAGTAGTCCAATGCACTGCAATGGCCTGTGCGTTACCAGCACTTTTACGTACACGACGTCGTGGGCTTCTCCTGGCGCAACATGAACGTGTTCTCCTGCTACACAATTTTTGGAATGTGGAGCCCTAAAATGCTTGCACGTTCGAACACATGCTGCATATGTGTGGAACGGATGCTTAGCTCGAAACGTGCAAGCTGTCAGTGATGAGGTGCATGGCATGAACGCCATGCCCCCTGCATTGCTCATTTCTTTTACAAGAACTAAAACTATGGAATATGAGCACATGTGCTTCTCGTAGTCCATGCACTATACTACTAAAAATTGCCACTTCCAATCTGACCTTTTGGGTAGCAACTCTCCCAAATAACCCTTCAAGGCTATCCTTCACAAATTTGGCTCCGGTTGGCTCGACACCATCAGTGCAACCGCATTTTGACGTACTAAGAGCACTACAAATAGCCAAGGACTCGAGAAAAGATCCCCCCTCAGATTTTGGTCGTTTTCCATCGTACGAACATCACTTGTCATGTACAACGAGGTTGAGCTGTTTCTGTTGCTTCTTGCTAAGAACGGCCAGTAGATGGCGCCATCTACAGTTCTGACATGTGCTATAGGTATGTCATTAAGAATGCCTTCACCAAGAGTATTGATCCCTAGTGAACAGCCTGCATCAACTTCGACGACGCTCTCCGCCTTGTCAAGCTGTTAGCATTAATAATTCTTGTTCTTCAAGCCTCCATCGATACACCATGGTCTGAAAACAATTGTCATGACCAAGTCCACTGAACCTCCCTGAATTGAAGAAATTTGCAATAGAGGAATGGCACAACCAAACACGTGCGAGAAACGACGGAGAAACGACCAAGTGGCAACCCTGGTCATACAGGCTGGCAAAATACACGATTCTGTCAGGCTTCAAAGCTCACATGGGGAAGAGAATCTCTGGAAAATATGGCTGTTATGTGTCAAAACTTGATGAAATTGCTCAACAGTTCCATTACATGTGAGCGCTCACATAAAATATACGAAAAACAGACAAATATGAAATGACTCGAGAACCACCCGAAGTACGCGAAACACAAAAATTCGACGTCCATGATTGATGCAAGGTTTTCATGCTCAAACCGAAAATACGCAACCACTTCATTCCACACTAATTGAGCACAAAAGCACTGTATTCCTCACTTATTCAGTGAAAAAGAGCATAATAAAGTTTATTGCAGCTTTTTGTGGACTCATTTCGGAGAACGAGAGACGGACAACAGCAGGACCAAAGAGTGAAATTCCATTGGGATTTGCCGAGAGAATGAAACGGGATTAATCGCGGCAGAAGTTGTGCCTTGATCCATAATCGAGTTTTTTTTTAAACGGCATTCTGGTTTAAAGTTCCGAATTAAAAAAAACTTAGATTACCTTTTTTTTTTTTTGCTTCGACTGACTTTGACTGACTGATTCGTAGACAACCCTATAGTTCCTCAAGGACTTGAAGTCACAGGAATTTCTGCCTGTGATCACTGACTCTGTAACTTCAAGTCCCCATTGTGCATGCAAAGTGTTACCTTTTCAACCACAGAACAAAAGGTTAGAAAAAATGACCACGTCTGTGTTGTTTGAGGATTTGCTAAGGTTTAGCTGTCCAGGCCAAAAGAGGCCCAAAAATTCAGCTGGCAGAGTTGCTTTGCACACAAACTTGTGTACTGAAAGGTTGTACACACAGAAATTCGACGTATGTAAAGTACATTTCGTAGGCAAGGAGTACTTTACGGATACCGCAATATTGCTATGAATAGTAGCGACTACAAAAAATCGCAGCTTACAGGGCAACCATTATTAGAGGGTGACTATTATTTTCTAAGAAATGTTATTTCACTTTTATCTTCTTTTATTCTACCTCATATTTATAGCAGCGCACTCAAACAGTTTCATTGGTGGTATACAATAACTGTAGTAGTACTGTATGTACTGTATGTAGTGACTGCATATGGTCTGATGGCTACTGCTGGCCCCTTCCGTACGTATTGACGGCGTATGTTCTACTGCTGGTCACTGCTGTGCTTCCGCTGTACTTTTAAGAAAACACAGACATAAATTCTAGAAATCCGGTGGGGTCAAACTATGATTCCCATCCACCCCTCCTGGAAAGAAGATGTTCATTGCCGTGAAAAATATAGCGATTCCCAGCCCTGTAGTTAGCAATCAATATTATGCAGTATTTTTTTTCATTTAAGTCCTCAGTGCTGCCTTTAATACACAAGTTTGTCCAAAAGTGAAGTAAAAACTTAAAGTACTTAAAAGTCACAAGCTTTTGCAACGGGTTTGTGTAGCTGCAATACTAAGAAAGTTACGTTTTTCACTTTTTTTTCATTTTAGTCATTTTTACAAGTGTATCCATATACAGCACGAGCATGTATGCATAAATAAATGATTCATGAGACTTTTAAGGATAAAGCATAACTCCTGGCCCTCGAAATAAGCTAATTTGCTTGGGGACTCTCACTTCTGCTCGGCATTGTTTTCATACGTCAGGCGGGGTCGAAATTCAGGAAATTTGACTACATGCCCCAGGAGGTCGTAATTCAGGTGCATGTGACGAAGATAAAGTCACATACGTTCTTTAAAGGATTTTAAGCATTTGATCTGACCTCCCAAGTGCTTGTGTAGAGCCAGAGCGTAAAGTTGACTGCAGCAGCTACGTTAATCCAGATATTCAGTTTTCCCCTAGGATAGTGATAACGCTTATATACAATGTGCACTCCGTTAAGATGTGTGAGAACCTTACAGAGTCCAATGGAGCAACGGTGTTGCTCCATTCTAGGAAGGTAACTCCTCTCCCACTGTAGTGTTTCTTGTGACGGCAGATTCTTTGACCAACAACTGACTTTCCCAACCAGACATTTAGTTATTATAGGTAACTTGCTTTTCCATTTGCACAAAAACATAAACGTCAGTGCCTCATGGTCATAGTCACAGGTTCTCCTGTACCTTTGTGTCGAGGCAGCTGATGCCACCATTTGTAAACATGACTGGTTAACAGATTGTCTGATGGATTCACGTCTAAATGCCTATGACACGGTCATGTGTACCACTTTCTTAAAAAAAAACACCTAAAGCGTCTCTTGCTAACCCTTAATTGCAGATACTTCGGAGAAGCCAACTTGCTGCTCTGTAGCCATCACTTTTCAATACGTTCAACTCAGTGCACATTTTTATCCAGGTGCACAAACCTTTTTTTAAAAATGCTGAGAAGTTGGTCGCGATCATGTAGACAGGGACATGTCATATGTAGATTGAATGTACTGGGATACGTATTGTGACCCTTTGATTTTTGCCTTGGCCACTACTTACTTGGCCCTACAGCAGCTAAAATAACTTTTTTTGTTTTGAAACTTTAGTGATAATTCAAGTTTGACCCCCTACCATTTTATTAGGTTAAAAATTAGTCCACTTTTTTGTAATAAACATCACTGTGCAGTTGACAGAGGAGACTGTATCCCTTGAAAAAAAAGGCATTTTGGACCTCTCTATGCTCATGTCTGAATGCAGTCAATAATTTAGGTCAAATAAGGTTATGTTGAGCTTTTTTCGGAACAGAGAGAGTAATAATAACTTCCCCCAGCAGGTCTGCAACTTGTGAATGTGGGTCAAAGCCAAGAAATATCAGCTCCAGAGGATCTTGTGCTCCTGATAAGGAAATCACACTGGTTGAGGTCCCGTGAATGTGCCAGCCACTTCACAGGCGACCCCCAACTGAACCCTTCAAACTGTCCCGACTGACACATTGAAAATTCTCTTGAATAGAATCTTGTCAAGTTAGGCGATCGCCTCATAAAGTCTAAACATGCCGAGTGACCTATTGAACAGCAAGAAATCCCTACATAATCATATCAAGCAGCACTACCTATGCCGCCCAACACACGTGCTCCTGGTAATGCATATGCTCCCAATGGTGTCGTATGTGCCTAGCATACTCTCGATATAAACACAGACGCACAACCAAACAAATAATGGAAGAGTACGACCGCTCGCGCGCAATGCCAAATGCGTGTGATGTATCTCTTGATCAGACGTGACTCCCAAATCTCTCACTTACATACGGTACGGTACGATACGATACGGTGGATCGATCGCTTGGTGGCGTTGGCCACAACGTCATGGTGCGCACTGCTACAGGCTGCGCTATTGGAAACAAAATCACTGCACCTCAGTCCCACGCGCCAGGGTCGACAGGGTCATCAGGGCCGCGCCGCAAATACATCCCGGTGTAGACGCACCTTAAGAGTTCGAAGAGGCGTTGAGAAAGAGGGAGGAAAGAGAAAGAGAGAGTGAGAGAAAGAGAAAGGCTTTTAACCAGTCTGCAAGAGATAGAAAGCAGAGAAGCAATTGTGCAAGGAAAAAAAGAGAGAACTTCTTCATTCCGGGTGAAACATAAGCGTGGCACACACACATACACACACACACACACACATCCAAATACACATCCAAGCACACTGTTATATCAAAAGTTAGGACTATTATACCCATCATAAATCAGACCTCCTGTGTAGTTAGTCGTTCTGGAAAGATAAAAGAAGAGGCGATGGAGATGCCCTAAAATCTACGCAAAAGAAAAGAAACAAAAAATAGAGGCCAGAAGAGACATCGAAAGAGTAAGTGCGACTATTTCCAACTTCTCACACTTGCGTCTGAACTGGAACAAATTGTCCTACTAAGCACTGCACTTTACCCTTATTAGAGTCTCGACTGGGGTTAGCATAAATCATTTACTCTTTTACTGCTGCTATGAGTAAGTTCAGACGGGGTGATTAGACCAGGATGACAGCAGCCGCAGTGCTTCTAATCAGACTTTTACAGTGCTTGCACACAAGCTTCCTGGGTAAAAAAAAATGCTATTAGATATACCGGAACTCCCGAGTATGGAGACACACAAAAAAGTCATTTTAGGCCCTGAATGTTAATGAGTCCATTACTGCGAAAAGCTACTCCCTTTCCCTCTTTGAGTGACTCTTAATGCTCACCCCGTTCCTAGCTTAAATGATCCATGAATGAGTCAACCCTCCGGGTGTACCAGCACTCTTCAATGGACTGGAAGTCACCGGTGCCTCATAAATCCCTTTTAAAGTTCATCCTACACAATTTATTGAATAGTTAGGGTCACCCCGGGGTGTGCGGGTAGGGGGAGTGGAGATACCCCCCTCCCTCCCTCCCTCCCCCCCCCAAGTCTAATGAGCTATACCGATTAACATTTGCCATATCTGTACTCGTGCGAAGTTGCAGATGTGCGGATAAATGAGACCAGTTCCCCAAATTAGCGAATTCAGAAATCGCACTCTCTCAAGATCAAGTATTTCAGAGGGGCGAACCAAAGAAATGGCAAATAGCTTTCTGGGGGGTTGTTGATATCATCCATATGTTATAACTAAAACCTCACCTAACTTAACGTCGTGGTTCTTAAAAACCGCGCGCCTTCATCTGTGATTTTTCAATCACGATTTCTACACCCGCGTCGCGGATTGGACACGGCCATATTAGCTGCCTCTTTCCGGGTTTTGCACGTTGTTGACAACAGGGAGGGAAGGACCTAATCTCCCTGGAGCGCTACCCAAGGGAACATTCCACCACTATGCCAAGTTTGGTCTCAATCGGTCAAAAGTTCGGTTTTTTGGTCGGTCGATTGGTCTCGGAGGAGCTACTCTTACCACAGACGGCAAACTTTTCCTCGAGGCATTTCAGGAAATGCTCGTACGGGTCAATAAGGTCCTGACTTATAGAGGCCATAAGGAAGATGTCGGAATTATGTAAATGCTCTCTTAAGCTTTATACGAGCTTGTGCACATGCAGTCGAGGTCAAAAGAGTGCATACGTTTGGGAGGAGTAAACCTTTATGCATTTTTTTGCTCTATTAAACCCTTCCGGATGCACTCACTTTCAAATCCTACTTCAGTAGTCTTCCTACTCAGTGATTTTGATGCAACTGAGGTTTATCGTACCTAGCAAAAGACAAAAAGGGTTCCCATGAAATGTGTGCCAACTTTTTGTCTCAATTGCACGTGCAAAAATAACTGGAAAAAGTCCCGGAAAATCTCGCAGAAAGGAAAAAAAAACAAGGAAAGGTGATGTGGATGCAAAGAGTGCTCATGTGGAGCTTGATCGAGAGGATCAATATAATGTGACACAAGCTCAACGATAAGGATTACCTCACTGATATTGGAGAGAGCTGCAATAATCTGTAACAATCAGCAAAGTTCCTCAGCAACATTGACATCAGTCGACCCGGAGAGGGAAGGAAGTCAGTCAGCTTTGATTTGCTATCCATCAACGCGAATGAAGTTCTAACCTAACTAGTGGTGAGGAGGATCTGGACCATTGGAGATTGGAACAGATTTCAGCAGGGACATAACTTGCCCCAACCTTCTTCTTATGTTGCACAAAAGGTCTCAGGAGAGGCTTCCAATTTGTGCTTTCGAGTGAAAGGTCTTTTTCCAACGGCAGAGATACTCAGCAGAGTCTTATTTTCTATGGTTCACACGGTAGTGAGTAAATGTCAAAAATACAAGAGTCTCTGCCGGAGTCAATGGTTGCTTCCGCCATTTAGGACTCAACTCAAGAATGTGCTATGCTATGATTACTTTGAAATTACTGAAATGACATAATCGTCTTTCCTCTACACTTTAAAATTTGCCTCACAGCACCTGCGTGAGGCGTGTGTCAGCCACCAAAAAAGGAAGCCAAGCTGGACTATTTTTATCCCCAAAGCACCCAACCGAACTTAAATTTTTAATAGCATCACCGACCCTTCTCTACATCAACTCACTTGTATGTATGTGGCGAGCACTACCAATGAACTCCTCATTCGAGTCCTACTTCATGGACCAGTTTCAAAGGTGATATCAGGTAGGCACGCATTCTTAAAACCATGCACACATTTCGAAGGTTGTAGAATCCCCGACTTACAAGGGAACTCAGAGACATGGTGCACAACAAACTGCACTGTCGATGCAATTCGGTCATTTTCGATGCGGTTGCCCTTGAGCTTGAGGCCAAAAAGATGGGTGGGGAATCACCATGGGCACCATCCGTAAGCTCCTTGAGCCCCGCCACTTCACTGGCTTTTGCTAGTTCACAGCCAAATTGTGAGGGCGAAACTCATTGATGCACCAAAGTGCAGTGAGTGCACAATGCAGCTCTTTGTGGGCTGATTTATGCGCCTGAACATGTTACACAAGGCTCATTCCTGGTATTCTGGGGTGAAAGTCATTCGCTTCTCTACAATCCCAGAAACATCATGGTTCTAAGAATATTGATAGGGCATTTTCCGTTTGCTCGCCTACTTGGTTCACCACCAGCGTGAGGGCAAATAGCACTTTACGACACACGAGCGACTGGAGCGTGTGGTGAAATGTGAAAGTGTGTGTAAAGTGCCAACATCGTGAGTAAAACTTTACCACATGCTACAGAACTTGGTCTTTCGGTCAGTGCAGACTTATAATGAGCGGCCGGAAATATGGGACGTGAAAGTCGAGTAATGGCGAAGATAGAAACAAGACGACAGGCACAGGACCCAGGGTTGTCAAGGATCCGGCAAAATTCAGTGCGGGAGTATACATAGTGTTTGCCCAGATGGACGTTTGTAGTCATACGTACCCCTGGGCAAGAAGCTCTTGACGCCTGATTTTTGATTCTGCAGGTCGAAGGCATTGACGACACCCAAGGACGAGGATTTGGGTTTTTGACGGTGGTTGAGGAGTAGCACCCCGAAGGTGTCGTCAACACCTTGAGAGCTGCAGAATCCAAAGAGGGCGTAAAGGTCTTGCCCAGACGGACGTATATGATTATCTACACTACTTTTTTAGTTCCTCCAATTTTCATTGACTAGTTCTGAGTCTGTTGTACTGTGCGCTGGGGGCCATAAAAGAGCTGCCACGGGCGGTATAGCGCTACTTGCCCGCTCGAAACAAGCAAATAAAACTTGCTCGTCAACTGCGTAGAAAAGTGGCGTTAAAATTAATAACACATTCGGCCACTGACCTGATATCAGCTCGAGCTTCAGCTTGGCCTCCTTTACAAGTGCATAATTGTTCTCCTATGACAAAGGCCAATTCCTTTACGTTGTGGACATCCACGAGCTTGACTTCTTCGTCCTCAGCAAGATGACGCATCTCCAACAAGAAAGGAACTCCGTCAAGTGTCACAAATACGCGTAGGAAGTGAAGGGATGGATATTTTCGCCAAGAATGCGATAAAGAAGAGTTCGCTTGGTGCTCAAATCTAGGACTTCTGTTGCTCCAATTTCTCTGCTGTTCGACCGGCTACCTGAATGATTAGACAGATACACACCGTTCGCAATTCTCCGCGGAAATGTCTGTCTTCGATTATCGATATAGACTATTTGTTTTCAGAAGTGTCATCGTCCGTTCTGGCATCGTGCAAGGTCCTGGGACACTAAGCGGTGCCACTGAATTGACTAGCGAAGTCAGTTGACATAGCTCTAGTTGTGAATACATAACAAGTACTTACGGTAGCAACTCTGCTTCCAGGCCATGACCGTTCCCTTGCTGTCCGATCTCCCCGGGGATGCTGAGGCAACGATCTTCAAGAGCGATGACGGTGACGACGACGGGAGCCACAACTCCAAGGCCTACTTCCAGCGAATCCTCCCGTGCGTGTTCGCCATGCTCGTGCTCTTCGTCTTGTCGGCACTGGGAAATGTCACTGTCTTTCTGGCTCTAGTCACGTCCAGGTGAGTGAGGAAATTAGCGACAATAATGGCTGAGCTTGGAACTCGTCGGACTCGCCGACCCTGATCCCTCTAATGCACTTCCAGGGTGAGAAAGACCAGAATATCCATCATCATCTTGCACCTCACTGTTGCCGACCTGATCGTCACCTTCATACTCATCCCCACGGAGGTAAAGCTAGTTCTATATAGTTGTTTTTCTGCTTCGCCTGATAGCCCGAAATCCTAGAAAAAATGGAAGCACTTTCCTCTTAGTCTGGATTCGTTCACATTTTGGAATCAGTGCCACAATTGCCACACATCTCACAGTGCGAGCCGTGAAAATGTCCCGTGCATCAGCAAGCGCAGATTTTTCCCCTCAATGTCTCTTTCCACCGTGTGAGTCACAAAGAGCGTTTCCGGGCCAGAAGGACCGACGCTGTGGGGGAGGAGAGGCCCAAAATGAGCATCGGACTTTTTGTGACTCCAACAATAGATAGTTGGGGATCTCAGGGAATTCCGGACGTGGTCACGCAATTTCTTGGGATCCCGTTGCAGAAGTGTTAACGAATTGCCCCTTTGTGACTTTTCCATCTTTTACCCTGACAAAAAATGAATAAAAACCCTCCCCCCTAAAAAAAAATAGGTTGACAGCGACACTTGAGAAGCCCGCAAGGGGGGGGGGTAGAAAGGAAGGGGATATCGTGCCCACACGCACAGGAGCTTTTTTGTCACCCAATGCGACCAATAGAAAAGACGCAATTTGTGAAGCTTTCTGCCGACCCCACTACTCTTACGTGCCCACCAGACGACGCTCCAAGGTTGAAGGTCTGAGTCAGTTTCGACTGCGAGCTACGATGATGGGTCTTGGCATGATGAAGCTGGTGTGCGCTTTTTTTTTCTTTGCCAGTACCATGCGTCAAGTACGACGCAGCCTCTCTGAATGCTCCAGTGCTCAGGGTGAAGATGCGCGTGTATGAGAGACGTCGACAAATTGTCTCGCAGTCTGTTCCTCATTATTTGCGCAGCTTACGTTAATTTGGCGGAAAACAAATGGGAGAAGAGGGTCTGTAATAGTAGAAGGGAGCGGAAAACCACTTGGCGGAGCTTCCTCTAGCCTCCTTCTTCCAATGGAGGAGGAAGTGACTTTCTGAGGCCTTAGGAGCAGCTAAAAAAGTTTGCACAGCAGAAAAAACGTTACTGTTAGAGAGCGGAAAATGGGCTTTCACGCATAATATGCTTCACACAATTTGCTGTTCTTAGTCAAAATCAATGCTTGGGCAGAATTAACGTGATTTCCACGCATTCCATCGAGTCTGATCTTTAATTGGCCACAGGGCTGAGAAAACAGACCGAGAATCCGAACAATTTTAGAAATATGACTTTTATGGCAGAGAAGGCTTTCAAAAGATTTCGAGACTTAACGATGTGTTGATGCAGACATCCTCTTGCCAGCATCAATGCAGAGAGGTCATGATCAGGATGCGTAAGTAGGTACAGAAGACAAAAGTGACCTAAAGAGCATCTACGGCAGGTTACGTTAAGGTCACTCCGGATATAATACGGTCTAACGAGGGCATGTAAAACCCATTTAGCACTGTCTTTCCACTGATTTCGCCAAACTATTTCCTTAAGAACCATCAAAGAATTACATGAACCTGACATACTTTTACTTACACTTAGTGCATGAGTCGTACAACATCACAGCAATGACTCCGAGGGCAATAGAGCAATGGCTACGGCCAGTGCGAGCTTTTTACACAGAGCTTTATATACCAGGTATTTTGCCACTCTTCCCACCCAGAGAAGTGGGTAGCGCGTAAGCCGTAATCTATAGCTAAATATAAAGGAAAAGTTGAGTTTTTGTCAAATTTTCATGCGATACCCATAGGACGTCAACCCCTAAGACCATGTATATTCTGAATCAACATGACCGGGGGAATGTGTTAGGCCACTTTCTGTTGGGGTCTCGGGTCAGATGCAGGAACAGGTTCATCAACTGGTGGTTCAAGGAAGTTTTAATCACAAAAAAGTAAGCACAACTGACTTTTCCTCGACATTTCTGAGGGTGAACTTCCTCACCTCACTGCAAGTTAGGGGCCAAGGAAGCAACCAAATTTGACGGTGTGAAGTGCATGGTCCCAGCAAAGCGGTTCAAGTCTGCCTGCTTCGAGTCGAGGCAAGACCAGCTTCGTGTTGACCATGAGGCGCGTGTTCAGCAAGGGTTGAGTCCGTGCTGATGGTTGGGATTGCGGCAAGTCGTATAATAACCCGAGCAATGCCGGGTGCCTCTGCTAGTATACTATATTCGAGTCATACCTTTTTCCCTCTCAACTTGAGCAACACATCCACAGCATTTCGTAACTTGACTTTCCATAACAAGCAGCATTATGGGCCTACTGAGAGCACGTATGTAGAAAAGTCTCCACGACTCATCACACCTGGCTCAGGCAAATCCGGCAAGATTTTCTTAGAGACTTTTAGGGGACTTTGGGGACTGCGAACTCTCTCAAATCTTGACTTGATGGTCACATAACTCTCAGGAGGGGCTGAGTGTGTGCAGGCATCTTTACGAGGAGAATTGGCAGGCTGTCCCATCAAGACATGGCTCTGTATTAATTTCCTGCTTACCTAACAACCCATCTTCTCTTTGTCCTCAAGGTTGGCTGGCGCCTGGCTCGCTTCTGGCTGGCTGGCAGTGTGGGGTGCAAGATGTTCGCCTTCCTCCGAGCCTTCGGCTACTACCTCTCCTCCATGGTGCTTATTGTGGTCAGCCTGGACAGGTCAGAAAAGTCTTATTTTTGCCCTCTTTTTTTCTTTCTTCTACTTGCTCTTCAGCCATCCTTCTTTCTGAGCAAATGGACGCAAAGCCACAAAAGCGCCTTGTTATTGCTGGCACAGTAATGTGGAGATGTTGTCTCAGCAAATCTCTTTATCTCTTCTTCGTCTGCGCAAGCTGTTCAAAATATTGCTGGGAACAGAAAAGTTGACGAAACCAACGAAGCCAGGAGTGGGGGACGGGGAAGAAGCCAGTCCAAGGACACTTCCACTGTCCTTCAAAGGACATCCAAGGTGTTGCATCCTGGACAGACAGACAGACAGACAGACAAGCAAACAAACTGACCACGTGACTGAGTGAAATGCACTTCACGTCTTCCAACTCTAAGGTTAAGGGTGAAACAGAAAAAACTCACCGTGAAGAAACGTCACGTCACCAGGTCACAGCTTACGGATTCGGCAACGAATCTAGGGCATGTGATTGACAATTCGGTCTTTTAGGCGAATACACACACAGCAGCAGCAGCAAGGAGGAGTAGGAAACGCGTTGGCTGCAGATTTGGCAAGATAGCCGCAGAATTGGGTGCCTTTTTGCCAGATTTGCAGTTCACAGCGTCAGAAATCAGGCTTATTTCTGCTCTCTGGTCACTGCCTGGTCACAATCATGGAGATGTGAACTGTGATTTTTGCGAGGTCAAGGGGGTGAAAGCGTCCTCTTCTATCAAAGCTGCATACAGCCTATGCTGGGCTCGACTCAGCTCGTTGTCCTGCGCCTAAAATCGTGGTCCTGACTCGACTTGAGGCTCTAGAAATCCTTGACTGATATAGCTCTACCTTCTTCGGGTGCAGCTGTGACCAATTTTACCTAGTCACGTCAGAACTAATCGTAGTGAGCATTTTTGCTGCTTTGTCGCTCACTTTGCTCCTCTTCTATGATATGATCGTCCCGGCATCGCTGAACAAGCGCTCGTGGGAGACAGAAGTCGCATGAATGAGAAGATAACTTGAGGCGACCTTGAGCTCGGGGGGGGGGGGGGAACGCTTTTCCATTTCGTCACCACCCTTGTATTGAATCTCTGTCTCGCTTCAAGTGTGGTGCCGAAAAATAACGTGCCAATTCCATCGATCCATCACGAGTCCTTGGTCGCATAAGCTGTCTCCTCAGGTCCTGGTCATGAAGTATGAAGTCAGCTTTCACTTGCTCGATCATCACACTGCTGGTGCTGCTGTCTCTCGCCACAGGCTCGTTCTTCCCCCTCTCCCTGTGCCAACTCTATCTTCAGCCATTAAACTGCAGCGGAAGCCGCTTCTTCATTCATGAAGCCTTGGCCTTTGGAAACGCAGGTCCAATAAAGTGCAAGCTCTCACATGCTCTGCACATCCATGAATCTCTTGGCATTTTACTTTGTCTGCGAAATCGATCTTGGCTTCGGACTGTGATCTTGCACAGGCACGCGTGTGCAACCTGATGGGATTGCAGGACGTCACAAATACCACGGAGCCAGTCACGGAATTTGGGGCTAGAAGTTCAGTCGTGGCTCCTCCGAGTAACTGCCGCAAAGGGCAGAAAAGCAAGCATCTTTAGTCATCAAGTGTCAGCACAGCAGAGTTCTGACTATTGGCCAAGTGCTCCGTAAATCATAGAGAGAACTTCAACAAGGTCGTCGTCCATTGCCTGGTTTAATTCACGTGAAGACCCACCCCCAACGCCTTTCACCACACTGCCGGCATCATATGGAGTCAAAGTGGTTAGTTTGAATCTCAAGAAAAATATATCAACTCCTCGAACCATCTCTTTCCGTTCATTTTCCCATCATGAGGCGCCATGAAAATAATGCACATTCCAGACTCTGCCAGGACAGCTTCAGCGTGGATGAAAATGCACCCTGACAGTTGGCATTGTTGTCGTTACAAAGTCGGTTGCCAATGCTACCACACTTTTAGGTAGTGGCAGTTGAACGCGTAGCATGTGGGTGATCAGGTCTCTTCGTACCCAAAGGCCGGACTTATTCTTAAGCAAAATCCTACTTCCTTATACCGTAAAACCGCTGTAACTACCACGTGCGCGGATTCATGTGTCTAACTCATTTCTGGATATGCATCAAAGCATGGCAGCCATTACTAAATAGAGAGAATAGTCCTGGTCAGAGCCTGGCAACTCTCTCTTCGGCTGTTCCCCTTCTTCTACTGGGATTGACTGCCTTGACATTGATGTAGTACTTTGGCCTTCAATTTCGGCCTCAAAATGGCTTCGAAATCCACCGCCAATCCACCAACCCAAGCAACGGCCCGTGAAAAGAAGTTCCAGGACGATCGGTCCAGCGGTTGCGACGCCATTCAAGCTGTCGGTCTGTTAAGAGTGGCACTGACTTGTGATGTACAACGGATCTGGCTGGGAAAGGTTGAATTAGGAACGGTTAGATTAGAATAGGCTGGACTTGGAGAGGTTTGGTTGGGAAAGCCGAGGCAGAACTACTGGCTGAGTGACTGGAGTAGCCGGCATGCGCTGGCATTCAGCGCAGTGATCCCAGTCAAGACAGAGTGCCAATTTGGGGCAAATTTGGCAGTTTTGACATTTCGTGAAATGATGGATCCAGAGTGCTGGCAAAACACGTTTTAAAAAAGCTATAACCTGATACACACATCTTTCATGCTTCCCGACCATTGTAAAACATGGTT
>JAAUXU010167719.1_pt1 | contig 20017 bp, 20 predicted proteins | sample 7278151 | NCBI WGS metagenome assembly JAAUXU01 (sample SAMN14350113, study PRJNA611818) | marine sediment metagenome | isolation source: surface marine sediment (1.8m) | place: French Polynesia: Moorea | collected 2018-08 | reverse complement strand
TGAAGCCATTATATGTGACTATCATTCACGAAAAATTGCTGGTATTAAACCAAGTATCTTAGTAGTACTGATGCCAAACACCAGTCTTAATTCAAGCTGAAATCCCTGTAGTCCAGACGTCGTTGCGCAACTATCGGATTAAACTTTTTCAACTGAACTAACCACGGATGCGTCAACTAGTAAACGTATGTGCCCCCGTGAACGTGCCACATGGACGTAGGACAACACGCTCGACGCCACCAACAGCGATAATCAATAGAATCATTGTCTCACCCTTGTCCTGTGACGTCGTATAACGAGAGCCCGATCCTTGTTTGGTGTAGCCACACCTTTCTCATGACATAGTTAAAAAGCGCCGTCACAGAAATCCTCCCATGTGGATCGCCTTGCTGTAGCTTGGCAAAGACCACGGCAGTGAAGAACGGCTTGCACTTGCTGCCGGCCTTGCCTGCCACTGCCTGGTTTGGAGAGTCGGTCAGAGGGTTAAAAGGGTAGAACTGAGGTCAACTCAATCTCGTCTTTGCATGAGCAACTGCCACTGCACGAAGGAAAAAGGTTCATGGAAGTATTTTTCTCTAAAACCATGTACCGGTGCTAATAAGATAGCACAAGTTCGCATTCATGGATCTTGTTCAGCCTTCATGCTCATGGCTGTTGCTGCCAGAAACGAATATACGGTATGTTTTTGATACGTGTATTATTGTCGTCTCCCAGCTCGTACCTCGTAGTTCTTGAAACCAATCATCTGTTCAGTTTCCTGCGCGCTTCCCACTGCGTCACCGTTAGCCGGCTCTGCGTGCGAATCCAACAACGTCCACAGACGCTTCAGCTCCTCGTTGGTAAGCAGGGCCAGGCTGCGACGTTGAAGAAACTCACCCCTATGTGAAGACACCAAATAACTCGTTGAGATATAAGAGCACTGCTACTGACAGATCCTCTCACCTGGCCTCCTCACGCAGCTTCTGCCTCAGTATATCCCCCTCGTCCGGAAGTGGCCTCACCAACGGCGGAATCAGGGGATCCCTCGGCCTCCCTTGACCGGTGGCGTCCCCATACCGCAAGGCCAAGTAGGCCTCTTCGAAGAGCTCATCTTCTGTCTTGGCACAGTCGTTGGGCGGGGGCTTCGAGGATGAGGCCGTGCGCCTTAACCTCTCCTTCAGAGTCGCGCTCATGCGGGAGTCACCGAAAGTGAAGGCGAAGTCGAGATTAATAAATAAGCTCGGAATTTCTTGTGTTTTGATTTTGTCGGTGCTTCAGCTGTTTGGCGGCCAAATCTGGAGTTGCCACGTGAGGCGACCCAAAAGCAGCCCTCATTGCTATTTGGCGCTGCGACTGTTACCCTTAGATGGCAACTCTGTACCGCAGCAATTCGTGCTCTGCTGACGGCGACGACGTCCGAGTGATTTAACGAGAACACGGTGAGGAACTTCTTGACTGGCACCAACGCGGACGCCGCCAACCTGGACTATCGGCCGTTCACTCACCTGAGGGTGGTGTTTTCTCTTCAATCAGTGTGTTAGGAATGTATCGAGCCTGTTTCTTCCGAAAACCTCGAGCTGGCTCGAACAAGTTCGAGTTTTGGGCTTGAAAAAGCTCGTTTCGATATGGGTTGGTCACTCAGTGTGCTACAAGACGGCCTAAGTGCTTCATCTTTAGGCCTACGTCTTAACTTTGCAGCACTGGAGAGAAGTGACCTCCATCACAAATTCTACGAGCTCTTTCCTCAAAATGTAAGCACAGCAGTTTTTGATATATACCAATGCAAAAGTAACATGGAAAGAGACTCATCCTCTCTGTAACCCTTTAGGCTTTCCTGAATGACTGTCTCGAATGGACCTCGGAGGTAATTGCACGTGTCAGATAATCCCTTAACTGCTCATTCTGAGCCACTCTGGTGAGCCACCAGAATGAAACATGGTCCTGCATAACATGATGCCTGGGACTGACGACAGTGGTTTGTGATGACTGCCAAGACCTCCTGTAGGAAACGAGCTTTTTTGAGGTTCCCCAGGAGCTATTTGATGATATCAGTTTTAATTCGCGTTTCTTTACTTGCCATCCAGATTGACCTTTAAGAGGGAAGCCACTGATCTTCATTGTTAATAGCTGCTGAAGCAAATTTTAGTGCTCCTTGTACTGGAGAACAGAAGTGTTGGGCCACGGGTCGGCTAGCGTGCACATGACATCCTAAGATCCAGATGAACTGCTTAGAATCCGAATCTTAAGAATCAAAGTTAGCATTTGGTTGGCATAGTGCAGAATTCCTTGGTCCAAAAGAGTCAGCATTAGCAGTAGACCAAAAGTTATGAACAGTTCCACGCACAGAAATCCAAATAGTCTATTGATAATTAATCTCAATGAAGGATAAACTTTTCTTCATTTCATCCATTGTCTTGTAATGCTGAAACCCATCAACTTGATCTCGAAAACCAGGCTCGTTTCCATCCCTAAGAAAGAACAGCGAGGAAAAGCCTCAGTATCATGTCATCTGATCTTCGGAAGAAGCTAATGCAGTCTGGATTACCTCCCCGGATGCCACTTTCACTAAGTCATCCTGGTGGTGGTCCCACAAGGGGTGGCCGTCGCCAGCGGAACTTTACACCAGTTCACTGGAGCTCCTACTTTTCCAATCACGTGTCCTTGGCTGCTGGTGGAAACTCTTTCTCTGTCTACACACACGGAGACTTGACCACTGGACCTTTGTTAGTTCTCCTTCACGGTGGTGGATACTCAGCACTGACTTGGGCACCATTGGCAGTCGCTGTAGCTGCACATGCTACGTGTGGCGTGCTCGCAATGGACCTACGTGGCCATGGGGATTCAGCTATGGCCACAGAAGAGCAAGAATGTGATCTAAGTGCAGAAACCATGGCTGGTGATGTGTGCCAAGTGGTGGCAGTTGCCAAAGACGTGTTGCTCAATGGCAGAGCTCCAGATATTTTGCTGGTGGGGCACTCTATGGGAGGTGCTCTGGCAGTACATGTGGCCCTAAGAGGAGAGATTGAAAATCTGGCTGCTGTCTGTGTCATCGATGTGGTTGAGGGTAAGATAAGGTATTACATTGCTGTGTTTTTAGGCCTAATGAGGTATGCTCTTGTTTAGGTACAGCTATGGATGCACTCTCCAGCATGCAGAGCTTTCTTCATGGCCGTCCTAAGACCTTCCGCAGTTTGCCACAGGCCGTTGAGTGGGCAGTCAGAAGTGGACAAGTACACAATGTTGAGGCAGCGAGAGTTTCCGTCCCTGGCCAACTCAAATCCACAAAGACCTGCTTGTGTGCCACTGCCTACGTCAAGAAAGGTGAAGATGCGGTATCTACTTCGACAGACAAAGACAATGTCCACCACCCACTTCCTCCTGCTAATGACAGCATTGCTGAGGAAGACGATGAGAAGAAAAATGAGGAGGCAGATGGGAAAGCAGAAAAACGTAGCGCTGAGAAATTTACGAGGCCTGACAGCAAAGAGGAGTTACTTACATGGCGAGTAGATCTGACTCGTTCAGAGTGCCACTGGCCTGGGTGGTTCAGTGGACTCTCTTCCAAGTTTCTTTCTGTCCCAGCTTCGAAGTTGCTCCTCTTGGCTGGGGTGGATAGGCTGGATCGAGAGCTGACTGTTGGCCAGATGCAGGGCAAATTCCAAATGCAGGTACTGGCACAGACTGGCCATGCTGTACACGAGGACCAACCGGACAAGGTGGCAAGCATCTTGGCCACCTTCATGATAAGGAACAAGCTGGCAGAACCCATAGAAGACTTTAAGAGGACTTTCCCCGCTTGCTGATAAGTACTTGTCTAAGTGATTTTTGCAGTACAGCATAGATTAAAGGAACGCAAAGAGTGAGAAAGCAAGAATAGGAAGAAAGGGCAGCTGTCACATTGTGTAGATCTAACAGAATCTAATCTAGAGGTTCACTTGCGCACTTTTCCGATTCAGTCATATAAAAGTCAGGGAGACCTCTCACAAGAACAGAGGGAAACGGAATAATTTTTCCATGTTTATTAATGACATCACTATAACCGGGGCAGGAAAAGACTCAACCAAGAGTTACTCCTTTTCTCTTGTTGGGACTCCCATTCCCTTCGAGAGACCCCGCCAACAAACAAACAAACAAAAGACATCACTATAAAATGCAAATGACATTAAACATTTCTAAAATTAATCATTGAAAAACAAATTATGAAAATATCTTTTAGTCCCCCTCTGCTGTGCAGCTGTTTTCAAAAGTAGTGCCACGGGCTAGGTGGTAATTGGATCTCTAGGCTAGACTCTTTTAGAGTACACCGGTCAGAAACCTAGAGACAGGAGCTTCACTAATAGCTCTATACTCAATGTCTGCCTTCATCGGTTGCATTTGACACTACCGCCACAAAGAGGGAGTTGTTTATGTCTCCAGAGAGATGTAGCAGTAAGAAAATAAACTGCGGGGAAACTGTTGAGCCAGAGTTTGATATTTGAAATAAAAAGACGTTCCTTCCAAGAGATATCGACGTCATCAGGCCATTGTGCGCCACGCCATTTGCTGAAACTTCTTCAGATATCTGTGACCCCGACTCATTCATTCCACGCCTACGCAGGAGCAGACGAAATACACAATCGTCATAGATATCTCCAAATTCACGTCCATGATCGAGAACCAATGGATGACTGCCCAGTCAGAACTTCAACGTACACAGCTAATGTCAGCCAGAATCGTTGCGAATTAAGCGTCATGTCAATGACCCCATCTCGACACTACGTATGTGTATTGTGTAGCACTTGGAAAGCGTAACCCCATTAAGTGTTGTTTAAACGGTTAGAGGATGTTGTGGCGCAATAAATTGTGTCCAAATGGCAAGAGCATGTTCTTCCTTTTGTTTAATTGGAATGGAGTCATTTCATCACTTACGTCTATGATAAAAGGGGTCCCGCACTGACAGGAAACCAGACGTTTCCCTCGTTTTATCGGTACAAAACGTGCGCTTCAGCTCAGAAGTGAAGGTTCTTAAGAGAGGGAAAAAGCATCTTTCAGCCATTTTTTTGGAGAAAAAGATGGAAAGAAATGATTTAGGAGGGAGAGGGGCAAGCAAACCAAAGAAGAGGTTTGGCAATAAAAATACGGAACGATAAGAGGGGACCCAAGAAACTGATTATGTCTTCTTTCCATTGGACTAGACTGTTCTAAAATGGCGTCTGGCAACAAAGTGGCACGCAGAAAGAGACTAAAAATGACCTAGCCTAATAGATATATATAAAATAGCATAGCAGCCCACTGGGCGTGTGGGAAGGAGGTCTCTGCTCCATGCTTTGGTGCATTGATGGCTTTTTTGTGTATATAAAAACAAAGCCAACACTGACCCGGAGCAACCATCTCAGCAACTTGGCAAAGAAAGTGACACTCAGGGGCAGTCAAGACAGCAAATTCTAACAGCTGTCAAAACAACATTTCTTCACTTAATAACAATGACCCTGCTAGACTGCAAAGTGTATTCATTCCTAGACGTACGAGGATAATGCTGTTAAACTTTTTAATCTGTTGGTGCTTAGTGGAAAGTCTTTAAAGGTGCCAACTACCATAAGGGCGACCATGGCATCAAACTGGCACGAGCAAGCTACCACTCACTGTGGCAAAGAAAGATTATATTTTGTCCAACAACCTTCAAGACTGAGGCCATGACTGGACTCTCCAGGATCACTTTTTGATATCCTCGAAATTAAGTCGCGCTCATCAAGCTGTTGGTGTCGATAAATATTAATAGACTGAACACCCTGGCACCACTGGCTTCTTCGTCCAAATTTTAGTGGAGTTCTCCAAGAGTTACCAAAGAAACTCTTATATCATTTCTCTCTTCCGTAATCATGGCAAAAAATCTGCATATCTATTCTGCTCGAACTAGGAATGTGTGATAGCTGCCATTTAGTCCTTATCGCGATAACGATACATCGACACCCTATTCAGTCGACTGCCGATAACGATATGACTTTTAGTTAGTCGATTAATCGATAAATCGTTTCGACTACTAGATTTTAAAAGATGAGTAGTAAACTCTAGTTGCGTGCAAGATCAATATATCATGAAGAAAATGCCGACCACAATTGGTCAAAGCTGAGGGCAGCTTGTGGCCGTTGACCACTTCAGAGTCGCACACTTCTCACTGGCGAGCACTTCGTTCCGTTGGTCGGAGGCATTTAACTCAACTCGTTTTGTTTTTGGGGGTGCTTTCATAGAGAATTAGTAGGGTTTTCTAGAAATCTAGATTGTGGATTTAGTCGCATCTGTAGTCCACTAACACGGAGTTTAGTGGACTAAGAATAAGAATATATAAACGATGCATCGCGCATTTCTAGCTGGAACAAGGATTGTCGTGCCGGACACAAAAGGACTCCGGCAGATGACAGTGACAAGCAGCACAGCCAGACTTTCAGGTTTTACTGCTTCCACTGCAGGGATGTGAAGCTTGTGCTCAACAACTCTAATGCCTAATTTATTGAGTTGTAAAGTCAAACAAGTGGGGAAGTTTACCCGATAGTCATCTGGATATCACTGGTGAGGGCTCGTCTTGCGAGCAACAGTATCGTGGATGGACTAGGTTGGAAGTCGATCGACACATTGGGAGACGGTCTGAGTGGGGGATGGGATCCTCCGAGGCTAACAAAAACCACCACATCCTCTGTTTTTCTAACAAAGAATAGTCCATTCAACAGCTTGCTTTGAAGGAGGCAGCCGGAGCGGAGCGTACACCGCCGTGGTTCAGAAGTTCTCGGCTCTCCATAAGGAGGCCCAGGCTTGCTTCGATGCCTTTCACCTCACTGAGGGACAACAGTTAAAAAAGGAATATATTATTAGACGATGGCAGCGAGAGACTGAGGTCGACTTGGGAGAGACTGAGACCAACAACCTGCGGTTTGAAGTCTGCCGCAAGCAGTACAAGACAGTCAGAAACTTCTATGATCGAGAGTTGCCATTAACGAAGGGCGCTTATACTCTGTACATCAACATCCAGGACAAGGTTGGTAGTTTGTCCAGAATCTTTCTACTGGCATAAGACGTCCTATGTCTTTCAGACAGCAAGAGCAGGAAAGAAGTGAGGACATTGACAACTTCCGCGCTTTTTGCGGCCGGGATAACTTTTACACAGATGAGGACACATCCAGCATGTTGGTCACGGAGGAGGAGAGGGGTCATTGACAGCCAACTCATTAGATCCAGTGCCAATCACAGGAGTTCGCCCTGAGTCATTCAGGCTGTGACCCTTGATACAGTTGTGGTCAGACGATTTGTCAGACGAGGAGAAACCCGTGATTCTGATTAAGATTCAGCTACAAATGTGCATTTTATTCAAGGCAGTAAAGTGATACTTTAGAGATCCGACGATCAAGTTATGAATAGCTATAAAATTACAGGTAAAAGTATTGTACGTAAGTTCCGCATTCGCTCCGCTGCTACCTTCTTGCCTTCTTTTGGCTGGTCTTCTTGCTGCTGGATTTCCCAACGGTATGCGAAGCTTTGGCGGTGTGGAGCAGCTTGTCCACGCTGGAAGAAGTCTCTTCTTTGTCCTCTGAGCCGCTGTTCATCTGTGAGTCAACGTCATCGTGTCTTCCGCCGCCGTCTTTGTCGTGGCCGCCATCCGTGAGACCATTTACAGCCTGGAAATAAGTATAAATAGGTTACGGAAGGGCGATATTGCTATGGAGTTGCTATTTAGTATCAGAACCACCTCACTCGCTGTCGTCTTCGCCGCGTGACCATTCTCGGGATCTCTACCAACCCTGAGTGGTCGCATTATCGCCTTCAGTCATACTCCATGCAAGGCTATCGTGCTAAACCACCGATCACTATGGACGCGATGGCATAAATTCATTATAATTGGTGTTACACTTACAGCGGAAGAGGTGATGGAGGACCTCGAAAAGAGTCTCTCGCTCTCCTTAAACTTTCTATTCCTCTTGTCTGTCTTGGAGGCGTTCTTGGCCACGGTGAGGTACCTGTCCCAGCCCCGGATAATATTGCCGTAGAGGTGTGTGTCCTCCAAGTAACTCCCCTCAAAGGCGTAAATTTGTCGCTCCAGATTAGCCAAGGTGTCCGCTATCTCGGCACGTCTCTTGACCAAATCGCTCAGCTCCTGGCGCGTGTCCATTAGGTTGCTGCCGGCGCCTCCCGACTTTGAGCTCATGGTGACTTATGAACAAGGAGGTAACAAAGCCTCGTCTGGAGTTGGTCGTCTTGGTCCTGACCACGGACTCCAGGCGAAAGGAAGCAGTCGTCTATTTTGTTTCTTCTATCCCAGGAAAGAAGCTTCTGTCCCGAAGATTCGCTTCTATTTACGTTGACTTCGCTCCGCCAAGTTGAGGTTGCCAAACCTCTCACCAGATGCCAAATCTACAGACCACAGGGCCACCATTTGGCATCTTTATGGTCGAGACGAAGAAAGCCCGCTGACAATCCTTGGCAGTTGCCACTCCTTGCATAAGACCAGTGTGACCTCTTCTGGCCACTTTTAGCGAATCTCAAGACTTAGAGGGCCCAATGGAGACTTTTTTTTGACAGAGAATAACGATTTCAAGCCTTGATGCTTACTTCAATGGTTCGTTATATTTTAGTCATATAAACTTAACTGTGGTGCTTTTCGACCAATTTCTCGCGAATTTTTATCACTGGGATGTGGTCACATTGATATAGGCACTTGGGTAAACAGTTACCGGAGAACACGGACAGGATAGAATTCTAGTAACCTTGGCGCCATCGATCTCTGAACCTTCTAGATAGCCATGGACGTGGACTCCGTGAACTCGGACTTCGTCAACTCGGAATTTAACGCCACGGATCCCGCCCGATGGTCCCACTTGCTGAAGGTGCTGACCCGCAAGGGTCCATTTAGTCATCCCTCGTTCGACCCATCGCCGGAGAAACTGTCCTTCCTGCGGAATTCTTGCCGGGTGCTCGTGGTGGGCGCAGGCGGTCTGGGATGTGAGTTGCTTAAGAACCTGGCTCTGATGGGATTCGGTCATCTTCACGTCATCGACATGGATACCATCGACGTGTCAAACCTAAACAGACAGTTTCTGTTCCGCCCTTCCGACGTGGGTCGCCCCAAGGCCGTGGCCGCGGCAGATTTCGTGCGTCGGCGTGTTCCGGGCACGCAGGTGATCGCACACAATTGCAAGATACAGGACAAAGAAGAGGATTTCTACCGCCAGTTCAACCTTGTGGTGTGCGGCCTCGATTCCATCGTTGCCAGGCGCTGGATCAACGGGATGCTGCTGTCGTTGCTTGAGTACGATGACGACGGACAACTCGTTCCCGACTCACTGATCCCGCTGGTGGATGGTGGCACGGAGGGATTCAAGGGCAATGCTAGAGTGGTGCTGCCCGGTATAACTGCCTGCGTCGATTGCACCCTAGACCTCTTTCCGCCACAGGTGAACTTTCCTCTATGCACTCTGGCACACACCCCGCGGCTCCCCGAGCATTGCGTCGAGTATGTGCGCATCTTACTATGGCCCAAGGAAAACCCCTTCGGAGGCGAGGAGGCTGGGATTGACGGTGACGACCCCGCTCATATCAACTGGATCTACGAGAAATCCTTGGAGCGCGCGGCCCAGTACAACATTACCGGGGTGACGCACAGACTTACGCAGGGCGTAGTAAAAAGGATCATAGCGGCAGTCGCCTCCACCAACGCAGTCATCGCCGGCATTTGCGCGCTCGAGGTCTTCAAGGTAGCAACGTCCTGCGCAGATCCACTTAACAACTACCTGGTTTACAACGACAGCGAAGGTATTTACACATACGCATACGAGGCAGAGAAGAATCCGCAGTGTTTGGCGTGTAGTGGCAAAAACCAAGTGATGACCCTGAAGACGACTGACAAGTTGCAGGACTTTATTCACATTCTGCAGCAGCGGGCCGTGTATCAAATGAAAAATCCTGGTGTCACCACTACCATCGGCGGTAAGAACAAGACTCTGTACCTGCCTAACGTGTCAAGCATCGAAGCAGCGACAAGGCCGAACCTCAAGAAGACCTTCAAAGAGCTCGGGGTTGAGAGTGGTAGCGAAGTGGTGGTTGCAGATGTTACCACTCCTATTGCTGTTATCTTTAAGCTGATATTCGAGTAACTAATGACAAGCGTCTTTTATTATCAATTATCGTATAGCATATAGTTCAATAACATATTCGTTACTTTGGCTTTCGGCGTCATTCCGCTTATTGCACACAATCATTGTGTGGAACGCACATACACTGACGACGTCTTCTGACAAGAGTGACCACGTAGCACAGATCCAGCAATCAGTTGATGTCTCCACTGAAGTTCATTGGGTCCGTGAAGCGGACCGTAGTCACGTAGAAAATTGAGGGCAGTGGTACCAGTAGGAGCAAGCACAAATCTTGCAGTGGGTTCCTCACTTGCGTGATGGCAAGGATTCCAAATGCGTGCATGACCCAGTGGCCCAACAAGATCACAAAGTTACGACAGTCGCTGAAACACTCGGTGATCAAGCTGCAGGCGGTCTGGTCCAGCTTGTAGGCGAAGTGCGTGGCAGATGAGATGAGCGACAGAACAAGCGCGATGTAGGGATACGCCATGTAAATGAGACCGCCGAATATCGCATGTAGGAGGGCCAGACAAGGTAAAAAATATAACGCAGCGTAGATGGCCGACCGTCCTCGTCTTCGGGCTCCGCCGCCGGGCCCCCCCATCAGCTTCGGCGTGAGACACGGGCGCAACAGCATCATGAAGGCGGCGCAGAGTCCATGGAACACAAATACCATGGTGTACAGCGGGTACACCACCTCCTGCGTGCAATAAAGCGTCTCTCCGTAGTTGGGCTGAGGGTTGTGAAAGTAGGAGTACCAGTCTGACAATCTCTCTGTTCGACAGGAGGCCACCTCCAGGCTGCCCACGGGCTCGAATAATAACAGGGTGGCCAAGGCGGCGAGCGCTACTTCCAAGAGCGCCAGAAGATGCAGCGCCAGAACGCCGGCCGTGAAGCTCCGCCGCATGGCCGACCGATCCACTGAGGACCAGTGTAGCGCCAGAACGAATCCAGCGTGGAACGCCAGGAACAGCCAGTCGTAGGTGTCCGGTGCATCTCGGCAGCGGCGACAGAGCGAGTGGGTATTATTTTCCACCCTCCAGCCGCGTTCGCAGCGGCCGCAGCTACCAACGTGAGTCTCGTTGAGAGGTCCACGGCCACAGTACCGACCGGGACATGGTGCACGCGTGCTTTTGGGCACCGGGCCCGGCTCGTACGTGTAGGCGGCGGCCAGCGATGACAAACCCAACGCCAGCAGGCAAACGCCGAGACGCGGTCTTCGGGGTTCTCCCATGGCAAGTCGCTGGCCGAAACCGCCCTCGAACACTGATTTGCACGAAACTGTTACAACAGCCTTTCTTCCTTGCCTTCGCCAAGACTCTCAGGACCGAGTCGAGGGCCCAGGTTGTTCTTGTCACTGTAGTTACACTCAAACTACATTGGTTCTTGCCACGGCTCTATTGGCCGTGGTTCTTGCTCTCTCTTTCTGTTTTGTTTTCTTTCCGCAGTGCCAACTGGTGCCAACTGCCAAGAGTTGCCAACAGTCCTGCCAAATCCTCGGTCTGCCGAAGCCGCCCGTGGAGCAGAGCTACAGGGGAAAAGCAAAAATGGCGACCGGGCAGTAGCAGCGGGCCGGACGCGGGGGGGGGGGGGGCGACGACGGCGTTGCCGGCGTAGGAGAAAGCGTGGTCCAACCAGGTTTGGGCGATTTTCCGACTGGCCTCCATGTTACAAGGAGTGTTTTTCCTCGTCGTGCTGACCAAGTGGATGTAGACGTCAATTGTTTTCACCCTTTTCCATGATGTCTACAAAGGCTTCACTTCCATCCAGGTGTTAGGGTCAACTCTGAACGATTTTTTTTACTACGTTTTGGAGCATTTTATGCCAAGTCATCTGGCGACAAGACCGACAAGCAAGCTAGTGAGAAGCGCTGCGCTGCAAAATCCAGTCGAATTCAACTCGTCCTCGCTCCGATTTCGGGTTGACGAGGACACCGCGGCCTCATCATGGAGGCTGTAAAACTCTTCAATCAGGACGTAAGTTCCCTTAGGGTAAGACGCCGATATTAACTGTATTAAGTTTTTCTCTCTTCCTGCAGCTCTCGTCCCTGTACGAGATTAAACCGCCCATCTCAAAGGCCAAGATGACTTCCATCACAAAGGGCGCGATCAAGGCCATAAAGTTTTACAAGCACGTGGTCCAAAGCGTTGAGAAGTTCATCCAGAAGTGTCGTCCCGAGTACAAGATACCCGGGCTGTACGTGATCGACTCAATCGTCCGCCAGTCGCGGCACCAGTTCGGACCCGATAAAGACGTGTTCGCACCTCGGTTCTCCAAGAATGTTCAGCTTACCTTTTACCACCTCTACAAGTGCGCCGAGGAGGACAAGAGTAAGGTGATCCGAGTGCTCAATTTGTGGCAGAAGAACGAAGTCTTTCCCTCGGAGATCATACAGCCTCTGTTTGACCTGGCCAATCCCAAGAGCGAGCTCACGAGGAAAATTGAGGACCAGGTGAGAATCGCCGAAGAGAAAGAGCGTGAAAGATTTTTTGTCTAGAACTGAAAGTGTATTTGGTGGTGGAGTTGGGTGATAAGTATCTGCCACATGTGCATACACACAGGTATGTAACAGGCGGCGATGTGCAGTGTCCGCTCAGGATTACCCGGACGGCTGGGTAACCAACCGCCAATGTAGACGAAACTTCAGTCAGTGTACGTACTTATCATGTCCATGCTGTAGGTTAAGTCCGGCATCAAGCCCGGCAAGTCGTCGTCACTACACGCGACGCCCTCAAAGACCTCCGGCGGCATCCAAGTGGCCAGTGAGTTTCGTTCCTCTGACAGTCATCATCACTCACATCAGCAGTCATCGACACAGCAGAGTCCCTCACCCAACAGCCATCACAGTCACTCATCCGCTACTCCCGACCAGCACATGACCCAGCAGTTGCAAACCATCCTGCAGTTGTTGAAGAATCATGCGCAACCGACGAGCGACCAGGTCAAGTTCAACCGCAAATTACTTGACTTCGACTATTCGGACGAAGAAGACGCCGCAGAACTGCAGCAGGAACAACATCCTTCTCCAGCAATGCTGGAGGCTCTTCAGGGGTGAGAAATCAATCGTTGATGAAGTGGTTTTGCTTTGTGCTATAGCAGTTTTTGTCCTTTCAGCATCTTGGAGAACAAAGTGGTCCTGCAGAAGCTAAAGAACATGGGCGCCATAACCGATCACCAAATACAACAGCTCCAGCAGCTTCTTCCCGCAGCTCAGCAGCAACAGCGACAAGAGCAAGAAGAACAACAACAGGCAGCTATCGTCGCTGCTACTGCTGGGACCTCTCAGATGCCCGCTCCTCCCGTTGGCATTTCATTGCCTCAGGGGGTCCCTCCTCCTCAGATGCTAAGCCAATTCCAGCAGTTCAATCCCGATATGCAACAACCACCGCCACCAACCGGAATGCTGAGTTCAATGGCATCGTGGGGGCCACCTCCACCTGTACCTCAGCCACAGCCGCAACTTCATCAGCGTGCCTCTCCATCAGAAGAAGGCGAGCGAGGTGAAGAGACTGACGAGGACATCCAGATCGTGGAGGATCGGACTTGGCGCACCGGTGGCAGCAGTAGGGAACGTCGCAGACGATCTCGTTCGCGATCACGAGATCGTAAACGAGGTCGTCATTCGCGATCAAGGTCGAGAGACCGTGGAGGTGGTAGCAGAAGGCGTCGCTCTCGCTCCAGGGATAGGAAGGGTTCCGAGGAGGAGAGGCAAAAGAGAAGGGAGCGGGAGAAAAAGGGGCTGCCACCAATCAGAGACGGATATTTAAGTGGTAAGAGACAGCTCAATGTTATCCTCTTTTCTATACATCAGCAGGAGGATTTTTTTGAGTTTCTGACGCGAAAGTCCGAAAGAGACTGGATAGGCCAAGGAGCAAGAAATTGGAAAGCAACCCTAAAATACATAGGTTTTCAGTGGCACTTATACATAAAAATGAATGGCTTTATATCAAAAGTTTATTTGAGCTTCCGACAACACAATACTAGACTAAAAAGTTGTTTAGATTTTCTTATTGGCTGTACTCGTCGACATGAACAATGCAATCAAATATTCATATGCTTGACATTCCTCTTCCAGTGTGCAGTACGACTCTTTGGGTCGGCCACCTTTCGAGGCTGGTTGCTGAAGAAGACCTGTCGGACTTGTTTGGAGAATATGGGCTCGTCAATACCATTCACCTGATTCCTCCTCGCGGTTGTGGTTTTGTGTGCATGAACAGGCGAATGGACGCTTCCAAAGCCTTAAAGTCGTTGCATAAACATAAGGTCCAAGGAAAGCCAATCACGGTAAGGATGTGACACTGCAATTTTTAGCTCTCTTGACGCCTTTCTGTTATTCCAACTAGTTGGCTTGGGCTCCCGGAAAAGGCATGAAGGACAGGCAATGGAAGGACTACTGGGACGTTGATCTCGGCGTGTCCTACATTCCCATCGACAAGCTAGATCCTCAGGTACCTCTGTGCACCGCCCTTGTCCATTTGTACGAGCGACCTAACTCTCCTTGCCTTATAGGTAAACATGGCTATGTTGGAGGAAGGCGGGATGTTTGACGAAGACACAATGCCCGAGTGGATGAAGACGATGCACGGGGTGGCCCCAAACACGACTGCGCCGGTGCAACTGCAGCAACCTGCTGTCAATGCCGGTACAGCGGCCGCCAACTCCACGGCAGGAAACGCCGCTCAGTTTATCCCTGTTCCCGAAGGAATTCCTCCCCCGAACATGCTGGCCGCCCAAGCTGATCTCAATGCTCCAGCGGCAGGAGTGCCTCCCCCTGGCTTGCCTCCCTTTGGCTTGCCCCCTACTGGAGCACAACCTCCTCCAACTGGTGTCCTACCACCTGGTCCTCCGCCAAATCTGTTGGCGAGCACAGCAGGACTCTTACCTCCACCACAGGCCGCCGCCGCGGCTGCTGCTGCTGGAGGTGTTCTCGGCGGCGCGCCGCCTCCAAACCTCTTGCTCGGGCCACCCATTGGGCAGCCCCCAGTGTCTGCCGCCGCGGCGGCCGCAGCTTTAATGGGTGGACTCCCTGGATTTGACGCATCACAACCGCCGCCTGGCTTGCCTCGATTACCTTTTCCTCCGCCTGCTGGAATCCCACCACCTTTTGTCCCAGAATTTGACAAGCCTCCCCCGGCGGTTCCTTCCCAAGAAGGTGCCAATGGTGAAAATGGTGCTGACGCAGAGAAGGAAAAGGTGGCTCCAGCTGACAAAACGTCAAGGAGAAGAGATCGTGGTGGCAGGGAATCGCGGTGGAATAGAGAGAGCAGTGGTGAACCGCCTGAGAGCAGTAATAATTTGGCGGATCGCTTAAGGAACTTGGCCGGCATGAACCCTGAAAGGGAAGAAGAAGGAGGCCTGGCTAAGAAGTGGGGCCCGGCTAATGGCGGAGGACCGCCCAACGCTAAAAGAGGTAGGTTCCGTACCTTATATGACGTCGTCTGATGACGAGTACTGAGTTGTACTTAGTAGCAGGAAGACGATGTTCCAGATCATTGTGCGGATGCAAGTGGCGTTCGACTGTGTTGGGAAGAATGGGTACCCCTTATGAATTGCCGATTTGAGGTGTACAGCTGTGGCAGGCATAGGGATTTGGTCATACCCTGGTGATTGTACCATTTAGGCTTGTGAGTGACGTTAGGTCGATGTTGCATTTCAGACCCTGGAGGATCTGGACGTCCTCCCTTGTTTCCCGGAGGCCCCTTTGACGAAGGACCATTCAGAGGAGGAGGAGGCCACAACATGCGCCCAGGACCGACTGACGAGGACGTATTCTCTGATAGGCATCAGCTACCGGGTCCTTTCGGCGGCGCTAATCGAAGAGGCGGCGGCGGAGGTGGTCCACCCGAAGCACTCTTTGACGGAGGACCAATGAGAGGTCGACCACAGGGATTTGGAGGCCGCGGCGGCAACGGTCCGCGACCTCTACTGGGCCCTCCGGGACGCTTCCTTGACCGACCCTTGTTTGAGGAATTTAGCCGTGGCGGCCGTGGCGTTCGCGGCGGCTGGCGAGGTCGCGGCGGCAGAGGCGGAGGAGGGAATTGGATGGAAGAGGAAGCCAACGCGTTCAGCAATTTCGAGAACGACTTGTAAGTATAATTCACGCATACTTCGGAAAGTGAGAAGGCGAGTGATAGCAAGAGCGAGTTGTGACTACCGTAATGCTCTACACTTTACCGTAGTCCAGCCTGCTGTATTTCACTTTACTGTTCTCTACGAGATCGGCAATTCATGTTCTGGGTACCCATTCTTTTGCAGCACTGACCGTCCAAACGTGCCGCCGTGGGAGCGCGGGCGTGGCGGCGCAAGAGGCGGGCGTGGCGGCAGAGGCGGCTTTGGTTTTGGGGCACTTGAAGAAGGACCACCTAGTCTCTTTGGAGGAGGCACGGGTCCTTTTGGCGCTGGTCCAGACATGCCTTTCGGCGGCGGCCCAGTAGGGTTTGAGGCTCCTCCAGAAGGATCAGGTCCCTTCGGTAACTTCAGAGGCAATGATGAACCTTCCAAGCCGTTCTTACGTCGGCAGGAAGAAAACCGAGACCAATGGAGAAAAGACCGCAAAGGAGGTTTCGCCAGTGGAGAAAAGAAGGACGAAAGAGAGGGAGAGGAGAATCCGAAACGACAAAAGCGAGAACAAGAAGAAGACGTGGCTGGAGAAGAAGCTGAGAATCCTCCTGAGCCTAAGCAAGAAGAGGGAGCAGAGAAAGATGCATTTCCAGAACAGCCTCCCTATGGTGCGTTGCCTCCAGCACCTGGAAACCCTCAGGAAGGAGCAGGTGACAGCGAGCCTTTTTCGGGGGCAGAAACCGAGACAAAATCAGTGGCAGCCATCGTAGGTTCGATGTATGATGATGATGAAGACGACGAGGAGGAGGCCGACGGACAGAGCGGGCGGCCTGAGTTTGTCGATGAAGCCCAGTCTCATGATAATGTTCGAGCCACCGCTGTCGAACAGGGACAAGAGCTGGGTCAGCGAGAAATACCACCGGAAGACAAGACAGACACAGCTGAGAAAGCTGCTTGGCAGCTACGAGAAGAAATGCCACCACAGGGAGTGTCATCATATAGCAAAGATGAGTCCCCTCAAGATCGAACCGACGAACTTGCCAGTGAAAGTGACTCTGCCAGGGAGAGTGGCTTGCATGCGAATCAGAGGCCGTTGGAAGAGCAGCACCACCCACCTGAGGTAGATCAAGAACCCAACATACAAGAGGCATATTCTCCTGGGAGTCAGACGAAGAACGACGACGCTTCAAAAGACTGTCCTGACCATGACGATCGCGGACATCATGAAGAGAGCTGAGAACATAAGACTGCGGATGCTAAGACAGAGAGACATTTTCCTATTGCTCAGGAAGTAAGAGTGTGGCAAGAAAGAGGAGTGGTTCATCAATAAACTTAATAGTCTTGCATCAGCAGTCGCTGGAGCTGATGGCGGCGCTTGAGAACGACAACGACGAACAAGAGCGAGAACACTCTCCAGAAGCTCGAGGCATTTTCAGGAGAAAACTTAGTCGAATTGTGTTCTCATTCCCAGAAGCTGTGATAAGGTTCTCTACGAGCCCGAGCTCCTCTTTACGATCAAGTGCAGTCGTCGGCGTGGTGTGACCGAAGTGCGAGGGGGATCATTGGCGATTACTAAAGCATCAATTGACACTGCAAAATGTTTTAAGACAGTTCCAAAGTACAGCCAAATGTCGGCGTTGATTGTACGTGTAGAAGACTGTACGTAAAAGATTTGACTGTTAGCTTGTTTTTTGTCCTAGATAAAGTAAGATATGTCCGGTTGCAAGGTGTATCCATCATGCTGACGATTTTATGAATACACTTGGGAAAGACCTCAGTGGTCATACAGTACATTGAGCTGGCGATAAAAGATGCGCGCTTGACTACAGCAGTGGTCTCATGAGTCTTATGCGCAGCTTATCAAATGTTCCATTTTTTTCTTCCCAGAAGTATCTCTTGCTGCAGGAGCACAAGTTTCTCACGGGGAAAGAAAGACGGTCAGACAACCTGTACATGAACCTGTTTTCAGGCGGACATCGCCCCCTGTCCAGCCAAACTTACCTGCACGGTTGGCGCCTGAGGGCAGAGATGAGCTCGCCACACTTGCTCTCCTACTTTAGCCCAAATAATACCTTCTTCCTGCCGTGGTCGTGGGGCACGTTTGGCTCGTAGACGAATAAGAGCGCGTTCCCAATATGTGAGGTGAGCGTTTCCCGTTGTAAGAAGGGGTCGGAGTCGTCGGCAGATGCTAACTGGCGTTGAAGGAGGCAAGGTGGAGAAGTCTTGACATGGTGAGTGTGTGTTTGCGTGCATTGGCTGTAGTGATATTGTCGTACCGCTGTTTTTCGCAAAGGCGTCCGCTCACTTCTTGGTGCTCGTTCTGGCCGTCACCCTAATTAGAGGTGCAGAGATCTTCCGCTACACCGATGAGGTCGGGGGCGAACACTACATGAATGGCGAGCCTGGTGTTGCTGTCGATGGCGGTTGGACGTTCGTCAGCCCGGAGGGAGAACAAATTGCCCTCACCTACGAAGCGGACGAGCTGGGGTTCAGACCCCAGGGAGCGCACCTGCCTCAGGCGCCGCGAGAGGCTGAGGAGGTGCTGCAAGCCAAAGCTCTCTTCTATACCGTAAGTGACATACGTAGTTGCAAGTCATACCTTACACATGTGATGTCTTCATCATGTAGGCCTATGACGAGATTGCTGCTAATCTGGAGCGCCTGCAGAAAGTACCCATTTCGCCAGAAGCAGTAGAGGAGTCAGCAGTCGTAGTAGAGGAGGTAGGCGAAGGAGACGATGGAGAAGAAGTCCCTCAAGACGAAGACGAAGATCCTGTACTCGACCTGAGAGGCGGCGGAGATATTCTGTTCAGGCGAAAGCGTCAAGTGTTGGTCCCCTTTGGAGCTCCGTACCACTATCAGTACTACCAGCCCGCCTTGCACGTGGTTCGTCGTCAACCTGTCTTGTACAAGCCGTACGTGGCGAAGAAGCCAATCTGGCTGCTGAAGAAGAAGAAGCCCGACAATGTCATTCCAAACATCCCAGAAGTGGACCAATCTGGGGTGGACGCGTTCTAACCTATGACTTCTTTTCCTTTACAGCAGCACAGTATTTATGTCGTGCTTGGCACGAATGAAGGCCAAGAGGCCTCGTTGGAACCGTTTCTACGTGCTCCTCGTCCTCAAGAACGTTCAGCATACGTCGTCTGACCTCTGACCTAGAGGCTGTTGCGTATCCTCAGTTCACAGTAGCACTTCCTTATGACAGAGGCTATTTTGTCAGTGAGCATGGATTACAGTACAGTCTTGTCTTACCCCAATTTTCACCCAAGATGGCTCAAAATACCCAAAAGATGTCCAAAATGCTCAAACTCTATGCATAAAATGTAAAGAAAGTAAATCTTTAAGTTACAAGGACACGAAGCCCTTCACCGACTGGCATGAATTCACGATGCTGTCTTTCTTCCAGGAGCTTGTTCCGATCGGGATATGCATAGTGTCCTGGAGCTGAGGCTGATACCTGGTGTGACGCAGGCTGACAGAAAGCTCCGTGTTGTCGTCCGACTTGATAAAAGTGTCCAACTCGATTGAACTGGGTCGAAACACTCGACTGTGTTTCGTATTCCAAACAGTTTAGCTGTATTAGCTGTATTGCCCCCAATGACAACAACCTTCCCGCTGACAGCAACCGCTGAACAGCCATATTGAGGCATCTTCACATCCGGAATCAGCGACCAATCATCGGCCACTGCATCATACTTCTGACAGGATGTTGTGGCATGTCATCGATAAGGGTGGGTCGATCCGCCAATGACCAGTAGCTTCTCGTCCGAGACGACGCAAGCACATCCAAGTCGTCGGTTTGGCATGTTTCTGACATTTCTCCATCTGTTTTCTCGAGGATTGTAGACCTCCACAGTGTCAAGTATCTCATTGTCTAC
>JAAUXU010092229.1_pt1 | contig 20034 bp, 28 predicted proteins | sample 7278151 | NCBI WGS metagenome assembly JAAUXU01 (sample SAMN14350113, study PRJNA611818) | marine sediment metagenome | isolation source: surface marine sediment (1.8m) | place: French Polynesia: Moorea | collected 2018-08 | reverse complement strand
GGGGGATGCAACCATGTGGAAATGATTGGCCTGGAGGCTGGGATTGTCCCATGAAAATTTCAGGCCATTTCATCCACGTTTTCCCCCTCAAAAAGCCACTTTTCAGTCCTTTTTGGAATGGCCCCCCCTCCAGGTGGCCTCCATTTGAGCATTCTAGCACCAAAATGGGCAGCCTTGACATTGACCTTGTGTACTCAACATTGTGTCCCAGGATCACACTTACACGTTCCATATCAAAATTTCACTTCAACATGCTTCAGAACAGTGTTTCAGGTCTCGTCATGCTTGACGCATTTACTTACGGCAAGGACTGCATATTGTCCATATCCTACTTATCACAACCTTGATGTTGTGGCCCTAAATGTTCTTCCCCTGGCCTTTAGTTCCTTCCTTAGAGCTCATAGCACTGGACCCGTCTTCTATTTTTCAACATTTTCCACAAGAGCTCTCGTGACTCTTGAGGACAATGGTGAACGACCTCACTGACCAGTCGTATGGAGACAAGACCCTCTCCATGAGCCAAAAAATGCGAGTCATTGCCGCCGCCAAGAGAGGAGAGAACACCGAAGACAAGCGAAGCAGCTTGGAGAAGAAAGTTGGGACAGATGAATTTGTGGAGGCTGTGGGGGCCATGGTGAAGGAGGACTGGCAGATCACTAAGAGGGAGCTCGTACACGAGTTTCATGTGTCCGAGGAAACCGTAGACAACACTCTGAGGAATGGTATAGGTCTCAGCAAGAAGTGTGCAAGATAGGTACTCTGACTTTTGACTGACCTCCAAAAGAGTGAATGTGTCAGGCGTGTGATGAACTTCTTGAAGACGCTGTGGAGGGAGACTATTGCTTATCTTAACGCGATTGTGTCAACAGATGAGTGATGGGTATCCTTCTCCAGACCTGCAACAGAACAGCTGTCCAGGCGATGGGTTGAGAGAAGCCCTATGGCCCCCACAAGACCTCTCATAGGAGCATCAGCAAAAAAAGTGATGATCTTTGGCGCTGAGGACCATATCTACATGGACTACGTCCCTCAGAATATTACCATCAACGTAACGTCCTTTGTCAAAGTTGTCCGCAGCTTATGAAGGGTTCTTAAGACTCCAAGATCCCACAAGTGTCTTCAGGAGCACCGCTTGGGTTTTTCGTATGGAGGATGCCATGCCTCATACAGCACACTTCACTTCCTTGAGGCATCACCCTTGGGTCTCACCCCCTGTATTCTCTTGATCTCATACTGCTGAGGCCAAAAACATCTTGCTGGGAAGACGTTCAAGACTATGTGGGGGTCAAGATCATGTAGGAGAGGGTCACAAGGATAATGGCCGGGGACAGCTTCGCCACAGCTTTGCAGTCTTCAGCAAATGGGAAAAGAGAAAAAAGAAGTGCATTGAGTTAGAAGAATTTATGTCAAAAAACGAAACGAAGGTTTCGGTTACACCCACCACTTTCCCGCCATGCCCTAACACGCATGTTGGACTGGACACCTCGTGCCTTGGAACCTGGAACTCGTGCACATGAGCATAAAAAAGTTGTCGTTCTGCCCCCAGTGAGGTTTGAACTCACGACCCCTGGTTTACAAGACCAGTGCTCTGCCACTGAGCTATAGAGGCTGACTTGACATGAATATGTGTTCACTACCATCGAATGTGCATCCATTTTCAACAGTTGTGCTCTTTCATCCATTTTCTGAAGGCAGCGTTTTATTTGGGAAGAGTCAGAATGCTTTTTTTATTGATGTCATTCACTTGAGTACCTCAGCTGATACAGTTAACTGTCGCAGCTGTTACAGTAACTGTAACCTTGATGCAGTCACATCACTAATTAATGGTAAAACAGAGGATGGATCATTACGCCTTATGAATGCTGCAAAAAAGCATTCTTTGGAATGTGGGATTCATTGTTCATGGTAAAGCAGTAAGCTGTCTTTACTATTGTGATGTAATATGACATGAGAAGTGCACATAGGATGTCTCCACAGAAAACAAGTGGATGCTAATGTGCATGTGCTAAGGGTGAGTAAACAACAGATGTTTCGTGGACAGCATGAGATAAGACATAAGCACAGTCAATCTGCATGAGTTGGAATGGGATGCAACAGTGTTCAGAAAAATTCATGGGGTCCAGATTAAGACATGAACAATTTCAACATTAAGTGTGGTTAAGATTTAACCCACTAGCGAGGTGAATCGTCTGGAATCGCAGTCTTTCTGTCTCCTTTTTTTGTCTCCTGTCTGTGTCCTGCCTGTGTCTTTTGTTGTCCCTTTATGAGGCATGGTTGTGGAGGGAAAATTGCAGGAGAAGGGGCAAGGTGGCCTGCAGCTGCTCTGCAGTAAGGAAAGAGATTAAGAAAAGATGGATGCTTGAGCTAAGTGTGGATCAGCATGGCTGGTCACAGTCTCTATTTTGCAGAAAAGGGGTATAAAAGAGGGAGAATTTGCTGCAAATCCTTAGTCATTTGATCTGTCTTGAAAGGGCTACTCCCTTTAGTCAGATGGACTCTAGTGTCCAGTGCTCCCCCAGGACCTCTCCAAGGATTTTTCCCTGATCATCTGGATCATGGTAAAGGCTTGCCAAGCCACTCTTCAGGCTCCTCTTTTCTGTCTAAACTCTTTTCTTCCTGCCCTGTTGCTGACTGAGTTGGAGGAATCCACTCCCCTTCAGGCTAGAAGGCTAGGTACAAACTTTGTTGTCCTAACTCTTTTGTCATTGGCAAGACATTTTTGTGCGAGTCCCCTCCAGGTAGAAGAATAAAGTATTGTTACTACTAAAACCTCTGTGTTGGTCTCAAGTCATTGAGTAGTCTTAAAAGAATTCCAGTCAGTCCGTCTTAGTCATTCATGAACCTGGTCTGTGTCTCTGTCAGAGGCGGAGTTACCATGGTTGAAGAGTTCCATGTCTTGTCTAAGTTCCCCTAGTATACATTAAGCCATAAACAATTTCAACATAAGGACATAAACAACTTCTATAAGGACTGTCATGCCTCATGAATTACTCAGGTCAGGAAAGGAAAGAATGCACCGCAGCATCAGTGACAAAGCTAGAACTGCAGCTTTAATGAGCATGATGTCTCATCACAAGGTTGACAGATTGGGCTTGGGATGACCTTTGGGCTTGGGACTCATGCAGATGTGCATAAAAAAGTTGTCGTTCTGCCTCCAGTGAGATTTGAACTCACGACCCCTGGTTTACAAGACCAGTGCTCTGCCACTGAGCTATAGAGGCTGACTTGACATGTGGATCTGTTCACTATCATTGAATATGCATCCATTTTCAACAGTTGTGCTCACTCATCCATTTTCTGAAGGCAGCGTTTTACTTGGAGGAAGTCAGAATGCTGTTTTTCATTCATGTCTCAAGTAAGTGTGACCTTGATACTAGGCTGTTTTACCGTTACACTAGCGGACTCAACCCGCTTTGCCGGATCACATTTTCACCGCATACATGTAGCAGAGGTGCCCGCCATTGCTCGGGTTACTATAAGACTCGCCGCGATCCCACCCACCAGCGCGGACTCGCCCCTCGCTGAACGCGGGCTTCGCGCTCAACACGCGCTGCGTACAGCGAGGGCCGCGAAAATAACAAAAATCGGCCGCGCGCGAACAAAAAACGCCGCGAAAATGACAAAAATCGGCCGCGAAAGGGCCCGTCTGCCACGAGGTGGCAAAAACTAGCCGCGGACAGACACACACACGTACATACGGCCCTGTCCTTTTACATATATAGGGATTTGTGATTATCGGTAGAGCTGCAGCTCTAATGGTATAGATACCTAACTGCAAGGTTGGCGGATACATACCTTCGGGCTTGGGACTCATGCAGATGTGCATAAAAAAGTTATCGTTCTGCCCCCAGTGAGATTTGAACTCACGACCCCTGGTTTACAAGACCAGTGCTCTGCCACTGAGCTATAGAGGCTAACTTGTGGACCTGTTTAGGCCCTGTCATTATACGACAGTCATATCTATCATACATATCATATACGCATGAACTTACCTTACCCACCCACTCTAGGTGGCGGAGGTGTTTTCCTTAGTATCTTTAATACTTTCTCAATGCCAGTCTCCAGGGCAAAGCTAAAAAAGTTATCATGTCAGGTAACCAAGCTCTGTGAGTTCATATAACTCTCAACTGATTGCTCGGAGATAAAAAAAAAAATCCCTTTGACATCAAAGGTTTGTAGCTCCCCCTCTTCCTCCAAAATATCCACGATTGTTAGGAGGTCATCATGAGTGATATCCTCATCAAAGTTCATCATCAGCTCAAAGCCTTGTTGGGATCGTCACATACCCATTACCGTAGCCTCTACAAGTCCCTCAGTGTTCAGGTTCTAACCGATGGCCACATTAAAGAACGTAGTGACTTTTGGTCGTGAATTCTGTCAATGGGCGGGAGCTTCCGAGTCACGAGCCCTTCTAAATACTTCGATTCCTGGCAGCCACACGATAAACGAAACACGAGTATTGGGGAGTTATCAATCCGCACGACTTTGTGACAAACAAGCAAGGAGGGCTCAAGATCATTGATGGACGAGTCCTTCCACTCACTTGGTTCCAACGTACACGTCGTCAATATGCAATGTTTGCAACAGTTCAGCCCCCCATTGAGGAAGGAAGTGTTGAAGCTTTTGGATATCGAGTCAGCTGCCCTCGACTTGACACATCTTGGGCAGCCCACTCCCTAGACCTGTCACCTTGTGACAATTATTCTATCTACTTTATGGGCATGTGATGCAGCAACTGCACAACGAGAGGATCCCTAGCAGGCTACAGGAGCTGCGCACAAAAGCGGAGGACGACATTATTGTAAAGATTCCAGAAGGCAACAATCGCAAACATTTTCAGAACATGGTAGAAATAGCAAAAAAATCCTCGCAAATGGCAAGGAGCATTTTAAACATGAACTGCGAGAAGAGCATATTTCAAGATACATTTCGAAATACCCCACCTTCTCGAACCAGATGCCGCCGAGGAAACCCAGTTCAAATCAGTTTAGCCATCTGTAACTAGGCAGTCAAATCAGCCAACATGGTAAAGAAACAATGCCAATTTTTGAGCCAGCTGTAGGTCGTGCCAGTGGGTGTTGCTTACTATACAAACTATGTGGTTTGTATATTTTAAAGTTTACAAGTCAAGTCAAAACAATATCAGGGATACCAAAATATTCAACTATTACTTGCTCTAAACGATTAAAAAAGCTCAGTTGGTTAATTGTCTTACTTGGGTAAGCTACGTGGCAACATAATGTAAGTCACATGTTGAAATATGCCCGATCAGACGCACTTCTGTGAACCAGTTGGGAACACCCCTGGTCATGGACGATTTGGACATTGCCCTCTCAGCGTCCTTGCTGCTCACATCTCGTTGGACAAGGTCAAAGACATCGGTCGATCTGCTGAACTTGTCTACGGCGAGGCGACCATGCACCATCAGCCCTCATCCAAGAACAAATGGGTTGCCACAGTCTCCCTTAGTATGGATGTTGGCCCATCCTGAATGAGTGGTTCCCTCTGTTGGTCCTCGGAAAGCTGGATGTCGACCGCGCAAAAGTTCAAAAGCGGCCGTGGACACACCCAGACTACATACGACCCTCGCGCTTTGTACAATAGACTCGCCCTTTCGCGCTCCCCACTTCGTCGGGTAGAAAGGGTGGCGAAAATATAAAGCGTCATGTGTGTCTGTCCGTCTGTCTGCGTCTCACACCCCATGCCTTGCACGCGCAGAAGCTGATCAAGTTGCAAACTGGCCGCGAAAAGCTGGACATCGACGGCGGACAGACACACGTACATAGGACCCTCGCGCCTTTTGTATGATGACATTTTAGGATAAAAGTAGTGTAGACCTCGTGAATGATATTACAAAACACCGACTCAAGATGTAATGGAGTCGGTAATAGTTGCCAATTGAATCTGCTAATCCACATGTAATTAACATCTTGTGAATTCGTGTCTGAAGTGTAACATTTGCGTCATTAAACCTTTTCTCCCATCTTGTCCATGACAAATGTACTGAGATTGGTTTCTATTTATCTCGTACAAACACAGATAAAAATAGGAGTCGCTGGCTACAGAACTTTCATAAATAGTACACTATGATGAATGAAACTGCCCATTATTGAACTGTTGCTGCTGGTGGTTGGACTTGTAGCTGTGAGGAGGCACCACTTTCTTCCACTTCCATTGGTTCTGAACTTGCCTGTCGTATCAAACAGTAAATTTATGTGTCACCCTGAAATGTCCTTGTATAGGACACATATTCCATAAATATGTTGAGGCTGCTAAGTGGAATTCAAGCTACAGTATGTTTGCTCCTTGCATACCTGCTGCGGCGTCTCTTCCTCTACTGATAGTGGCGCTGGCGCTGAAGACGATTCCTCCTCCATACTGTCACCATCGTCGCCATCAGTACCTTCGGGCAATCCAAGGAGTCTTTTCACTCCATTGGCAGGCACAACATCTTCGGGCTTGAGTCCACGGGCCATTCCACTCAACTCTTGGCGCACCTTTGCGGCAAGATCGCATTCATGTTCAGTAGGACCGGCCATGTGGGCAAAGTGTGCTGGTGGTGCACGCGCTAAGCGGGCATCCTGAAACGGAGGAAAAGTGTGAAATTGCATGCTACACTCAAATTTTGAAACCACTGAAGTATTTAAGCCAACTCAAATAAGTCACCTGCGTGTTGTGCAGCTCCTCCAACAACGCGGCTGTGCGACTTAACTTGTCGCTGGTAGTCTCACTGACTTTCTCCCACTCCGATTTAAGATGATCGAGGAAGCTCATGTCAATGCCATCTTCTGACAAAGATTTTAGTGCTTCGAAGTCAATTTTGGTATCTTCCTCTCCCTCGTTCTTGACCTCAGCTTCCTCCTTATCTTGTCTGTTTTCAGAACTGGTTTCAGGTAAAGGTTTTAACTGCTTGAATGCTTCCTCCATGAGTTCATCCTCCTTGCGCAAGTTTTTCTGCTCCTCAATATACTTTGACGTCTTTCGGTGCTCGTTCCCAGTAAGGATGTCCAGCAGGTGATCCACAATAAACATTGCATAGTCGCAGTTCCTGGGAAAAAGCAGAAGTTAACACTTTATAACGGACGAAGAAGAAACTCCTTACCTTGAAAAATTAAGTATGCTCTCAGCGTACTGTACACCAACGTCATCTCCATATGTGGAAGCAACCAGGTCTGTCTCTTCCTTTGTCAAGTTGGCAAATGTGGAGTCATAGCAAGGCCCATGTGATGAGAATGCCCCATAATAGAGAGGATGAACCTTAAGAATGTGTAAAGTACATTTACCGGCAATACGTACTATGCTAGTAACGTTATAAGTTTTAAAGACTAGATTCCGTGATGCGTGTGTTATGTGAAGTTGCATGATGGATGTACTACAATATGACCACTCACTGTTTTGGCCGCATTTCTCCTGTCCTCTCTGAACCCTCCAATTGCTCCCGTGCCCTGTTTGACTTTGCCAATCAAGGCACCCAGAGACACGGGGCGATCACGAGCGGTCCCAGGAATAATTCCATCACCACCTGAGGAGTCAAAATTTTCCATTGGAGAACGTCGAAGCTATCTATTTTCACATTAAGTTAAAACAGATCAGATAATTACCGATAAGGAAGTTCAAGCTGGTGGACCCGTCTTTGTTTTGCCTAATGAATCCCATTTGTGAACTAGGTTTGTGTAACTTAAGCTTGTCGGCTGCAGCTTTGGCAGCTTGACGGGCCTGCTCCAGGATCTCCTGAGAGGTCAGGTCATCCGGAATTGCTTCAAATCGACCTACAAAGAAAGGTTTAGGTATTAAACTGATGAAGATCAAAACACCAGTCCTCACTTACCTGGAGGCCTCCTGACGACCTCCCTTATGTCTTCAATGACCTTGGAAACATCCTTGGCATCATCTTCGTCGTCTTCCTCGTCTTCGTCGTCGTCACGATCGTCATTAGCAGCAGCATTGAGATCAAATCCTAATTCTTCTTCACTCAAGTCTTCCATAAACGAGAAGTGTTCGCGCATGGAGATTAACCTTCAAAAGAGTGTACAGGGTGAGTTTAGTTTTGTTCTCCTGGGCTATTTAGCAAGTCTTACCTCTGCGGTGTTAGCAGTCCTTTCCCCACTGCCCGCAGCTTCTTGGCCGTCTTGTAATAGATGGTGTCCTGCGTATTGTATGTCATGGCGTTGTTGCACATCAACTCAAAGTCCTCCTTGAACAGATTGAGCTTGCAGTAGTCTCCCCGAAGCAGCTTCCCTCGCATCGTGGAAAAGTCCATTGGCTGCTTGATGATTTGAGAGTAGCCTATAATACAAAAACAACTTTCGGTTGCAACCCCACTACAGTAGCAACATTCACTGCTGCAGACAAGGCACACACAAGCATCCTACCTGGGGCGAACTTGTCGCTGACCGGCATGGCGAAAAATTTGTTGGGATCCATCTTTTCCAGCCTCGGCAGGATCGAGCTCAGCAACTTGAACAGAGGCTTGTCTGACAGCCTCGCAGTCTTCTCATCCCCGGTACCGCTTCTTCCAAGCTCTGTTATCTCGTCCGAGCGATTTTCCTTGTCCTCCGAGTCTCCAGCACAGGTCGCTCCAGATGGTTCTGCCACCACCTCGTCTTTGACCACAGTCTCCAGAGCCGGCATCTTTGCCTCCGGACCCGGGATGCCGTCTCCAACGCTGGTCACCGCGTCTTCCAGTTCTTCTTCGCGCTCCCGCTTTCGCCTCTCCTTCTTGTGGTGTCGCCGGCGTTTCTCCTTGTCCTTTTTCTTCTTGTCCTTTTTCTTCTTTTTCTTAAGGTGCACAACATCGTCGGGGGCGGAGAGCCCGCCGCCACCGGAACCGACTCGAATGCGAATTTTCAAGGCGCCACTGGCGGCGGCCGCCGCAGGTCCTCCCTGCGACAAGGAGACGGCCGTTGCTAGGACGGCATCGGGGTCAGTAGATTCCTTGGAGTGCTTGTGGTGCTTTTTGTGCTTCTTTGACTTCGCCTTCTTGACCTTCGCTACGGGAGAAAACTCGTCGACAGGAGCTACGGGGTACGACTGAGAGGACTCCATGCCGATGGTGGAATCGATCAAGCCCGTCTCAAGGTTAACCTCTGAGGGCAGGGACGGGAAGTTGGAGTCTCGGACTACGCAGAAGGCCGGTGCAGGTGCTGGTGGTGGAGGCTGAAGAGGAGAACCTGGCCTAAGCAGGCGAAGGCGTCTCTCTCTTTGACGTGATGTTTGGTTTGGAGCGCGACAGGGTTGCCAGTTCACTGAGCGGTTTTTACCAAACGATTCTCTTCTTTAGAGTCCTCGTCACTTGTACTTACGATCACTTCTGCCGGAGAAGCTTTTGCGACCTCATTTCTGAGGCGGGACCAATCCGTGCAGTCCAGACACCCAAGTACCTGGCTTCATCGCTCTCAGACGTACGGAGTCTGTAGCTGAGGCGAGTGGTGACCTCGCGGCGCGTCCGCCCGTTGTCAAGTTGTCCCCCCCCCCCCCCGGCGAAGTCGGCCGCGGGGGCAGGCGAGCTTTGGGACTTGGCAGCTCTTTTGTTGATTATCTCTCTGCCACAGCTGCCGGCGGTTCAACACCTCACTGTTCAGCGGTTGCAGCTGTCGCAGCAGCGCATAGCAGACAGCAGCGGCGGATCTTGCTAGGAGAGAAGCAGAAGAAACAACAGAGCCCAGGCCGGAATCCTGAAGGAGCCGAGCAAGGGTGTCCAACGTTGTTCACCTTCACCATCTTGTCCGCGAGCGTCCCGGCCAGTGATGGAAAGCATGTCTGCCAGGAAGCGACGCCACGAGTCCTCTGACCGGGGAGACTCTGACGACGTCCGATCGGCGGAGGAGGGCGAGGAAGGCGAGATGGTGTCAGCGGAGGACACGAGGCAAGTATTCGGTCATCCGAAGTTAGTCCACTACTAACGCCGAAATTTATTCTTTACCAGAAGCGAAGGCGACACTAGCGACGAGATGTCCGCCTCGCGCGGGCGGTCCTCCCCATCTTCTCGTCATCGTCATAAGGCCAAGAAGTCGAAGAAGAGCTCCAAGAAGAAGAAGAAGAAGAAGCACCGGCATCACCGGCGACACCGCCAACGAAGCCGCGAGGACGGAAGAAGCAGCCGAAAAAGAGCGAGAACTGGGTCTGAGGACGAAGACGACGGAGAGATCAGTACTAAGTAAGGATAAAGCACGACCGTTCATGCACTCTGTTCATGAGGTCCAGTCAAGACTCGAAGGAGACTAAAATGGCACTTGTACGCCAACATGCCAAGGGTTTGTAAGATAATTTTCCGATTTGTCCTCAGACGAAAGCATCGTCGCCGGCGCCATGAATCGGACAGCGAAGGAGAAAACCGTCCAGACGTTGTTGATGTCGACGAAGGGGACGACACAGAAGTCGAGGAGGAGGCAGGGATCACTGATCAAGAGGGAGGTTCCACTCCAGAGCTGCCGGAGCTGGATGAAGAGATTCCACTGGAAAAGTCGCCTCCTCGTACATCTACTCGGCCCGAACAGGCTGCTTCAACTCGAGGACTCCGCACCTCACACGAAGATGGCGAGATCGAAGAGGTTGAGCAGGTCCAGAGTGACTGGTGCTGATGGGTCATGCAAAATTGGTACTACTGTTCGCTTTCTCGTCAGGTTAATACTCGCGAAAGGTCGTCCACCTCAAGGAGGTCCGCAGAATCTTCCGAGAGGTCGCATCGGAGGACCAGGGACCATGACGGAAGGAATAAAAATGGAGAGTAAGTATCGAGCAGAGATGAATGCCTTTATACCGCGTAGACGATCTTAAACCCTAAGACATACGTACAGATCCTTCAATAGAAGCCGTCGGCGCTCTCGCTCTCCCAAAGCTCCTCTCAAAGATGAAACAAGGCATGCAGATAGCTCGGCGGCCTTGGAAGAGAAAGGAGGCTCAGCCAAGGTAAGCAAATTATTCGCATTGTATGACATAACAATTTGCCCACAACTTGTTCAACTCAAACGTTAACTTGTCTTAGGTGATTTCTCTGTCTGTCGAAGAGACAAACAAGTTGCGTGCATCATTGGGACTCGCTCCACTGAAAGTAGAGTCTTCTAACAAGAACGCAAATGGAGCGGGAGGGGAAGAAGACGAAGCTGAAAAGGCAAGGAAGGCTGAAGCTCTTGCTGTTGCTGAGGCCCAGGCCAAGAAAGTGGGTGGCACTGTGATTCCTGGGTCTAATAAGAATGAGGTGCACATTCCGCCTGAAAACATCTCAGAGAAGACTCTAGCGGAAAAGATGAGGGAAAAGATCAGACAGAGAAAGCTCAAGAGGGAGCAGGCGAGTTTTAAACTTCACATTTTAATAGAGACACGAGGTTGAATAATTGTCCCTTTACGCAGGAATCAAAGCTGCTAACGCTGAAGAAGCTTGGCGACTCTGACTCGGACGACGACACAGCCAAGTGGGTCGATCGTCAGAAGCGGCTAGCTGAAGAGAAGGCAGCAGCGGAGAAAAGAGCTAAGATGCTTGATCAACTGGACGATGAGTTCGGCATCGGAGACATTGTCAATGAGGACACTAAACGTGAGCGCCAGACAGAGTACGGGAGGGACAACCTTAGGGGACTTACTGTTGAGCACGACGCGGAAAGGTAAATGAAAACGATCACAGCATGCGTTTTAGAACCTCCATCAATGTTTTTTGGTTTAGTTTCCAGACAGGTCGAAGCGTCATCCTTACCTTAAAGGACGCCGACGTGCTGGACGAGAAGGCGGAGGACACGTTGGTAAACGTCAACCTTGTCGACGACGAGAGAACTGTTAAGAAGCTGGAAGACATCAAAAAGGCGAAGTCAGGATACAACGCATACGATCAGGTGAGTTGAAATTGTTTAAAATGGCCTTCTCGCGTGAAACTTTTTGACGAAAGTCCTGAAATGATTCTACTTTTCTACGTTTCTTTACAGGAAGAGGTTGACGAAGTGACTGGAGAGATCCGCCGTAAAGGAATGCTGGATAAATACGATGAGGAGATCGAAGGAGAGAAGAAGAAGAACTTCCGCATCGGAGACGATGGCAGTTACAACCAAGAGCAGCAACGTAAACAGGTGAGAGGGAAGCTCTGCTGGGACGCTGCAGATGAGTGACACCTTCTCATGCAGGAGAGAGAACGCATACGTGCCAAGCTGGACCGGAACGCCCGCAAGCTTGAGTCTCTGGCAACCCCGGAGCTGACGTTGGCCTCCGATTATCTCACAGCGGAAGAAAGGGATGCGAAGTTCAAAAAACCAAAAAAGAAAAAGAAGGTACGTTTTTGCAGTACCAACCATGAAGGTTAAGAATACCTACCCGTGCTCTGCTACGAGTACGACTTCTGATCTACAGCATAGCTCCATTGAACTTCTAAATGATACAGGAGTTATCTTTCACGCTTTTGCAGGTAAAGCGACGGACTCTCAAAGCTGACGATTTACTTGGTCTGGAGGCTGACAGCTTTGGCTCCCGGAAACGCAAAGAGGAGAAACAGACTGGAAGCAAAGAAGGGGCAGTCCCGATGGACACAGACGACACACTCGACCTAAAATCTGACCAAGCTGACGTAAAGGTGAGTTTCAAGGAGGCGTGACGCGGTTTAGGTGACCTATCTAACTCGTTCAAGAATAATAATTTCATCATGTATCAAAGATTGAGGAAGACGACGATCTTGGCTTGCATTCTGCTCTTGCACGTATGCGGAAGTTAACTCAGCGACGTCAGGTGGAGAACGTGGAAGAAAGTCTCCTCAGGGAGATCAGGCAGCAGCCCATTAAAAAGGAAGAAGAGGAAGTCACAGGTACAGACTATGAGACACATTGTTCGAAGCATGTCTAGATGTGTGTCCAAATTTGGGGACTACGATCCGAGAATTCTACGCTGAGCCGTAAGTTAGACCCTAAATGGCTCAAGTCATTTTATCCCGCAGGCTCCGAATTCATTTCCACATTCGAGGACGTGGCCAATCAAGGTACTATTATCTTGAATGAGACGGCCGAGTTCTGCAGAAACCTAGGTTCTAGGCAGATGACCAGGGAGTTGGAACGAACCAAAATAAGCGACAGAGAAGCCGGAGAGCAGGTACAGGTTTCTGCACATTTTGATGACATTATGAGGCTTGCATTGTGTGTTATCGTTGCTATGCTACTTTAGGCTGTCCATGACGATCTCCTAGACTTTGAGGAATCCCTAAAGAGCAGTGCCACGAGGCAGCATGAGGAGAGGCGAGGCCGATGGGAAGCTGTAAGTTCTCCTTTATCTACTCATGTGAAACGTATGGTGTCATATACCCGACTATGCACGTAGTTACCGTAAGCGAATGAAGTTCATGCTGCACGAATTCTTATGGTCTCTCCAAATCAGAGCTGACCAGTTTATACTAACTTAACTCTTCACAATGTTCAAGATTATCGTAAATCTTTCATCATGGTATGAGGCTGATCTATTGTGCGGTGTCCTAGGAATCATAACCAAATACTTGCAGTAGAACTTCCGGATCAGGACTTTCGGATCAGGTTATAATCTGGATTTCGGCCATGTCCCCAAATTCATGCACACTGTTCTTGAGCCACCAGTCCATGAAGATGTTGACAAATCCTGTCCTGCTTGTCTGATACAGATACTTTTTGTGGTTGACTGAGTTCATTGGGTATGTATAGCCCAAATTCTTCCGAATTGTCATGCAGCTATCAAGTTTGCTCTCAGCATCCCCAGCAGTGACCCTGTGTGGGGCGCGCAGGCAGATGGTGAAAGATTCAGAGCCATGGACCATGTCTTTGTACTTCACCGGCTTTGCCCCTTTCTTCGCCAGTGCAACCTTTGCGTCTTGACAGTCCATTTGACATTGGTTTCATGTATGATGACCTGGTTGCTCATTTTCTTCATCAGTCATGTCATAAAGGCAAGACAGCTGCCCCAGGAAGTGTGCAACTTCTCGTTTGCGCTGGCATTGGTGCTTCACTGAGATCATAAGTTTGCGAGTCACTGTACACTGGCAAATTTTTTCCCGTTCATAAAAAGCCCAGATCCATATTGCCGTTGCCTTTGACTCCACTGCGGCACCATAAGCTGCAAATGTTACCTTGTACGGCCCAGCCTACAGTGGCTAATGGGCAGCTTCTGGCATCACGACCTATAGTCGAGTTCAATCAACCTGTCAAACTCTGCACAAAGCTGTTTTGAAAGATCCTGGGCCCACAGCGCCAGGCTTTGGCCTTGCCCTGCTCCTGTCTTCCTCACAGTCAGCTTCTTGTCCCTGTCCATTTGGAAGTCAGGACCTGCTTGTCATTACAGTAGTTGGTTCATCACAATCGGCATGTTGGTGACCACTGAAGATGCTGCCAAACTGCTTCACTGCATGCCCTGCAGTGCTTCGTATGCTATTCTTTTGTGAGTCTTGTTCCATCCACTGGATGACATGCTGATGTTCCTCATTGGTGTTAACCTTCTGGACCCTTTGCATGGACTCCTTCTTAGGCTCTACATGGAGCAAGCACTTCCTTGGTTTCTTTGGCCATCTTCGTCTGAGGTAATCTGGATACCTGTTTTTGGCTGTTCCAAACTTGATGAGCCATAGTGACTCATCAAAGTGCACTCATATGCAGCTGACCAATACAGACTAATTCCTGATGCAAAACCTCCTGATTCACCAGGATATTTGAATAGTCTGGCCGAAATCCAGGTTATTACCTGCTCCAAAAAGTCAGACTAATTGTACCTTTTACTGTTAGTAAGGAGTGTGACATTTTGTTTGCCACTTTCGAACGTTAGAAGGTACTTTTAACTTCGACTGTACGCACGTCCAGTGTGCAGTCCAGCAGTGTTCATTTTTTTTCCAAATGCGTAGGTTGAAGCTAAGTCTGATGACAGTGACGAAAATGGTGAAATCATGGAGCTGGACTACGGCGGGAACCAACAACCTCAAGAAGGTCCTCGGAAGCGCCAAGGCCGAACGGTAATTCTCGAAGAAGAGCCAGATCTTCAGCAGGGCATTGCAGCGGCAATCAAAGTGGCAAGCAGCAAAGGGTAAGGTTACGCGCTTGTTTATGGCAAGATACCCATTGACTTAAGCATGTGAAACTCTAGATATTGGGACAAAGAAGAGAAGAAGTCAAGTGGGTCGAACTTGAAGCACTTGCAAGCGAAGAACTACACTATCGACGACAAACTTCGAGCTGAAGACGGTGGTGGTAGCAGCAGTCGGTCTGAACGTCATCGCTACGGGGGACCCACACAGCCCTTCCAGGACAAGGACGGCTACGTTCCAAACGTCAAGCTCGAATACATCGACGACAGTGGCAGGCTGCTCAACCAGAAGGAGGCGTTCAGGTATCGAAGCATGATTAAATAACTAGTATAGCGCAAAATGAGTTGGGTAACCATCCCCTCTTGTGTAGCTATGTGCATAGTTCATCGATGGTTCAAAATAGTGATGCATGTTAACGTATTTGTACACCTGTAGGTACTTAAGTCACAAATTCCACGGCAAAGGGTCCGGCAAGATGAAGACCGAGAAACGAATGAAGAAGATTATGGAAGAAGGACTGATGAAGAACATGTCGAGCACTGACACACCGCTACAAACGCTGGAAAAGCTCCGGAAGAAGCAAGAACAGGACGGATCTGCGTTTGTCGTTCTCACAGGAAACAAGCAGCAGCAGAGTGGAGGATGGCACGACCTCAAGAAGTTTTAGAGTCCATCTTTCCTGTTTGAATTGAGCGTGGTTTTTAAAAATAAAACAGTATGTACATATTACAGTAAAACCTGGGTTATCCGATAACATTTAGCTATTTAGGAATAAGATTTGTTGGTCAGGTTTGTCTTGGGAGCGGTGAGGTTTCCAGGAATAGGAAGAAGAAGAAGTTACGGCATCAGTGGGGCAGTTCACTCAAGGTACTGAATGCCAGGTCATCTGTTTTCTCTTTCCGAGGAAGGTAGTAATTTTAGACTGCTTTTTTTCTCCGCCCGAGATTCTCCAACTTAGGGATGGTTACCAGCTGATTTTCTGAAGTTTGGATTGGCTCATAAGTACGACTCGTCTTCTCGTTCAGTAAATCCAAGGAAAGAGTCGCAACGGTGACTTGCTAACCAAAACTGATGCACTTAATATCATTTACAGGGAAATAGAATAGTAAATAGAGATTATTCGACTAAGCCCCGCTTTACTGTGACATCCACCTGTACTCATCCTGTGTGGGGATGTATCGAGCCTTGGAATTTTCGAGCAAGTGCACTTCGAGTATGAGCTTTTTCAAGTCCAGCTTTCGAGTGACATTATAGTTCTAAATACAACAGTTTTTATTCTCAGGAGGCTCCATGGGCTCCAAGGAGTCTGCGTCCTTGACGAAAATGTACCAGAACTTGCTCTTAACGTTGGCGATCACACGTCTTGAAGTGATGAGGAGCATTACTTCTGGCAGAGGGTCTTCCTTATGGTTGTCAAATTTCGAGCATTTCATTCGAGCTCGAGCTCTCTCGAGCATTGAAAAATTGCGTTTGAACATCAAGTATTCGAGCTCAGGCTCGATACATCCCTAATTCTGTGACGACACATTGCTTGTGTGACTTAAGCATTGTGGTGTTACACCTGGGTATGGTAAATATTACTTATTGCTTTAACATGAGAAATAAGTCCCTAGCCCGAGAGAATGTTTTCGCCAGCCTCATTATTCATGAGGCATAATGATCCTTACAGCTTTTGTCACTGATTTTGTTGTACAATCTTGACTGTATCACAGCCCAGGGTCAAGGTCACAGTTATTTGAGACGTCAAAGAGAAAACAAAGGGTTCTGACTTTCCGAGTGCAACACTGCCTTCAGAAAAGGGATGGGTAGGCGCAACTGTCGAAAATGCCTGCATATTCATTGATAGTGAACAGATCCACATGTCACGTCAGCCTCTATAGCTCAGTGGCAGAGCACTGGTCTTGTAAACCAGGGGTCGTGAGTTCAAACCTCACTGGGGGCAGAATGATACTTTATTTATGCATGTCGAATCCCTGTCGTTGCTCTTTTGCATCATGAGGGCAATTTGCACGTTGGGCAAAGACGAACCGCAAGTCTGTCCATTTTCAAGGTTCCACTGTACGTTAGCTCCACACCCGGCAGATGTCGCCACCTATGCCGGTAGTTGATGACTCTGTACAACTTCTTCACGTACTTTGCAATAGCGCAATGAATCATGTTCTGTTTAGTAGCAGGTGCGAGCGTGAGCCTCTAGCATGCTCTTCAAACTCGGGAGGCGATTCTTGCAAAGAGCATAAGATTGACTTAAGGGATTCTTTAACGTTTAATCGATTTTAAGTCGACTAATTGAGGGAGTGGGGATTCCACCCAATAAGAGGCAAGGTTTTTCAAAAACATGCCGAAAAGTTCTCAATTTGTCTACACTGCCATATTTATCCGGTGCGTCAAGGGTGTCATCCTTCATTGACATTCATAGCTTCGTCAGGGAGATGTCTGCAGCACTGATGCTGTGCTTTGCCTCAAGGAAAGTTGAGAGCAAAGACTTCAGATTCTGATGCAAATTCATACCATGTTTAGGAGTCCGATGGCAGATGAAGGAAGACGTGGTGCCATAGTAGTCTTCTCGCGCTTGACCAAGACCTTGTCCCTCCTGTTGACTAGTTGGCACTCACTTCCAGATGTCAGAGCGCCTGTCTTGCTCTCCACCCACAATGCGGCAGTTCCTCCAAGGTCGTAATCAGTCTTGACACTCATCGGTCGCTCGTATCTGTTGACATATTTCGACATACTTCCACCATTGTCACTTTAATCGCTTCGCAGTTGAAAGCTTCGAAATCAACCGTTTCTTTGTCGGATACTTGATTGGTCGTTTTTAGCCGCAGGACCCAGTAGTCCTAAAGTCTTCAAGTCATAGGGATCACTGACATAACCCTTCGAATGTTATTTGACCAAAGTTACATTTTCAGACACTCAGTGATAGCAATTGAAAGTAGCTAACACAAATAGGAGGGCGTCTTACTATCTCACCCTGAGGATGGACACTAGAAATGTTGTCTAGTTATGTGACACTAAAAGTAACAGACTCAAATGTTCATTGCTTGTGAATTGGTTTAGCCATTGACGATTGATGTCCAAAGTTTGTAGTTGTTTCATGCCCCTAGAGGCTAGGTTCACTTTAGTGAAGAACTTCAATTTAGTAAACTTCATGCTGCTGACCGATGGGTTCACTAAACTGAGGGTCGACTGTACGTATATACGTAGTACGAGTTGTACATTCAGCGGGACCAGATGTTTCAGCCGGAATAAATGTTTGTCCTCTGTACTGCACACAACTATTGCTCTTCCATTCGTCCACTGGGAACTACTGAAATAAATGCAGTCATTGATTGTAAGAGAATATTTTGCTTACTGCCACGTGATTTCTCTTTTTCCAGGAAAGTGCCTGCGCTCTTAGCAAAATGTCTGCAAAAGCTGGGTTCATTAGGTAAGGATTAATGCCAGCTCAAGGTTCATTTCTTATCATTAATGGACCTCTGAGCTGCTGGCGTGCTGCACTTTCCACGCCCGCTACGCAGAACTTTTAGAAACTTCCATCAGGAGGAACTTTCGTACACTGAATCTGGAGATAAAGAAAGTTTAAAACCAGTGAACTGGTGTTCAGTGAAAAGGTTTTCCTTCTCATGATCAGTCAATTCGTTCATATTCGAGAACTTTTATTGCAGTTCAGTTTTATCATTGATTTACAAGCTCTTCAGTGAAACAAGCATTCTTAATGGCGGAATGACATTTTCAGTGATTTAAAAGTATTTTCAGGGACTTTTCAATGAAAAAAGCACCATTGTTAGTGATGCGAAAAACATTTCTGAGCAGAATAAGCATTTTTACGACACCAAAAAATGACAGCCTTTCTGTAAGTGCTCAATAGATGCAGTTAATTTTCAATAGGTGATTATTAGGCCGGACAAAAATTGTCAACATTTTGCGCCGTATTATTATATTATATTTGGTACAAGACTTTGTACCAAGGCATGGCATTGTAGACATTGTAGCAAAATGAAATGGAGGAATAATCAGTTTTTAGGTCCCCTCCCAGTCTTCAAAGCTCTACGAACACAGAACACAAGGATGTTATACCAAATTTGATGTGGACCTCCTTCGTTACTTTCTAGAAACTAAATTGGTGACCTGCAGTCACACAATTTTGAAAACCAAGTGTGTTTAGCTTTGCTTTTCAGACTTATCGAACCAGTCGCATTTGGCGGCTCAGACTCAGAATCGTGAGGCTGAGCAACCGGCCGAGATGACGTTCTGCCTCCGCCTAGTCTGACTCGTCTCAAATGCGGCCCGTTCCTCGTCAGTGACGTTGATGTCAAGCACATCGTCGAGGTCCTCGTCTATTGAGTAGTTGAGATCGTCGTCCATCGATTAGCATTGAGGGGAAAACTATCATGAGACTTGCGTCAAGGAGCGTCTTGTATCTTGCTTAGATGAATTTCATGCCGATGGTGACTCTCACTTTTGGCCTGATCTCGCAACAAGCCCCTATGCAAAGGACACTCTTGCCATCTTCAAAGAGCATAACATTGCTTACATTCCTCGCCCTGCATACCCTCCAAATTCCCCCAATTCCGGCCAATTGAAGATTTTGGGGGGTTCTTGAAGTCTAAAGTGTATGAGGGTGGATAAGAAGCAAAGACTGAGCGTTAGCTAAAGTGGAGAGTAGCATAAATTGTAAGTTCGATACGTCATTCTGCCAAACATTTTTCATCTGTCAAGAGAAGCATCAGGAAAGCTGCAGATAATGGCGTCCTATCAGTGAATCACTAATTGCGTCTTGTTCTCTGGAGCTCGTGCAACGTATACAGTGCCTGGCGTAAAAAATGTCGCCTAGTACATATCGCTGTCAGATGCTGACTGGGGACGTTTCCAAGTGAAATTTTGACATGTAATTGATTATTGAGACACTGGGACGTAACTTTTAGTGCACAAGGTCACAGTTTTGACTGTTTGTTAAAGCACCAAAGCACTTACAATGTCATTAGTTGATATGACCCCCATGCCGGATGCAACCAGATCCACCATCTTGG
>JAAUXU010012815.1_pt1 | contig 20042 bp, 21 predicted proteins | sample 7278151 | NCBI WGS metagenome assembly JAAUXU01 (sample SAMN14350113, study PRJNA611818) | marine sediment metagenome | isolation source: surface marine sediment (1.8m) | place: French Polynesia: Moorea | collected 2018-08 | reverse complement strand
GTCATAAATCTGAAGGCGGTCAAATTTTCTTCCAGGTCCCAGTTCATCACCCTGTAGTAGTACATCTTATCGTCGAACTAGATCTGGGCAAATTTCGCATACTTGAGGGCACTCGATCATGACCAGCTTGGTTTGCACAGTGATCACAGATATGTACGGGTCGGTACTGTGCTTGACAATGGTGATCAATCGGACATTGCATTGATGCCTGCTAAGAATGTGAGTAGCCCTGAAGTCATGATGGCGGAGCATCCCTGGTACAACAGCTTGGGCGAGAACACGGTCCACACGAACAGGTGATATCGCATGGTCGTTGATATCAGGAGGAAGTATAACTGCAAAAGAAGAAAAGGACCTCAACGACAGTGCCGTGATTTATGACGCCTGCAACCTTGATAATGTCTTTGAAGCATCTCTCAGTGCCCGATCTACAGCAGTACGTGCCAGCTCCGGAATAACATATCCGGCACACCTTTTAGAGCCTTCCCTTTGTATGCGTGTCCTTACCAGTTCAAAGGCAGTGACAAGTGCAACTGCAGGAAGAGCTTCTTGAAGGCCGTGTCTTGTGTGGAACAGCAAAGTAGAAACGATGGGAGCGCTGAACGTATTGAGGAAGATGAGTGCAGTAGATGTCACCATGGAGTCAGCGGACAGGCCCACGAAGCCGGCGCCGAGGTCCACTGTGGCGAGGCTATTGGAGTTGCCCTAGACGGCATGAGCTGTACTGGGACTGTCAGCATCGTACAAGGGGGAGAAGACTTACCTGACAGAAGAAAAATGCCATGCCTAGGGTCCACTGGATCAGCCACCTCTGGCCAGAGTCCTCCCAACCCTTTCGGCTTTCAATTGCTCTTGAGATCACTCCATCGATCACAATCTGGCCCACGAAGAGTGTCGAGTTGCGCGGGTGGGACAACATTACCAAGACTGGAAGCAGGGAGTCCAGCAGGGACCGACAACGGCTCTTAAAGGATTTTTCTCGTCTCATCTCGTATAGGAAGTAAACTAGGCAGAATGTGTAGACTGCCCGCGCCTCTATGACTCCCCTGGAGCAAGAAAACAGTGATGTCACCTGAATAAACTGACGCTAGAATTACGTACGCACGATTTATGCACACCTGGGACTGAAGATGTCCAGCTGGAAAGTGGCGCCAAAGCTGCCTTTGGCGCAGTTGTGACAGAACACCATCACGTAGGCTGCTGTCAGACCCAAGTGCCGCTGGTGCATCCGACGAGCGACCGTCAGCGAGAGCAGAGCCACGAGGGACATGACGTGCAGGGAGACGAACACGTCCAGCTGCGACGGCTCGCACAACCAGTCGGAGATGTCAGGCAAATGAGCCCATTTATCGCCGGTCTAAGTGTAAACGAACTTGGAGACGCACTCAAACACATCTCCAGCGTGACGTGTGTGTACCTGGTTCCACTTTCTGCCAATCCTGAGCCCGGGGAGAGCCAGAAAAAGTACTGATGCCACCTCTCCGTCCAAAAGTCTGCCAAGCGTTGCACGAGCAGGCGTCCCTTTTTGTCCCACTGCTGCGGCTCTTTCGTTGAAATAGCTTTGCTTGAGCCTTTGGTAGAGAATCACCCACAGGGATGATCCCGCCAGGAAGTAGAACGTCTGGTGCTGCTCTTCCACGAAGGAAGTCGAGCCTAGACTCAGGACCTTGAGCACCTCGAACAAAATCATCCAGGAAGGTCTCACCGAAGTCATTGACCACGATAGGCAGAGCAGCTGTAAAGAAAGTTTAACTGCCACTTGTCCATCGTGCAACTTTTTAAGACATTCTTAGCGTTGTCACCCCGGACTGGCCGACAACTCACCAATAACATGTTGCCCACTGCAGCGTACATGTAGAACAAGTTGTACTCCAATAGATTGTCCGCCATATCGAGCGCCATCCTGGACAGGGCAGACTTCATCAGCACCAGAGCCCCAGTCAAGTCCTCGCCTTTGAGGAGTAATGATTCGGCCTTTCCGAGATCGAGGTAACCTGGGTCTGCAAGTGCGCAAAGTACAGTACATTAGGCTGGAGCAAAAATTTCAATCTTTCTTCGTGCTATACTTGGTGCCAGGCTGTATTTAGAGACATTCTAGTCACACGGGATAAGAAAGACCCCGCGATCTCCAAGGTCCTCTCGCACCCTTCAAAGTTTCATAGTTAGGACAAATTAGACCTGCTTAGTTACTTTCTAAATGTGCTCAAGTTAAATAAAACTGAAAACAAAGTGTGTATACCAATGGCCCTAAAAATCTGAACATCTGGTTGTGCACCGAACTTATGTAGTAACACTTCCTTGCAGGAGAGAGGGCTAAAAAAGTTTTTTTAAAACAATTTGACTGCACATTTGGCCTTATGTGACAAATGTCAGATGTACTCACGACGGACTACGACTCATAGTACATTTTGGTGTAAAGAACTTAGTCAATCCCAACTTCAAACACACCAAAGTGGCCAAGCTTCATTAACAATCAATAAATAATTAAAAATGTAATTTTCAAGTATTCTTTGCAACTCGATCAGTGCGAGTAATGACAGGCAGACATGGACGAGGACTAATGACTTCGCTGGGGACGCAGACTTCGTCGCGAATTCCGTCTCGGATCTTTGCAGGATAGAGTCGAGAAAAAGCTTGTCCTTTCCTCTTCATGTCCTCCATACTCATTTCAGGTCAAGATATTTTCATTATTCGGGCTACAGCACTGTTTATTTAGTAAAATTAACTTTTCTCTGCCTGATGAAATTAAGGGTCAGACTGCAAAAAACATTTTTTCTTAGGGCCACTTACTACAGGCACTTTTCACTGAAAGTTTATAACACACTGTCCGTGGTAAGTGTAGTGGTCATCTCTTCTTTCAGTCTCAGCTTTTGACTGGATTGAGCTACAAAAGTGGCTCGACCCTCTTTGGGAAGACAAGAAAGCCCCCCCACCACCACCACCAAACTTATATGCACTTTTGCCTTGGAACAGCTTATTTTGCCATAACACAGTCAAACTTTTATGTAGTCACCTCTGCTATCCCATATTGTGGAAAAATGAACAGTCCTATAGGAAAAAGTGCATTTCAGTAGGGGTAAGTGGACGTTCCTCCCTGACGTGGACATTTGAGGGTGCTCCAGATAAATATTTAAACAATGCCTCCTCCTGTCAATTCCTACAACAGCATCCGAACCAAACGTTCGAGCAAGTTTTCCTACTTCTCCGCATCATTGTCAGGACACAACGGTCCTGATCTTTGCCACCGCCGCCGTCTGCTTCATGGTGACCCTCTGCCCCGTCTTGCCCACTGCCGCCAACTTCACAATTGGAGCCTTTTTGTTTGCAGTCGACGATCGATTGCTGTGCCACACCCCGTGCTTGTCCAATCAATAACAGAGCACGAAGCAAAGCTAGTTTGGAAGACATGCATGATGGCTTCGTCAACCACAAGGGAAATGAATTGGGGGCACGTTTCCTTCACATTGCCTTGAGCGTCCACATCAGCCTCACATCCAAAGGTTGGAGAACGCTGGTTGTGTGGGCGGGGAGGCAAATCACCCTCATGTAGCTCATGGGGGGGACGACCAGAATGGGCGCAACAGTTAGAACGATGAATTCTTCTCTCCGACCATTGCCAGATTCTGTCGACGACGGGACCGACGAGACTCTTGTCTACCACGGAGACGTTTATACCTCCGGCGCGGTCTCATCCTTGATGCATCCGCCCAAATTCACCCATGATGCGATTAAATATCGGGCGATTAGGCACGTTCCATTGTCCCACAATGGCGTCGCTGACGAAGCATTGTGACTAAATGAAAAAACTGCTCCATACCAGACACAATGTCTGGCAGGACTGGGGCAGCAAAATTTGGTATCACCCTGTACGCACCTGTCAAATGCAAGTGAATTAGAAGCCCTTCAGACCATGTGATGATTGGACATAAATTACGCATTCCTCTATTATAAATTCAGGTGACTGAATAAGGCCAGAAGTCGTAGCCCCACTTGACAAAAAGGCTTGGGCTTGTGCACCATCTTGCTGGAAGACCCAGGCAATGATTGGTGTCGATCCATGGGCATAATTTTTGTACCAGGCGCTGCTGCAATGTTAATAGCTGATCGACTTGCGTGGTGGACCCCGGGCACAGCAATTGCATTCTACCCAACGTCGGTACAATACTTACTTTGCCCGTGATTGGGGAGATTCTTCTCCAGCACCCTGGCCACCTGCTTGGCATTGTACCAGTAGGCCTCCGCATCAGCAACTTTCCCTGCTCGAGTCCACTTTGAATGGAGAAACTCCGTAATTATTTGTCCAATGTTATTCTGAGGAATGGGTACGCCCGTCAGAGCAGCGAGGGTAGGAACCAAGTCTTGCTGGTTGGCCAGCGTTGGAGTCTGTGGAGAGATTGCGGGACTTATTGCAAGAGTACTCGCCACGCTCGATTTCACTCAAGACGATGGGACTAAGACTACTACTAGCCTTTCGAGATCTTCCGTGCAAGTTGGGCCCCAGGGCAATGACGGGAGTCATGACCTCTTGCACAGACGCGCCTCCGTGACTGCCACCCTCTGACATCCCATGATCTCCGAGCACCAGCACCATGGGCGGTAGGTCATGCTTCCAAGGCTTAAACAGGAAACACGCAATGCAACACATCCTTTAAGCTATTGAGGGAAAGGTGGCGTCACCTTTGCACTCAGTTGCGCGTAGATGGTGGATATAACGTGGTCCATTTCTCTTAGTTTCGGTCCCACCAAGTGGCTGTCTGGTCCTACAAGATGGCCGATGTGATCGAGTCCCAGGTAGTGCAAAATCATGACGTCCCAATCATTACGAGGCAGCTCTTCAGCCAAGTGTCGCGTCACGTTGACATCGACCTTCAGGTAGAATCACATTAACAGTAGCGTGACTACATCAAGTAGTAGGCACATTTCATGGTCTCGCACAAGTATACAGCATGCGGCGTCCCACACCATGAACAGGACGTGACTGTCACCTCGGTGTAGTCGGCAACGAAGAATGAGTGCGTCCCGTCCCATCTAATGAACTGCTCCGGGAAGAGCTTGATCCAGGTATCATCTCCGAAGAAGGTAACATTTCGACCGGCCAGCGACCATTGTGCAACCAAGTTGTCTTCGCTCAGAGACGAGGAGCCAAAGTTGAGGACCACGTCCACGAAGCCGGGAATGCTACCAGTCGTCAATGCCTATCATGAGAGCAAGAGTCCGAATCAGAAGTCAAGTATGACAGACCCTCGTGTCTTCTCATCCCAACGTCCATCGTGAGATACCGTTGGAAAGGGCACTAAATCAATAACACTGTATGCCAGCTGCAATGTTCACATCGATAAGTATTAATTACGTATGAAGATCTCGTCCCCTTCACACATTAATACATTAAACGTCTTACTTACCTTTATCCTCGGTAGCGTGACTGTCGGCGGTGTGGCTTTCGACACGGCCCCGAGGGCTTTTCCCTCAGTCAGCATTTCTCTGAGGTAGCTCAAGCGGGGCCTCTCCTTGGACTTGACCGCCTCGGAGTAGTCGACGCCAACAGACTGAAGCTCATCATGGTTAAAGACGAAGTCAGCGCGCAATGCGTCGACTAAGACCACAGCCAGCTGACCCACCGAACGATCCAGCCAACTGCTCCTCTTGTCATGACTAAGAATAGACAAAGTACAGAGTGCCACCTTGTTAGTCCATAGTTTGTCTTCACAGTCCTTACCCGACTTCCCCCAAGGTCCCGGGCAACTTGACCACGTCTTGTTCCGACGCCTGACGCTCCAGCGGTCGCTTGACTGGGAAAAATCCAATGAGGAAGAGCGCCAGACTAGTCACTTGCCACCAGAGGAGAAGCAAGGAAGTCCACATGTTACTGCTAAATGCTTTCTAAGAATCGCTTTTGGTGCCTAGTATCATGTCAAGAGAATAAGGGGCCGAGGGGACAAGCAAGCCTATTTGCTGTGCTCATGTCTTCTCCAACGAAGTCAAACAGTCTAAACAGTGCAAACCACATAGCTCTCTTTCATAAAGCAACCCATGATCTCAGAATATATGTAGGTATCCCAACGACCAGCGCACCAAACTCATCCAGTATAACTGCAATGGAGAGATGCAGAAAAGATTTAGTTTTTAGTTTAGCAGCAAACAAAGTTATCACAGTCAAATCTTGTACATGCCCATTTATTATGTATTGTCAACGACACAATTAACGTTACTATAGAAGAATGCCAAAAAGTTTGCTTTTTAGAAAGGTCTTTTTTTTCCTTACAGAAAGTAATCACCCTATTGCGAAGGAATCATCAGGATTCTATGATAAAACTTATCCAAACACTCACTCATTTCTCTAACACACCTTCAATTTACAGCAAAAAGATATGCAAAAAAACATTAGCTTTAACAATAGCTTGACTTTTGTGTGTTGCCTCACTAGTATGATCTTCTATCATAGTAGCTGTTGTATCCACCGTATCTATCGCCACTTCTGTAGGGGCTGGGCGGTCTCTTGTACCCATATTTCCCCTCGAGGCAGTCTCTGGAGAAGTGTCCGCGGTCACCGCACTGGTAACATTTCATGCCGGGGTCGAAGCCACGGCGTCCCTGCCCACGGGTGCGAGGTCGCGCAAACGTTACCCGGATGCGGCGGCCGCAAATCTCGGTGCCGTCGGCGCCCCTGACCGCTTCTTCGGCGTCGTCTTTGTATCGGTAGACAACGAAAGCGAAGCAGGGTATGGAACGCGCCATCCAGATCTCGCGGAGGGGCCCGTAGCGGCCGAACGTCTTCTCCAGGTCTCGCTTCGTGGCGTGCGAGTCGAGATCGGCCACGTGCAGGCGGTATCCTTCTTTCTCCGGATCGTCGCTGCCACCGCCGCCGCCGCCTCCGCCGCCGCCGCCCCCATACCGACCTCCACGAGGTGATCGTGACCGCGACCTCGAGCGAGACCGTGAACGCGACCTCGAGCGAGACGAGCGGTGACGAGAGGAGTGGCGTCGGTCGTCATTGTCGTGGTTGCGGCGGTGTCGATCTTGGGGAGAAGTTGAACGTGAGGAGCGTTTGTCACGGTGCCGCTTGCGACTCCCGCCGCCGCTTTCACTACTGCTCCTGCTTCTCCGGAGCCGCCGCCGATCTTGCGACTCGCCGCCACCACCGCCGCCTCCGTCACCTTCGCCGCCTCCGCCGCCGCTTTTCTTATCTTCGTCGCTGTCTTCTTGTCTGCTTTGGCGGCGTCCGCGCCGAAGCGGAGAAGGCGGAGGCGGCGATGGGGAAGCGTCTTCCGGATCGGAATCGGCTGCTGCTGCAACCTTTCGCTTACCTTGGCGCTGTTGGTCGTCGTCTCCGCCTCCGGCTTCTCCAGCTCCCCCGGTTCCCCCCACGGGCGAGGGACTGCGCGAGTCCTCACTTCCGACCATCACATATGAAAGATCTCTGGCCGAGACGTCAGAAGGTTAGTGGCAGTAGCTGCAGAAGAGAATTCAAAGTCTTTATTGACTGACCACGCAGGAGAAGCATTGATTGATAAGACTGCTCTTCTCGAATTCTGATAACGTCTTGCCCAATTAACAAAGGTAGTTAATGCGAAAACATTGAGTATCTGAAACTGCCTTTCCTTGTTGACGGTTCCTAAGGGCGAGGCAACTACACAGTCACTTAGTCGAGCCTTTAAAACAAACTATATCGATTGGACTGGGTGAGGTGGCACCTCTCTCTTCCTCCGTCTCTCTGCGGACGAGCACTGTACGTATGTGCGAAAAGTAACAATAATTGTACACGTACTGCGAGGAATGCAATGAGTTGACGTAGCTCAGCTACACGAGGATGAATAAATCATGAGAGAGACCGGGGCGGGGACAGAGGCAGACGATGCCCTACAAAAGTGAGAAGGAATCCGAGGGATGATGGGACTGACTGAGATGGAAGTCTCTCCACCAGAACTATGATGATGACTTTAGGAGTGTATACAAGAAAAGTCCTGTGAGCAACGAGATTTTACTTATTACCTCGCTGTGATGTTTGCACATCCTGACTTATCACCCCAACGAGCTGCGCACTGAGTGCGTCGTCAAGCTCCCCTCGGGCCTGATGCAAACACCCCTCATCAGTTGCTGCAAAAATGACGTAGCGTGTCTGGTGCTCATTGATCTCTACATCATACGGTGTCCAAAAACACTTTTGCCTATTAAAAACGGCGTCATAAACAGAACACTTGTATCCCAAACAGCCGGCATTTAGAGCAAAGTTTTGTTCTCTCTGGTTGTACACTACAATTAAGGGCGCACTGAAGAGAAAGAACAAAACGCTGATGGTGACAGCAAAGGGGACACGATGAAGTGCGCAATGTTATTGTGACACTTCGGAATTGTACGTGACCGACTCTTGTTTTCAGTCTGACTTGCATCTTTTCTTAACCGTCCGTCAGTGACGCGTGTTGACAAATGAAAATGTAACAATGACTTTCCCTTGGATGAGCTACGCCAGACTTCTACGCTTCTGTCTCGACTGTCAGAGCTTGGAGTTCTGCTTGGAGTAGAACAACATGAGTGGCGCTGTCACCTCAACGAGGATCGACCTCAAGAGGCAGAAGGATGTTGGGGCCGCCAACTAATTGTCCTTGTGGCTCGCAGAGTTGACCAGAGAGAGAGAGAAAAAAAAGAGAAATCGCATGAACGACTGCACATTTTCACCTGAACACTTTCACGTGCGATTTCGGAGGCTGCGAATGTTTTACGTCGAGCAAACAGGTGTGCATCCTGCTGGGATTCGTCTCTGGGACACACAGTAGTACATTACAAGGAGCTCACGGAATAAATCTCGCCGGGCGATTTATCAGGAGGGAGGGGCAGAACAGAAGGTTGCTTTGCTATTAACCTACTATATGTTTGAACATGCGCACAGCAAGCGAGGAGAAACTCACATCATGCACTCAGCAGAGGTCCCCAGTCAGTAAGGAGCTGACCGCTATCGCAAGATTAGATGGATGGGACCCTCAAAGGTATGTCACAGGCCCTACGTCTGCCAGAAGAGAAGCTACGAGTTGTGGTCACTCACTATGCCCAACTTGACTGTCGTTTGGCTTGGCTAATAACTCAACTCACTCTCAACTATTTTTACGTGTGTCAGCGAAGGCTTGACTAAGCGAGAGGATGACGACGACGTGGCGAATGCGTGCTTTCTTCTCCTCCCCCCCTTCGTGGTGACAGAGAACAGACTGGCGCAATCCATCACAAAAAAATAGATCGTTCTCAGCTCTTAGTCCAGGCTAGGGCTGCAGCACCATGAATGAGTGGTGCCGCGGCAATTCTTGTTGCAATCATGGCAAAGCATCACGAAAAAAACCCCCATGAAGATGTCTGTGCCACGTATCTTTGCGTTGCCGCAGTTCGACTGAGCTCGTGTGGAGTCCCTTCGAGACTTTGTTTGAGTTTGAGACAATCACATTACCATATCCTTGTCTCCGGCCACTTCTGAGGCATTGGCAACACCGTTGCCAATTGCCTCCCTCATGGCACATAACAACTGTGCAGCATTTACGTTTTAAGGGCAAAAATGTAGAAGACGTTGGCGAATAATAATACGCAACCACTGGGGTGAGACATTTACGTAGTGATGAAAGCGAGTACTTCGCTTGCTACTACGCCTAGTATTACGCCTAATCGTTGGCCAACGTCTTCTGCACCTCCGCCGGTGTAAGTTTGCGATTTTCGCAGGTCCAGCTCACTGCCGCCATACTCTACAACAAAGACCGCGGGGAAGTCTGAATCCCCGTCCAAAGGCCCAACTCGAGTGAGCTGACTTCCCCTACATATAAACGCGATCATAAAAACACGAATCAAAAAAGAACAACGACTAACACAAGTTGTAGATTTTTCTCAGTCTCTTCTTACCTCTCGCGCACTCGGTCGGCTTTTCTCGGGGGGGGATTCCGGACACGTTGGAGCACGAACCTGACGGCTGACGGAGTGACGGAGCCAGGAGAGCCTGATGACATAGGCGGCCGTCGCTATCAAAGTCGAAGCCGAATTTGCTGGGGGATCCCAGAAACGTCGAAGCACGACAACCAATGACTGACAGAGGCAGACTTGCGCCAGGACAGCCCGATGATGACGGAGGCGGCGGTGTCGTTCACAGTCCACCGCAGTCAAATCCGCCTCTCCTTACGTCTCATTGTTTTTGCTGTCTTTCCCGTATTGTTGTTTCGCTTATTTTTTTTTATCTGCGTCTATTCTGGTTCGTCCCGGCCTCTTAAGCCCTGCCCTCCCTAGGACTCGCCGGCCCCCGGCCGGACGTGGCAAGCAAACTGTGACCAGAGAGCCTCGATTGTGACCAGTTCGACGGGAGAAAAATCTGCCCAGCTTCTCCACATGAGCGGGCAATTTGTGCCAGCAAAGTTTGGTGCAGCTTCTCGGTGGCCTCGTGACCAGCGAGGTCAAAGAGTGAGACCATGAGGACCCGAAACCGACTGAGGTTGGCCAACCTGCAGCTCCGGACCACAGCGCCCACGTGAGGGGAGCGAGATTCCAGGGATTCCAGGCAGAATGGCAACCCCGGAGTGGGGAAGTCTTTCCGGCCGGATCTGGAGTCCGGCGGGGAGGAGGTGCTCCGACCGGCGGCCGAGACGTGACCTCCTTGGATGCACGACCCGGAGAGAAGAAGTGTGGAGAGCGTCTGTACCCTAATTTAGGCACTGTGCCGACCACTTGGTGTCCCTAGTGTCCGAGGTGGTCCAGGCGCCGGCTTTGTGCGGTTTGGCGCCTTCATCGACGTCGCACGTGGTCACCGACTTCGTCTTGCCCAGCAACAAGAAGATCCGCGCGTGCGCGCTGCAGACCACGCGCTGCGTGAGGGAAGAGAGAGGAAAGGGGAACATCGGCAGCAGCGGCGCCAGCAGCAGCGGCTCTCCGCTCTTGCTCTTCCTTGCTCTTTTCTGCGAGTCTTTCTTCACTTGTGCATCGTCCTCTGCCTCGCGACACTCTCATCGCCGGGAATCTTGGCCATCGGCGGCTCCAACATCATGGAGAGCCGCTACGGGATCGGCATCAATAACCGCTACGCGCTCTTCCTGGATGAAGAGGGCGAGGAGAACGAGGACGCCCTAGTCAATAAGGCCAAAGCGAGGGCCAAGGAGAAGGGCGCCAAGGCGGCAGCCGCTGCGGCGGCGACCGAATCGACCACCAACCACTCCAAGCCCGGCGCCCCTGCTTCCTCGGCGCCCTCCTCGGCCGCGCCGACCTCAGCCGAATCTGGCGGCAACAGGAGTGGGGGTCGCGGCGGCAAGAAGGTTCAGGAGAAGAACGAGCGAAACCGTGAAGGTAAGATCCAAGAAAGAGATCATCAGTCCAACACATATTATATATCCCCCAAACGGTAATTTGTTTGGTTACTCTTGCGTGTTCTTGGCCGAGTACGCGGCCGTGTCTGCGTCAGCCGCCAGATTCCCCTCGCTCGTGTGCTCGCCAGGTGTGCCAGATTCGAGCACGTTGGCGGCGCCCGAGTTCCCCGGGGCCTCCCGGCGCCTCCCGGCGCGTATGATTCATCTCAGTTCGTAAGGTCCCGGCAGAGGAAACACAAAGACGTCCCCCCTCTCCTACTGATCGATATTTTTGGGCCTCGCTGGCACCGCAGACTTGGCCAGCTTTCTTCTTTCTCCACATGAGGATTTTGGGTGCAGAAAAAAGAGAGAAAATAGCTGCCCATTCTTTCGTTCACCCCTATCACGCTTACCCATGAGTGGCCTGACCCATTGAAAAAAAAAACTTGGCCAGAAGTGGAAGAAGAAAGCAGTTGACACAAACGAAACAACGTTGCTAACAGAGCTGTGCTTCTTGCTCAAGTCACTTAAACGAGAGTCTTGTAAAAGTGGCGGCACGTGGACCTTAGGTAAACAGCACAACGTGGGAGGGAGGGAGGGAAGGGGGGCGGCGGCGGCATTTTTGTGCTCCCGTCGACGCGCACGAGACCCACAGGAAAGTCAACTGGTTGCTCGTTCACATGGGCACTCCGGTGTTACACTTGTGGAAGACTAGCGCGTCTGGCTCGACACGTGCGTCCTCTCCGCGACACCTCGCCGCCGTTCTGGCGGCGAAAAGTCGCGCCTCTTAGAGGAGAGTGGGAGGATGCGTCGGGGACGCGGAACGTTCCTATTTCAGAGAGTAGCCCCAAGCTCCTACGTACCCGTAGCTACCGGCTTGGGGCTTAGTGCAGGAACACACACATTCCCATGTTCTTCGTCAACAATACATTGCTCGAGCTAGGGATGATCGCGCTCCTGTTACATCATTTCAGATAAGGAGAATCGGGGCCAGCGGTTCGAAGGCAAGCGTGTGCTAGACGCCCGCAAACCCCAGCAAGAACCACGCGAAGGCGGACGCGGGGGTGGACGCGCAGGTGGCAGCGGCGGCGGCGGATCAAGGAGCGGCGGAGAGTCGGGTAGTACCAACGTTGAGGGCGGCGATAGCGGCAGACGGGGAGGGGGACGCATTGGAGGAGAAAGACGCGGCGGACGAGGCGGGCGCGGCGGTGGTAGTGGGGGTGGCGAAAGGCGAGGCGGTGGAAGCGGAACTGGACGAGGAGGCGGACAGAAAAGGGACTTTGACCGCAAGAGCGGCGACGAACGGACGTGAGTTGTGATCTCATCCCAAGTACAATTTCCCCCAATGATGATTCAAAAAGTGCTCATGACTTCTTCTCTGAATGTGCACATTACTCTTGAACTCTCTCACTGATTGCCCTCCTGCCTGCAGTCTTACCTGCGGCTGTGAGCGTCTCATCCGACCTGAATGACTTGTGATCTTTTGCAGCGGAGTCAAGCCAGTGGATAAACGTGATGGGGGTGGCTCTCACAACTGGGGGACCTTTGAGGACGAGATCAAAGCCGAAGATGACAAGGCGAACATATCGACCGAGGAGACCCCAGTGTCCGGGAGCGAAAAGGCAGCCAACGACGGTGAAAAGGTGATCACCGACGAGAACGCAGTTGGGTCGACGGACGAGCCGCGGGAGGAGGAGCCCAAGACCTTGACCCTGGACGAGTGGAAGGCGCAGCAGGAGAAGAAAGAAGGACCCAAGTTCAACGTAAGAAAGGCTGGCGAAGGATCTGACTTCGATCCGAAATGGAAGAAGACCTATGCCTATAAGAAAGAGAAGGAGACGCACGAGGAGGAAGAGGAAGAGGTGAGGAAAACATTGTCGTACTAAGTTGAATGTATATGTATTATGTACGTTAAAGTACTACTGTGATGACAACAGATAGGGACAAATGATCACACTGTGTCTATGTGTGTGATGATATCCTTGCTAGATAGTAACTGAGATCGGGACTGATGCCAAGTCTCGGTCTTCCTATCTGGAGCTGTCGCTTTAGCGTCTTCATCTCTCAGGATAATGAATTGTATCCGCAACGCGTCAACCGACAACGCCGGATCCTGGACATTGAATTCAACTTCACCGATCAGCAGAGCAGCGGCCGCGGGGGCGGCGGCGACCGGGGTGGTCGCGGGGGCCGAGGAAGGGGCCGCGGAGGCGGCGGAGACAGAGGCAATCGCGGCGGACGCGGCGGCGAAGATCGAGCCTCCGGCCCCGGCGACAACAACAGGAATGACAGGGGCGGTTTCCGAGGCAATCGACTGCAGGATGGAGACAGGACCCGAGGAGGACCAAAAGGCGGAGGAAAGGTGAGAGTATATGATAGTTGGGCCTAGATACTGACGCCATTAGCCGTGATGACCTCCAGATAGGGACAAATGATCACACTCGCTGATTACTTTGCTAGATAGTAACTGATAAGGCTATCGACAGTAATCGGGCTGTCGCTCATTAAAAGTGCAGCAGTTAAATGTTGGTCCTTCTTCAGGGTGGCCGCGGTGGCAAAGGAGTTGAGGCGCCCAACGTCAACGACGAGTTGTCCTTCCCCTCCCTGGGGTGAGCGACATCGTCGAGAAGACAAAACTTCCCAAAACGCAATCGTGGGAAAAGCTACACACACAAGGAATGAGAAACTGTGTGAGAGTTATGAATGAGTGGTTTCAGTGTTTTTCTATTTCGAAATTATAATTTCGACGAAATAAACCCACCAATCAATGTTCAAAAGATACAGGAGAAAAAAGTAACCAAATTGCTTCCCTTCCCCGGCCCCATTATCCTCTAAATTATAATTAATTACCTACTGGTGAAACTGTTTGTGTGCTTGAGATGTGTGTAACTGTGAATTGACTACGAGAAAGACTTAGACAAGAGCGTTTGTTGTGGCGGCTTCTTCGCGATGTTCTCAGACCAGTCAGCCTCGGAGCTGGTCCTGCTTTAATGCCCAAAAAATGTTTGAATGCAATCATGGAAGAAGTAGTGAAAGCGAGAAGAAAGTTCAAGCAAGTACAAGAAAAGCTTCTTGGACATATTCACCGTACTAGTGTTCTTCAGTTCAAGTGGACACGTGTAGGCCCAGAAGATGGACCGGCTGCACGACCATGACTGTACAACCTCCAGTTCCATGGTCTTGAAGACTGCTCCAAACTCTCATAACCAAGCCACCTCCTCTGCATTTCTGCGGGATTGGTGTATGTGCATCTGTGCAGAGAAAAAACCAACAATAATTTCATGCAGATCGTAAACCATTGTACTCATAAAGGACCCTGCAGGGATAGAGAACAAGATTGATTGGAGGGAGAAAGAATTACAGAAAGAAAGTCTTCCTGTTATGAGTGCTCCTCGATAGAACAGGATATATGCTTTTTTTGGGGGGGGGTTAATCGCTTTTCATATGCAGTAAAGCTAAAGGTTTGCTCATTCTTGTAAAACCAAACTTTTCCTTATGTATGTACAAGTATAAGCACCATTTTTGCACGTGTCACTCCTCCTTTCACTCCCATTGATTGTGGTTGCTTGAAAAATGCGTAAAAGACATCGTTCAGTGTACACTATTGATATTTTGTGACTTCTTGCAGAGCACAGAGTTGTGCTGCAGGTCAAGGGACTTTGAGTCTCGGACGGAAGGCAAAGAAGTGCTAAATAACAATTATGCCTAACACTCCTGCCTCCTTGCTTGTGCCCTGAGACTTAATATAGTACAGTTGACTAGCGGTGGTGGAAGGAGCGATGTTTCGGGCGGGGCATTTTGAAGATACTTTCCGCGATAATAAAAACAGAGAATAAAGTGTTAAAAAGATCACTTGTGAGCGGTGGAAAATCATTCTAAAGTGTGGAGGTGCATGGTAGTGTTCAAGTGCAGCTGGAGTCGGGAGTCTCCAGGGTGTCTGACTTGGTGTTGCCAGAAGGAGCCCCCCAAGTTTTGGCTTTTGAACTCAAGACCCAAGTTTCTGAGACTGGTTTTTTTTTTCAGTTTTCCAAGTACCTAAATTCTTAAAATAAGGGACACAAACACCAGCATAATTGTGTATTTGTTGTACCTGTAGCCTGATGGCAAGGGTGTCTGACCTGAGTTACCCCAACCCCTAAAATCTGTGTTGTATGCATAATATTTCTTTGTCTGGTGACTCTGCTTCAATTGTGTTACATCAACACTACAAGAAATATAACTGTTCCTAAATAAACAACATAGCGGTGAAAAAAGACTAGATCTAGAAAATAGGGGGAAGGTTCAAATTCCTTAAGAGCTCATATCATGAGGGCTAAGGGATGAGTACTGTGGATGGACACAACAGTTCCAGCACACCTCCTACTCCATCACCCGCATTATGGCTCTTATATGGCCTCAAAAGGTTCCAGGAATTCTTGACCTCGGCCTTTGACAAGCAGACACCATTTGGACATTGAGGATATCAGGATCGTGAAGGGAGGTGTAGACTGTGTCTGCCAGACAGGCTTGAGCAAAAATTGGACAAATGATTATTTGACTGGGTCAGACTGAGATTCTTTTGAGGCTTGCTCCATGATCTCTAACCAACACAGAGGTTCACTTGAGAAAGATACACCGTTTGGAGGGGAGACATACAAGTCATGGATGGTAGACCTTCAAACTTGAGCAGTCTTTTCCTGTCAGGGAGTGCATTCCTCTAACTCTACCATGACAGTGTGGGAACAAGTTGGGATAGGAGAGATCTACTGAAGGAAGGAGGACTGTTGAATTGCCTACCATGGTCAAACAGAGTTGACGGTGAGTGTGGCAGCGAGGTTGGACAGTAAAGATGGAGCACTTGGACACTGAGAGCTTGGAGCGCACGGTGGAGACAGACAGAGCACATGTGGGTGACCGTTGAGGTGGGAAAAGTTTACCTCCTTGTGTGCCTTTTTTTGCAACATAATAGATAAGTTAGGTAAGTAAGATAGGCCCCGGTTTCGTTTTCCCGTTCTTTGTCTCCTTCCCTCTTTCTTCCTCCTCCTTTCTCCTTGCTTCACCTTCCACAAATTACAAAACAATGAAAAGGCAAAAGGGCTGACACTCAGCAGAGCAATTGTGAGGTTTTCACTTCACAATTGCTATGCCAGAGTAAGAGGGTCTTTGAGGTTGAAAAAGCCTCTGTTTTGCTTTCTGGTTACAAAAGAAAGTCAAAATTTCAACTAACAAATTTGGTGGTGTTTCTGATGAGAAACACCATCTTTATCATCAGATTTTTTGTTTCAAAGCTGTACCTCGCGCCAAAGTGCCTCCCCAGGTTTTACAGGTACGCTGAACATCAGGCTGCTGTAGCCCAAAATTGGTTGGAGTAGCCTTAAAGTAGCTTCTGGTTCCATCATCAGAAGACTTAGTTTCATCCAAAAATGAGTGTTGAAATATTAAGATCCAATGTTGACCTATTAGGCGCCACCCCGATGACCACCTTCCTGCAGGGGCAAGCCTAATGTGATTACAAAAATCCTGTAGTTCATTGAATCAAGTCAATGAAGTACAACAAAATATCATTTTATTGATATTTTGTGGAGTGCGAAGTTCTTTGAGACTTGGACTATTGTTGGCAATAAAGGTTGAAAATATCAGTGACATTTAATAGGCCTTGGTGGGTCTTGCTGAGGATGGGGTCTTCTTAGTGTTACATTTTGAACTTATTTAGCAATATTTTTGTATGACACCTCAGCAAGGTTCTAACAGGACAGATTGATGCTATTTCAGTGACATTTTGAGCCATTTCAGTAAGATTTTAATCATCCCCCGGCATTGCTTGACGGGCAGTTTCAAGTCAGTGCGGTTATGCTATTTGACGCCTTTATTCACAGGCTCCACATGGCCTGATCGGTTATTCACCAGTCAAATTTATTATTCATGGGCTTTTTGAGTACTTTTGGAGACTGAGCCATTTTTTACGGTATCCATTTTTCATTCGCACTCTGATTCACTTGTCTCAGTCTTTTTCTGTTTTCTTTGGGTGTTGAGTGCAGAGACCTAAATAGAGGAAGTCAGGTGGCGTTTTACAAAAAACCCTAGCAGGTGTTCCCGGCAATGCTCGTGTTAAAAACGAAGTCACAAAAATCTGGAACATGCGTATGTTTGTCTTATAGCACCCCATGAGAATGTACTATATTCTCCTGATGCGTTACATTTTTGGTCTTGCCCTCTTAAGCCAGGGAAAAAACATTGTCTACAGTGCAACAGCCAGAGTTCTCGTCTCCACACCCTGCCAATTCTGCCTCCCATCCCAACTGCCTTGCCAAGGGCTCGTTTTTGCTACCCCCCTTGATAATTTGTTTTGTTCTGCCCCCAAGGTAGGTAGGAAAAAAATGGACGAAAGGGTAAAATTTGATTTACCTCCTAATTACAAGAATCCCATTTTTTTCCTTTGAAGACTCTCTCCGAGTGATAGGCAACCGTCATTGTGAGTTAGAGTTGAACCAGACTGCTCATTGTGACATCAACCTGTGACAATGAAGTACCTCTTTCTTTTATGCATAGAGAGACTGATAGATGTACCAGACAATGCTCAGGTCCAAAACAAAGTTGCAAAAATCCGGATCTTCCCTCGCACAACAGGTACACTTACCGTTCTGAAACCGAATGATCCAGACACTTATCACCAGGCTCTCTTCTCTTCCCTCCCTCACTGTGGTGAGGACTTCTTCTCAGGCTGAGCCAGGCTCAAGGCCCACTCTTCCCTCCACCCCCTTCTACTCCCCGCCAAATCTGCCCCAAAACCTCTCTCCCAGCTGCCTGCCGACAGGCCAAAACAGTGACAGCTAGGCGAGGCAGCCAAGGCAAAAATTGGCTGAAAGTGCCAACAATAGCAAAGGTTAAAAAATATTCAAGTAAATCCTAATTTACTTGATCCACATATTTTTTTCCTCATCTCTTCTGGAATGCCCTCTTTTCCCCCTGCCACTTTGGTGGTTGTGGACAGCCTAAAGAGTGACACTCTCTTTGTCCATCCACAAAACCTGAGGGTGCATGGCAGAAGTGATATGCTGAACAAGATCTCTTGCACACTTTAATCACTTCACTTCTTGCAGCCCTTCATCCAGCAGTCCTTTCTGATGAGCTTTGAGTCACATGGGTCTCAAGTTGACCCTCTACCCATGGATGCTGTCGCATTGACCGAACTGGCGTTCACCATCAACATGTCCTTCGACAGCCACAAGATGTCTAAGCCTCCATGCAATGGGCCAAGCTTTGGCACAGGTTGCGTTATAAATCGCCAAGTCTTTTGGGGCCTCAACACTTGGGTAGAACCATCCCCAAGCTCGGCGTGCAATGCTTTGCCAATAGACAGAGGTCACTGGACCAGAATGGAGCTATACTACGGTTGCTGAGCTTCTGCACTTTGGCCGTCATGTGAAGATGAAGTTATCATAGGGATAGTTTGCCTTCAGCCGTGGCAAGACCTTGTATTGGAGGAGCCTTCAACATTCTGCCTAGCCTGGGGTGAAAGAATTGGGCCATGACCTTGTGATCACGAGCAAGTGATGCAAGTGTCTCCATGGATCCATCGTCATCACCTTGTTTCAGCAGATCTTCATGATTCATGCATGAGATTGACACATGTTTCTTTACCGATATAGCCATGGAGCTCAAAGTGAGAAGCTGCCTTGGAATCCTTGGATGGTTTCTCATGGTGAATGTCTAGTTGTCCAGATGGCTCTCAGTCAGTTTCCAGATGGTTGCGCATCAAACATGGCTCAAGAAGGCCCAACTTTGGGTCAATCCACTATTAATATCCTTCACGTACACACAGTCAGTGTCCGGAGGTGTTGAATGATGCATGCAACACAACACTCCAAGGTGTGCAGATTCTACAGGGTGGCCACCCCTCTTCCCACTCAGGATAAAAAGCTGGAAGTAGCCAAAAGGAAGGGAGAAAAAGGAAGGGATCATGAATTTTCATGGGATTGAAATCGGATCCGCTTGCAGACGCCCGGCGAGCATTGCTGTGTTCACACACAGGAGCGTCTGAGAGAGCTGCTGCACTACTAGAGGCGTTAGAGGCTTGCACGCGGAGGCCGTATTCCGACCCTGCGAGGCTCGTGCTTCCTCTAGAGAAGTTTCGAGGTCCTCGTTGGTGCTGGAAAGTGCCCGGAAAGTCTTTGCCCATGGAGGAAAGACCCTTCAGGACTGTTGAGGTAACCAGCACAGTTGGCAACGCGGAGGGGAATTTTCAGCTTCGTTTCGCACATGGAGTTGCAGAATGACTCATGAGTCCGTTCCACTTGGCCAACTGTGCCGCAGTCAAGCGACTGAAGAAAAGGTGTTTGACACATGACTTGATAGCCAGGACAGTGGAGCCTTGAGCGCTTCAACCCGCTTGAGCCAGGGCAGATTTTGCTGAATGCAACTTTGCACTAAACAAACTGTCTCAATTGGGCACCTCTGGTCTCAAATCACTCATGCTGCCAGAGCTTTTCATAGTTTTCCCAATGGCTATGGGGTAGGCTGGGTCGAAAAGGGGTCAACTTTGGAAATTCACTGACGGCATCTGGGGTTTGTTACATGGGGTCAAAAGATGAAGATGCAGTCAAATACTTTGGAAAAAGAATTGTGTTTACCTCAGCCCAACTGGATTTGAAATTTATGCAGTCAGCTACTGTAGTAAATTTACTGTGACAGTAAATTTCAGCTCTGGTGGCTGTCAGAAGCAGCCAAACTGGGTGAAAATCACTGACCAAAATGCTGACGTGCTCC
>JAAUXU010125899.1_pt1 | contig 20057 bp, 23 predicted proteins | sample 7278151 | NCBI WGS metagenome assembly JAAUXU01 (sample SAMN14350113, study PRJNA611818) | marine sediment metagenome | isolation source: surface marine sediment (1.8m) | place: French Polynesia: Moorea | collected 2018-08 | reverse complement strand
CGGTAATGGACACCTATGAACTTTCTAAATATTAATACCCAATCATTAAAATGGCTTTGTGCGGGCGTGATGTTTTTACTGACGCTGGCATCTGTTTGTATGCCGCTGACCGACTCATGGGCCAATCAGACAACCACCATTCGCTTCACAGAGCGCGTCGAAATCGATGGTGCCGAGATTTTATTGGGGCAGATCGCCAGCTTTGAGGGCGATGATGTTCAGTTAATACAGCAGCTGAAAAACATTGTGATCGGCAAAGCGCCTTTACCAGGGGAGTCACGTCCGTTTGGCCTAAGGTTTCTGCAAAAGCGCCTCAATCAGCATCATGTCGATATGACCACAGTGGTTGTCGACGGACCGCCAAAAATTGATGTTACCCGCAGCCATGTTGAAATTCAGAAACAGGAAATCGAAAAAATAGTGTCTGATTTTATTCTGGGCCAGGCGCCTGGAAAAAACCAAACCATGCGCATTAAAGATATCCGCGTCATGGATGACGTCGTGTTGCCGAAAGGGCGGATTACTTACAAGGTGAGCGCACCGCGCAGTCGGCAGCTGATGGGCCGTTGCCCAATTGCAATAGACTTCAGCGTTAACGGACACTCTCATAAAAAGATGTGGGCCACGGCCATGATTGAGGTGCTCGGCCCCGTGGTGGTGACACGCAAACCACTTGGCAGATACAAGCCTATCGCGGCTGACGATATTGAGGTCCAAACGCTTGATCTGGCCACCGTATCCGCCAATGTGCTCTGCGATCCGGAAGCCGCCATCGGCAAGCGGACCAAAAGAGCCATTGGCGCTCAAACACCATTGAGGGCTGATAGCGTCGAATTGCCGCCATTGGTCAAGCGGGGAGATCTGGTGACGATTATTGCCGAGTCGCAGAGCTTGAAAATTACCACCCTTGGGCAGGTGAAGAAAAAAGGACGTAAAGGTGAACGAATCCCGGTGATCAATTTGGATTCAAAAAAAATACTGCATGCGGTGGTGGTTGACACCAACACCGTCAAGGTCGATTTTTAAAACGCTTGGAGTAAAACATTAAGGAAAACCAATGATGTTAAAATCAACCCAATATGTTATCGGAATGACCGTTTTATTGCTGGTGCTTGCGAGTCTAACCGGCTGCTCCGTTACCCGGCAGAACCTCCCGCCGGTAGCGCAAACCATGCCGATGAAACCCAAAGTGCCGGTTGAAGCCGTATCTTTACCCACACCGGATTTCAATGGTTCACTTTATGAATCTAATGGCTCTTTGTACGCGACGCGCAGCATGTTTAATGATTTTTTTATTGATACCAAAGCACGCAAAGTGGGTGATATTGTCACGGTCAAAATTGCAGAATCGTCCAACGCCACCAATTCAGCCGACACCAAGACCGGGCGTGAGTCTGCCTTGGAAGCCGGCATTGACACGTTTTTTGAAATCGAAGACTGGTATAAAGACAAGGTCTTAGACAATATCACCAGCAAACTGCCCCGACCCGACCCCTTTAACAATCCGGCGGTCAAAGGCAGCATGTCCAGCGATTTCAACGGCTCCGGAACCACCTCGCGCAGCGGGGACCTCAATGCCTTTATCACCTGCCGGGTGGCAGAGTTATTGCCCAATGGCAATCTGAAAATCATTGGGTCGCGCGAGATATTGGTCAATCATGAGACCCAGATGATTATTTTGTCCGGGACCATTCGGCCACGCGACATCGATGATGATAATGTCATTTTGTCCACCTTTATTTCAGATGCCAAGATCGCTTACAGTGGCAGCGGGGTCGTCGACGACCGTCAGCGGCCTGGCTGGCTGGCCAATTTACTGAATTCGGTTTGGCCCTTTTAAACTGTGCAGCAAGGATGATAATTTCATGAAATTTGGCTTTCAAACATTGTTCAAGCATAAAGGGCGCGCCATTTTATTTTCGGCGCTGCTCTTTCTCATCGTTATGGTGCCGGATGTATTGGCTGTTCGCATCAAAGATATCGCCGATATCAAAGGCGTGCGCCAGAATCAACTGGTGGGTTACGGACTGGTGGTGGGGTTGGAAGGAACCGGTGACAGTGACAGCTCTTTGTTTACCATTCAATCGCTGGCCAGTTTGCTGGAAAAAATGGGTGTCACCGTTCAGACCAGCGATATTGAAGATGTCGAAAACGTTGCTGCGGTTATGGTGACCGCTGATCTGCCGCCGTTTGCCAGCTTGGGCAGCCGTCTTGATGTGTTGGTCAGCTCCATCGGTGATGCAGAGAATCTGCAGGGCGGCACGCTGCTGTTCACACCGTTGCGGGCTGCCGATGGAAATGTTTATGCGGTTGCCCAGGGACCGGTTAGCACAGGAGGGTTTGCCATTAGCGGAAACTCCGGTGATCAGGTCCAAAAGAATTTTCCGACCGTGGGTCGCGTTGTTGGCGGCGCCCTTGTGGAAAAGGAACTGCATTCAAATTTCAACGATAAAAATGCGCTGACGTTGGCGTTGAAAGACCCGGATTTTACCACTGCCAGTCGGGTGGCCCAGGCCATCAATCGTGCTTTTTTTAGCCAGTTGGCAAAAACAGAGAATGCCGGCTCGATTCGGGTAACGGTGCCCGAAAACTATCTGGGCAATACGGTTCAATTTGTAACGAGGATCGAGAGCCTGGGTGTAACGCCGGACATGGTTTCCAAAGTGGTCGTCAATGAACGTACCGGCACCGTCATCATGGGAGAAAATGTCCGCATTGCGACCATTGCGATCGCCCATGGCAATTTAAGCATTCAGATCAATGAATCCCTGGACGTTTCACAGCCGCTGCCGTTTTCACGCGGTGGCCAGACCGTGGTCACGCCGGAATCAGACATCGTCGTGCAAGAGGGCAAAAACCCCATTTTCCTGGTGGAATCGGGTGTCAGTATTGGGGAGGTCGTCAAAGCATTAAATGCCCTCGGCGTTTCTCCGCGGGACCTGATAGCAATTTTCCAGGCGCTCAAAGCCGCAGGAGCGCTGCAGGCTGATTTGGAGATTATTTAAATGACCGATCCGATATCAATGCCAAAACTGCCCGTTGATTGGTCCGAGGCCCTTGAGGCGTCCCCCGACCGACTTCAACAACGGTTGTTGAATTCTAAAAACGGCACCCCCGAGGGTTCTGTGAGTGATACAGAGCTGGTTGATACCTGTCACCAGATGGAGTCGCTTTTTATTAACCATTTATTCAAAGAAATGCGCGCCTCTATTGACCGCTCGGGATTCATAACCGGTGGCAGGGCTGAAGAAATCTATACATCCATGATGGATGCAGAAATGGCTGCCAAACTATCCGAGCGCGGTGGGATCGGCTTGGCCGATATGCTACTGCATCAGCTGAGGCAATCGCACACAGATGATACGGATGAAGATTCCGGTTTGCCATGAGGATATTATTTCTAAAGTTATTGGTAATTTAGCCGATATATTAAGTTGTACACCAACGGGTTTTGCATTCGATGAAAACGATGAGGGAAACCCGCTACAGCGTTAGGGAACATGATCATATGGAACACCTGTTGAATAAACTGATTGGATTGTTGGCCCATGCGACAGAGCTGTATCAAGAGTTGCTGGGTGTTGTCCAAAATGAAAAAGAAGCCGTTGTGGGGCTGAATTTAAAACAGCTCAATGAGGCCTGCAAGGCCAAAGACAATTTGCTGTTGAAACTGCGCATTCTGGAAGAACAACGACAACAAGTAATGGATCGCATAGCTGATGAATTGGGGTGTTCGCCCCAGGGCTTGACCCTGACACGCTTGTCTGAACAAGTGGAGCCATCCTATGCGCGACGTTTGTTGGATCGCAGTACGGATTTGCTGGCGCTGATTCAAACCCTTCAAGAGGTCACACAACAAAATAAATCCCTGATGTCGCATTCGATGCAATTGATTCAGGGTTCGTGTAATTTGCTGAATAACCTTATGATGGCGCATCCGGTCTATTTCCGAAGTGGCAATGTGGATGGTGGGGATCAGACGGGTCGGCTGCTGAGCGGTGAAATCTAAACAAAATGAAATGTGTCGTTCCGATAGGTGATATGAAAATCGCCCAAAGCCCGGATCAGCTGGTCACAGATGCGCTCGGTAGTTGCTTGTGTTTGACGGTATATGACCCGGTATCGGGTATCGGTGCTTTGTTACATGCCATGTTGCCGTTATCTAAAATCAATTTAAAAAAGGCCAGCATCAATCCGTATATGTTTGTCGACACCGGCATTCCGGCCCTTTTTGCCGAACTGGTCGCACACCAAAATGTGATCCCCAAAGAACAATGGGTGGTCAAAGCAGTTGGGTGCGGCAACCTAATGGGCTCCAAAGAAGTATTTAAGATCGGCGAGCGAAATTATCGCACACTCTGTGAACAGCTTGCAAAGGAAAAGATCGTCCTATCAGCCGAGGATATTGGCGGTACGGCTGGTCGTAGGGTATGTCTAGATATTGCCAGCGGGCAGACCATGGTTCACAGTAACGGTGCAGAGAGGCGCTTGTGAGAGACACCAGATTAAATGAGATTTTGGCCAGAGTAAAATCATTTCCAACCATGCCCGGAGCCGGGGCCAAGATGCTGGCATTGCTTGAGGAACCCGATACGACGGTTTCTGAGATTGAAGACATTTTGCGCTATGATCCCGGTTTGACGGCCAATGTGCTCAAACTGGCCAATTCGGCATATTTTGGTCTTCCCTCCAAAATCGGTTCCCTGAAGCAGGCGGTTATTGTTTTGGGTTTAAAGCGTCTCATTCAGCTGGTGGTCGCTTCTTGTGTGAGCGCGATTATGGACAAATCCGTGCCTGGTTACGATTTGCCGTCAGGGGATTTATGGCGCCATTCGATTGCGGTATCGATTGCGGCCGAAGCACTGGTCAAACACAAAAAAAGAGTAAAGACCGAAGATATATTTACCCCTGCACTGCTGCACGATATCGGCAAGTTGGTCTTGGGTTCTTATGTTAAGGAAGAATTGGAGGAGATCCAAGCAATTGCGGCTAAAGGAATTCCGTTTGTCGTGGCTGAAAACATGATTCTTGGTTCCGATCACGCTGAAATCGGGGCGCGTATTTTAGCCCAGTGGAATTTGCCGGCGGATGTCATCAACGCGGTGCGCTGGCACCATGACCCGGATTCGCCGGACGCCAGTAGCATGCCTATGGATGTGGTTTATCTAGCGAACGTCTTGTGTCAAACTCCGGATACCAGCGGCCCCGAAGCCGGTCATGTGGTTGAATTATCACCGACCGTCATTGATCGCTTGGGGATACAGCTTGATCAATTCGAGGGCATTTCAGAAAAAGTGGCCCATTGGGTCGATGAATTGTCAAATGCCCTGGCATTCAATTAGGCATTCAGAGGTCGCTAAACCCAGATGCAAGGATTGGCAAAATGGGTTTTGAAGGTGCGCAAATGATTGTGGAAGACATTATGCCATTACTGAAATGGTCAAGGATATAATCAATGGAAGCTCGAAAAATCGCTGCCGCTATTAAGTCGTTTCCGGGCATGCCGGGGACGGCCGTCAAATTACTGGGGTTGATCGATGACCCGGCCATGCGTGTTTCTCAGATAGAGGAAATATTGCGTCAGGACCCAGGATTGACAGCCAATGTTCTCAGACTGGCCAATTCGGCTTACTTTGGCATTCCCTCAAAAATTGGTTCAATTCGGCAGGCCGTGATATTGCTGGGGCTAAAGCGCCTGATTCAAATGGTAATTGCTACGTGCGTCAGCGCCATCATGGATAAACCGGTACCTGGTTACGACCTGGCGCCGGGAGAGCTGTGGCGCCACTCAATTGCCGTCTCGGTTGCAGCCGAAGGCCTGGTAAAAGAATTGAAAGTGGAAGCTGCGGAGGAAATATTTACCGCAGCGTTGCTGCATGATGTTGGCAAATTGGTTTTAGGAGAGTTTGTTAAGGACGATTTTAAGAAAATTGAAAACGCTGTTTCAGAATGGGTCAGTTTTGAGGAAGCAGAGACCATGGTATTGGGCACGAACCATGCAGAGGTGGGTGCCCAAATATTAACCCGCTGGTCTTTGCCGGTGGAAATTGTCAACGCGGTTCAATGGCATCATAAGCCTGAAGCGTCCGATCAAATCAGCACCATGTTGGATATTGTCCACGTGGCCAATTTTATGAGTATCATGATCGGTATCGGCATCGGTCGGGATGGTCTGCAACACCAGCCGAGTGCCGCTGTCAGCGAGCGTCTGGGACTTACGCCTGCTCATCTGGAAAAGGTGGCCAGTCAAACCATGCAATGGGTAACAGAGCTATCCGAGGTGATTGGCCCAAACTAAAAGCGATTGAACAGTGGAAACTAAAATGATCACACTAAGGAAAACACAATGACCGATGTTGGTGGAATTTTAAGTGTTTCAAGCAATGCCTTATTGATCCAGCAAAAGGCCCTGAATGTCACCAGCCACAATATTGCCAATGTGAATACTCCCGGCTATTCTCGCCAGCGCTTGCAGTTGTCAACCAACGAGCCTCAGTATACGTCTATTGGTTGGGTGGGCAATGGGGTTACGGCCGATAGCATCGAGCGTATTTATGATCGATTTTTGGGGGACCAAATAAATAATGAAAATCAGAGCTTAGGTCGATGGGACGCTCAAAAAGGGGCGGTTGAAATGGTTGAGATGATTTTCAACGAAAGCGAAGGATACGGGCTGAGTTATGCCTTGAGCCAGTTTTGGGATGCCTGGCAATCGTTGACAAACAATCCCGCCGGGGCCACTGAAAGACAGGTGCTGGTCACCAACAGTCAGGTTTTAGCCGGTAAGTTTAACCAACTGGACGCTGATCTGAGGCAATCCCAAGAGGATCTGGATATTGCCGTCAAGGGAACGGTGGCGGACATCAACCGCCTGTCGGAACAATTGGCTGATTTGAACCACAAAATAGTTTCCACCGAAGCCGGTGTTTCCAACGCCAATGATTACCGCGATCAGCGCGAACAAATGCTTAAAGAGCTTTCAGAGCTGATTGATGTCAATACTTATGAAGATTCCAACGGGGCCGTTCATGTGATGGTGGCCGATGGACGATTGCTGGTGGGTGACGGTCAATACTGGCAGCTGTCCACCCAGATCAATGCTTTCGGACTGCAAGATGTGGTTTGGCTGGACAGAAGCGGCAGCCCAATAAATATTACCGGCGATATTGACGGTGGTAAACTAAAAGGCTACCTGGAGGTGCGCGATGCGATCATCCCTGCCGATATGAATAGCTTGAATGCCCTGGTGCAGACGTTAATGACCGATATCAACACCTTACATCAGGCCGGTTTTGCCCTAGACGGAACCGCTGGTGAGGTTTTTTTTAACGGTCTCGGGGCAGGCAATATCCAACTTAATCCCAATATTGCCGGTAATTTGGATCTGATTGCCGCCGCAGCCGATCCATTGACGGTTCCCGGGGATAATCGTCAGGCGATCCAAATTGTTAATTTACAATACCAGCTGAGCATGAACGGCAATACCGCGACCTACAATGACTACTACAGTGCGCTCATCAGGGATACCGGCAATGAAGTTCTCAAAGCAGATGCCTATTATCACCACCAATCGGATATGATGGCCCAGCTGGAAAATCGGCGTGAATCGATTTCCGGGGTTTCCCTGGATGAGGAGATGATTAATTTAATCAAATTTCAAAATGCGTATTCGGCCGCTGCCAAAATGATCAGTGCGGCCGATGAAATGCTCAAAACGGTGTTGCAGATGGTATAAGCCGCCACAACCGTACAAGGATAAGGGTCTGACGGTCCGGATCCGGGTCGGTGATGTTACCGAAAAGCGGCATCCCAAAAGGAGGGGATGAATCATGCGCGTAACACAAAATACCATGACACAGTCGCTGATGCGGTATCTTACAGCGCAGAATGAAGCGCTTTATGATCGGCAGCGGATCATTGCCACCCAAAAGCGCATCAACAAACCATCCGATGACCCCATCGGGATGGGAAAGATATTGGATTACCGGCAAACACTGGAATCCATTGATCAATATCAAACCAATATTCAGACCGGTATGACGCGTCTGGATGTAACCGAATCAACGTTAAAGCTGGTGGATGATTTGTTGCAGGTTGTGCGGGCCATCGGGCAAACAGAAGCCGCGGGTACTGCCGAGAGCCGCCTATTGGCAGCTGAGGAGGTCAAACGGTTGTATGACCAGATTATGGATCTGTCCAATTCTACCCAAAATGATAACTATCTTTTTTCTGGCTACCTAACCAAAACAGCGCCTTTTTCACGCGATGACACCCAGTTGACCACATATGACAAATATACGGCCAGTTACAATGGGGACAATGGAGATGTGAATTTTATCGTGGCCACCAACACCGAGGTCAGCATCGATGCGGACGGCCAGCCGATCTTTCACGATGCCGCCAGTGGCGGTATTAACATTTTTGACCATATTCGGGATTTGATCGTGGGATTGGAAAATGACGATTCGGATGCCATTTCGACCCAATCTGGAATGCTCGATCAAGGCCGAACCCAGATAAATAACATCCGCGCGGCCAACTCATCGATCTATTATCAATTGGAGATAACCGAAAGGCATTGGCAGACCTATAAGCCCAAAATCCAGGATTTGATGGCCAAGGAAGAGGAAGCTGATATCACCAAAGCGGTGGTCGAACTGCAAAATATTGAATTGGCATATCAAACCACATTGGCCACCGCGGCGCGTGTCATTCAACCCGGATTGGTTCAATTTTTGAAATAAACTATGAAAAAAGCATACACCATATCTTGTTTTGTTGTTCTCCTGTCATTTATGGCCACCCAACCGGTTTTCGGTCTGAAAAGCGACAGTATCGTGCGTTTAAAAAAAGCGGGTGTTAGCGACGCTACCATCCAGTTGATAGTGCGAGAAAAGGTGGTTGAAACCGCTGCTTTTAGCGTCCAGGAAATTATTGACATGAAAAAGGCGGGGCTTAGTGAAAAAACGATCCAAATGGTCATTCAGGAAGGCTCTTTTCTCAAAGATACTGCGCCCATTATTTACGGCAAGGATGTGCGTTCAATTGAGTTTACGACCGCGAATGACATTATTACGCTCAAAAATGCCGGCATCAGCAATGAAGTCCTTCAGGCGATCATCACTGTTGTTGGGGAAAGCTCAGATACGGATCGACGGGATGCTTACAGACTGTTAGAGGATATGGAAATTCGTGTCGATTTGCGGGACGGGGATTAACACTTTCAGAATCTGGAGTAATGGATAAATTCGAAACCACCCGAGCACTGTGGTTTGATCGGACACCATTACTTTGCTACCTCCAAATTCGAAGACGGTTATAAATCGGCTTTGCAATACTCCAAAACTCCAGCACTCCATTACTCCAAGGAACTGCATGCCCACTACTTGCCACAAATGCATTTTTTACTATGTCACCTGGGACTCGAAGTTTCCACACGGCTGTCGCGGAATGGGCTTTAAGAGCCAGCGCTCCCCGATTCATGACGTCCGTCTTGTAATGAATGGTCAAGAGTGCCTGCTCTTTTGTGCTAAAAAAACCTGGAAAAATCGATCACCTCAAAGAAATCTCCATCAATGCTAACCTTTTTTCATATCTTATCGTCTGCATATAGCTAAGGATGCACATCAATTTTCTTGATCAATTTCCACAGAAGTTGTCGCGCGGGCGCGCAAATGCGCCTTTAAATCATTGATCACCAGATCCGTCGCCTGCTTGAGCAAGGAAGGGAAAATCTCCGGATACCCACTTGAGCGCAACTGGGTTTGTACCTGTTCGCGGTAATTTCTTTTGCCCTCCTCAATGGTGGCCCGCAACATATGATAAAGATCCATGGGTGCGACATCTTTGGGCAGCGAAAATTGGCCGACAATGGTGGTGGCCTGGCGGGCGATATGCTGCAAATAGTTATCGCTGCTCATGGGCACCACGGTATCACGGCTGTCATGAAATCGAACGGCATCACATATTTCCTGGGGTACATTGAAGCGCTGTAACACCAGTGCGCCGATTTCAGCATGGCTGACGCCAAGGATCATTTTTTCCGCTTCACAAGACGGTAAATCTTGTGATTTTTTTAAGCTCACAATTTGTTCGTGTTCAGGATTAAAATATACCGCGATAACCAGCTTTCCGATGTTTTGCAGCGTCGCGACTGTGAAAAGATCATCTAACTGGTTAAAATTAAGAATTTCACCCAAGACCTTGGCAACCGCAGCGCATACCTGGGCCTGTTTAAGGAATTTCTCGAAATCAAATTGCTTCAGCCGCCTTGTAAAATGATCCATTAATATGGAGCTTATTAAAATATCTTTCATTTTACCATAACCCAACAGCTTGACCGCATAGGTGATCGATCGCACTTCACGTCCACCATAATAGGCCGAGTTGGCCATGTTCAAAAAGCGGGCTGCTAGACTTGGCGATAATTTTTCAACGATTTGATCAAAATTGCTGGCCGGACTGTTGAGCAGGGTAATGATGTCGACAACCTCCGTATCGACCAGAGGCAGTTTTTTGATTTTGCTTTCGATTCTTTCGATTGTTTCCTCAGTTGTCATTCCAAATCCTCCCAGCACAAATTAGGCCTGCAATGGAATAGGTAACGGCGCCTCAAGGGGATAGGATTCCGCTGGTAGATGTCGATACCCTGTTTGGCGTGCTTTATAGCCCTTCATAGATAGGTTTGATTTGATATAAAACAACAGCAATAGGTATGCCAAATAAAAGCGTCTGCCCGCTATGAGCCGTTGGTTTGAGAAAATCATGGAAAAAGGCATTGGAACGATGTTTTTGCCACCTATACGGGGCGCTAAAATCGCAAAACCTATTGATACACTTACGATTTCTGACAAAGCCTTGACAGTTTTTGCCAAAATCTTGTCAATGCAAGGAAAAACCCTGTTAGGGGGGGGTGCCTAACAGGGTTCGTCGGAGGTGGGAATGAAGGAAAGGAGGAAACTTCATTCCATATTTGCCATACATCTTTGCAACTACTGTGCCATTTGAAAACATATAAAGGCCAATTTTTTAATCGATTGGCGATACGGCGTTTAACAGCTTGATTATTTATTAATTACAATAAGTTGTAAATTTAATCATTTTCAGGTTGTATTTGAAAAGAACCTTTGATGGTTACAATTTTTGTGGGCAGAATGTGCAAATGTGGGTCAAATATCTGACGAATAGGCAAATATGGCCCTGGGATGGCAGCACTCAATCCAGGGACGGTATCGCAAACTTTTACCATATGTACTTAATTTATTTATAGTTATCAACAAAAGTAGGTTGTCGTGATCGCTTCAGTTAGATCAATCTGCGCCCAAAAATTTGTTCATTTGATCAAAATATGCAAAATATTGCCTATTTGCAAATTGCGAGCAAAAATTTTGCATTTTGCGAATATATCATTGGTGACAACCTGCTGTTGGACACCTACCAAAATAAAAAAGTCCCATGAACAATCATTTTAACAATCAAGTTTTCGGCCAAAATTCCGATACTATTATAGATTCTTTTATGCGAGGAGTTAAACGTCAGAATGGAAGATTGCCCCAAAACCCTATCGGTGACCCAGGCAGCGCACCTATGTGCGGTGGGCCGCACAACCGTTGGGTACTGGATTCGCTCTAAAAAACTTGCAGCCAACCGGCGCGGCAAAAAATATGAAATTCCGGTTCAAAATTTATTGTATTTTTTAAAAGCCAATGGACAGAATATACCGGCGGAACTTGAGAAAGCAGATTTGAATGCACCGGTTTTTCGGACTTTTCAGAATTGTTGGTGCTACTATCAAGACCATCTCCACGGATCAAATTGCCACCAGTGTATTGTTTATCGAAACCAGTTGGATGTGTGCTTCAGCGCACGCAACGATGCAAAACTCAATTGCGCGGTAGGTTGTGAGAACTGCCGCTATTATCAGGACGCCTATTATCCGCGGGTTCAGTTTATTCATCAATTGGATGTTCCGGCGGCGATCATCAAGGAGCTGTATTTTTGGGCTGGAAACACACAGATGGCAGATCTTTGTGAAATTGGAGCAAAACAACTGGTGGGGCTGGGCATTGAAAAAATCATCCACCCCCGATCACTGGAACAGGTCATTTCGTGTGTTAAGCGCCAGGCATTGGGGGACAGGGGCATGCCTTCCGGATGCCGGATCTATATTAAGAATCATCAATCACAGGGTGTAAAAATCAAATGCGCTATTTTGGGTTTAAAGGAACCGCAAGGTGCTTATTTGATCACCGCAGCGCCCGTGTTCAATGACCACCCAATTACCCACAAACCATCTATTGAAGAGCATTGCGCAGAGTGGATCCGATGAAATGGGGACTGAAAAAGGAGCCGCCAGCGGCCATTGATCCGCAAGAATTGCTTGAAGGTCTAGAGACCTGTTTGGCCAAAAAAGATTTTTTTCTGTCCACCATACAGGCGCTTTTGAAGTTTATTCATGATTTTGCATTAGACATCAAAGAGCTCAAAAGCGATACGTTCAAACAGCAGCTCGTTGATCTTGAAGCCGAATTTACACGCACCCCGAAACTTAAAAAAACGGCAGCGGCTTTTCGCAAACATCGCAAACGGATTCAAAGATTTATCGATCGGCAACAGCAATATCTGGCCTAGCGCGAAAAAAAGCTCAAAGACATCATTGACTTGCTGTCCAAGGCCATGGTTACCCTGGATAGCGATAACCAGAAATATCATCAAAAGATTTACCGCCAAAGCGAAAAAATAGAAGGTTTTACCCGTTTAGATGACATCAAACGGCTAAAGCAGGCACTGATTCACGAAATCGACAATATCCGCAAAACCGTTCGTAACAAGCAGGAACGCGACAGTAAACAGCTAAAAATCCTGTCAAAACAGGTCAGCACCCTTAACCATGAACTCAAAAAGGCTAAAGTAGATTCAGTGACCTATGGCCTAACAGGGGTTTATAACCGTAAGGCGCTTGATGCGCACATTGATCACCTTGTCGAACAAATTACCCGCAAACCCACTGATGTTGCAGTTTTGATGGTTGATATTGATGATTTTAAGGCCATCAATGATGCATACGGGCATCCGACAGGCGACCGCGTTCTTCTGGCGTTGACCCAAAAATGCCACAGCCTTATCCGGCATGAGGATTTTATCGGTCGATATGGGGGCGAAGAGTTTGTGATTGTCTTATCCAACGCCTCTTTGCCGAATGCCATAAAAAAAGCCAAACTGATTTGCAAATCTATTGCGGATACACGCTACGCTATAGATGATATAAAAGCCGGGCAGATTCTAAGCGTTACGATTTCGATTGGCATTAGCGTCTATCAGACAGGCGACACGACCCACTCTGTCATCCAACGGGCCGATCAAGCCCTTTATGTGGCCAAAGACACCGGGAAGAACCGCGTGGTGGCCGAAAATGAATTGGCTGTCAAAGAGGTTATCGAGCCACCATAATTGGCGGTTGGGGCAAAATTTGCCGCATGGATCGGTATGTCGGCTCGCTCCTTTGAGCTTAGGTTGAAAATATCAGATATGATTTCAGCGATATACAAAAAAAGAAAACTGGCAAGTACTCTTGCATGATTTTTGCATAATATTTTTTCGAGAAAAAAAGCAATCACCCGTGTCGCCATAAGCACCGGGTGATGGATTGCTTAACCATAACAATAGACAAGGATGTACATCATGAAAATTGACGGCAACAATAACATTGCACCTAGCGCCTACCCGGATAAAACAGCAGCAAAAGACAAGACTTCGGATGCCGAATTTAAAAATATTCTCAAAGCGTCGGTTGAGCGTTCTCAGCAACCTCCTGCCAAGGTTCCAACACCCCACCAGACGCATCCAATCGCCGCGGTTCGATTCCCGCCGCCAGAACCAATGGCCCGACAGACAACAATTGAACGCATTGACAACCTGCTGAATTTACTCGATCAATATAAAGACCAGCTGGCCAATCAGAACGTCACGCTAAGACGTATTGAGCCGCTGTTGAACACCATCGCCAAAGAAAAAGAGCAGCTTTCGGGAGTATTGGAGCAGCTGCCGAACGACGACAGTCTCAAAGACATTGTCCAACGTACGCTTATTACGGCATCTTTGGAGGTTATGAAATTTAACCGAGGCGACTACATCACCGCCTAAGCTAACAGTGCTTAAGATGCCTGCCTTTTCCAGCGATCAAGCCTGATTTCGACATCATATCGAGGCCTCTGTTGCCCGGATACCCAGTCTGTCGACGACCGCTACAAAGGTTTTGGCGACCTGCAATGATCCGCACGCTTCACCCAACGAACTGAACCGACTGATTGCCTTGGACCCGTCGCTTGCCGGTCAGGTTCTGCGGCTGATTAATTCTGCTTATTATTCTCTCAATCAGCCGGTTTCTTCGCTCAGCCGCGCCATCATCATGCTGGGAATAAACACGGTCAAAAATCTGGTACTAAGTCTTGCGATCCTTGATCATTTTCATGCGCGCAAACCTTTCCGAACCCTTTGCGGTGCGCCCTTTTGGAAACACTGCGTTGCTGTGGGTGTGATTACCAAATCATTAGCGGTCTTGAAAGGGGTGTCCTGGGCCGATCAGGAGGATTATTTTGTTTGCGGGCTGATGCATGATCTGGGGAAATTACCGCTAAAGCAACAGTTTGACCAGGAATATAGCGAAGCCATGGACCTTGCTGCGCGCCGAAGCTGGACAATGGCACACGCCGAACGCACGATATTTGGTATCGATCATAGCGCCATTGGCGGTCTGATCGCTCAAAAATGGCGTTTGAGTTCAGCATTTATTGATGTTTTGTCTTATCATCATCAACCGGACGACGCCTCTGCCGGCAAGCGCCTGCAGGTTCAGATGGTGGCCTTGGCAAATCGCTATGCCCCGGTCCTGGAGCACAAGCTCGACGAAGACGCTTTGGCCAAAGATCCGTTGGCAGCGCTGCTCATGACGCAGATCGATGTGGAACCGTCTAAATTGGTAGGTATACGGGACAGGGTGCTTGCAGATATCGATAACGCTAAGATATTTTTAGAAATCGCTGATAAGGAAACCGGTTTTTATCATTAAGTTCTGGGGTGTGAGAGGATCGATTCCGACACCCGGATTCGACACAGCAAAATATGGTGGCAACACCGTCTGTGTGGATCTGTACCTACCCGAACGTCAGCGGCGTATTATCATCGATGCCGGTTCAGGTCTGCGACTGCTGGGTGACCATCTGCTGGCCGCGGAAACGGTATCGGAAGGGCTATCAACTGATATTTTCTTAACCCACACCCATCTGGATCATATTATCGGCTTCCCATTTTTTGCGCCCATTTATATGCCTGAGGCGCGTTTAAACATCTACGGCCCGGTTACTTGTGAAGATGATTCCCTGGAAACGGTTATCGGAGGGCAGCTTTCTTATCGCTATTTTCCGGTTCGCCAACCGGGGTTGGCAGCGCATATCGCGTATATCAATCTGACCGAAGGCTGTTTTGATCTGGGGGAAGGCATTCGACTGACCACCAAATATCTAAATCATCCGCTTTTGTGTCTGGGCCTAAGATTTGAAATTGACGGAAAGGTCTGTTGTACCGCCTATGACACCGAACCCTTTCAGAATCTGTTTGTTACCGATTTACAGGATCCCGCTTTTGATGCCCTGATGGCCCATCAAGGTCAGGCAGCTGCCAGAGATGCAAATCGCCGGATGGCAGATTTTTTTGCGGGTGCAGACCTGCTCATCCATGATGCCCAATACACGCAACAGGAATATGATGCATCTATGAGGGGGTGGGGGCATTCCTCGATCGAATATGCCATTGATGCGGCCAGGCGATCCGACGTTCGTCGATTGGCCCTTTTTCATCACGACCCGATGCGCACCGATGCCCAATTGGATGAACTGTCAGATATCCATTGTCATGGCGAACAGTTCGGGGATATGCTTGTTTTTTTTGCCCGGGAGGGCATGCAGGTGGAAATTTAAAAACAGGTTGTCCCGCCTTTGGCGGGTTTAGCCCGGAAAAAATCCATGACTTGTTTTGAACCGGCTTAACAGGCTCAACGGGTCTAACGGGACAACCGTACTTCAGAGGTCCAGCGGTAATCGATGGCGCAAATATTGCCGTTGCAATTCATAAATCAGGTCGGTTAACCGTTTTTGCTCATGCTTGCTGATGTTGCTGAATTCAAGACCGGCCTCGAATCGTTGTGTTTCAGGATCGCGCTCGATCCGTTTGATCTGCACGCTGTCCACTTGAATGGGACGACGGATGATATCCACCGGAAATATCAGGGTAACATCTTCCAACGTCTGCGAGGTGGCAAGGGGCGGATTTTTTGAAATGCCGGCCTCGGTCTGAACCCAAGCCGCTAGCGAACCGCCAACACTGATATTCAGCACTTCCAATTCAAGTTGCTGGTCATCTGCCGTGAAGCAAAGCCGTGTGCCTGGAGGTGCATCGATCCGAAAAACTTCCCGTCGTTGCCTACGTTCTAATTCCTGAGGCAATTCTAGATGGATTTGATTATCGACAATTTCTCCTTCTTTTGTGGTAAACGCATATTGAATTTTATCCATACCGTTAAATTCAAAATGAATTTGCCAGACATCCACATCGGCTGCGGCTTTTTCAAATCCTTCTGGCATGTCGATAACAAAGTGGGGCTTTTTATTGCGGTCGGCAAGCTTGACGATCCGGGTCAGGTTTTCATAACCGGTATCGATGAGTGTCAGTTTCAGAAAGGTCTTGTGCAGGATTAAGGTGTCAAATAATTCAGTGATGGCGCTGCCGGTAATTTTTTCAAATTGGGTCATATCGATGGGTTTCACCAGCGGTTACAATCTGGCGACACTGTCAGCATATGAAGTATCCTGCAATAATTTTTTGGCAAAATCGAGGTATTTGCCGGTAATGGCGCGCACCGCCAGCTGCAGGGCATAGGGTTTAATCGGTTTTTCCAGCAGATAATTCACGCGTGACGCCAGACACATGTTTACAACGTCGTCACTGGCATTTCCGCTGATAATAATCGCATCCTGATGGGCGGTGGGGTACTTCTTTTCAATGGCATCTAAAAAATAGAAACCGCTCAGACCGCCCAGAAATACGTCGATAATAAAAATAGCGACACTGACCTCGCGCTGCAGGCAATATTCGATTGCTTCGTCGGCATTGGTAAATGCGATCACATTGCCCCAGCTGTAAAAGGTTTCAACCAATTCGCTGATGACATCGCAAATGCCCTTGTCATCATCTATGATAATGACGTCTAAACCATCCGACATGTTTTACCTCCCATCGGCACCTCAATTTTAGACCACCTTATCCGGTCAACGGTCGAGAGCTGATTATCTGCCCCGTGCTGCGCCTTACCAATCATCATTGTCTTGTCGTTCCAAATTGTATTTCTCAATTTTCCGATATACAGTAGAGACGTTTACACCCAGTATTTTGGCAGCTTTGGGTCGGTTTCCACCTGTTATACTTAATACTTTTTGAATATGACGTTTTTCAAGTTCTTCGAGTGTCAGCAATTCCACGTTTTTGCGGCGCTCTGGACCTTCATAGGGCAGCACGTTCATTGTCGCAGCCAGGGTCAGCCGGTTGGATTTTTCCAGCAATACTGCGGCAGCAATGATATTTTCCAGTTCACGCACATTTCCCGGGAATGAGTATTGCATCAGTCGTTGTTCAAGTTCTGGCGACAGTGAATGGATCTTTTTATTATTGGTCTCAGCATGCGTTCTGAGAAAATGGCGGGCAATAGGCAGAATATCTTTTTTGCGCTCCCTGAGGGGCGGGACCTTTATGTTATACATATTGATGCGGTAATAAAGGTCTGCTCGAAATTTTCCTTTAAGAATTTCATCGTTGATATCTTTGTTGGTGGCGGCAATGATACGAACATCCACGTTGCGGATTTCAGTGCTGCCCAGTCGATACAGCTCACGTTCCTCGATGACCCGCAATAGTTTGCCTTGCAGAGATGGATCCAATTCGGTGATTTCATCTAGAAACAAGGTTCCGCCATTGGCGGCTTCGAAAAATCCAATTTTTTCGTAGGCGGCGTCCGTGTAGGCACCTTTCGCATGACCGAAAAATTCATCTTCAAAAATCGTTTTGCTAAAAGAAGCCATATTGACTGCATAAAAGGGTTCCTGGGAGCGGTTGCTCAGTTTATGGATGACCCGTGCCAGCATTTCCTTGCCGGTGCCGGATTCACCGTTGATGACGACACTATAGTCCGTACCGGCAACCGCTTCCACTTGATGAAAAACCAGAGCCATGGCTTCATCTTCGGCAACCATGTTGGTGAATGCAGCCGGATTTTTCAAATTAGAAAATACTTTTTTGCTGCCGAACTGTGCCAACTCATGCTCAACACTAACCTTTTCAAGCGTTCGATTAACCAGCGCGACCAGCTTGTCGCTGTTGAGTGGTTTAACCAGATAATCGGTAGCACCCAAGCTCATGGCCTGCACTGCAGATGACACATCGTCGATGGCACTGACAATCACACAATCGACCTCAGGAGATTCGGCTTTGATGGTCTCTAAAACCTCCATACCGGTCAATTGCGGCATCATTAGATCCAATAAAATTAATTGGAAATCATATTCGCGCACCAAATCCATAACCCGCCGGCTGTCAGAAACCAGAGCAGGCTCTGGCAAACCCGAGCTGACCAGGGTTGCCTTAATGCTTAGCAACAGACCCTCATCATCGTCTACGACCAGCACTGGGCTATGATGTTGCGGTATGGATTCCATCAATTGCTGTCTCAAGCGGACGCACTATTTAATCGCAGGCGACCGATCACCTGCATGGGTTGAAAGGTTCGGACATTCAGGCGTGTTCGAACTTGCATTCTTGCTGACATGACCGTATCGGAGAAATGAAACCAAATCAGCGGCACTTCCGCTAACATTTATGTTAGATTGAAAACCCCAATCAGTCAATATTTTTCTCTTTAAGTTGTATATAAACAATTAAGATAATTAATAAATAACATTCTTTTGCAAAATGCGTCAAACATCATGTGATCATTTATTATACCGTATTTGTTATTGGTTTTTACCAATTTGAACACTGATTTTGGAGAGCATCATTTGCTTTGTGTTCTAACCCGATTGGCATCTGACACATTGAACATATATCCCATGCCGAATATCTGCAGTTAGCTGCCAGTGAAAATACGTTCTATGGTCTGTTTGAGGCTTGACGGCCAAGGTCGGGTATCGATACCAAATTGGTTTTTCAAGCGGGAGCAATCCAACGCGGAATAGGGCGGGCGCGGCGCAGGCGTCGGCCACTCAGCTGTCGAGATGGCTTTGATGTGGCGCGCTTGGATGGCAGCATAAGGTGCTGCCAGTTCGATAATTTTTTCTGCCAAACCATGCCAGGTGGTGACGCCGGCGCCGCAATAATGATAGGTACCCCAGGCACTCCTTTCGTTGGCAGCAATTTTTTGGGCAATGATCAACAGCGTCTCAGCAAGGTCCGCCGCACTGGTCGGTGATCCCGATTGATCTGCGACCACCTGAAGGGTCTTTTTTTGAACTGATAGTTTGAGGATGGTTTTGACAAAATTATGGCCGTAAACCCCGTATAACCATGAAGTGCGCACGATGATGTGGTATGGGCATGTGGACCTGACGGCGGTTTCACCCTTTGCTTTGCTGCGACCATAAATGCCCAGCGGAGCGATGGCATCGCTTTCCTTGTAAGGCTGGTTGTGGTTGCCATCAAAAACATAATCTGTGGAAATATGAATCAGCGCCAGGTGATGATCGGCGCAATAACGGGCCAGATGGCGTGGGCCTTCTGCGTTGACGGCATATGCCAGATCCGATTCCATTTCAGCTTGGTCGACATGGGTATAAGCGGCAGCGTTGATCACTACCGCAGGTGAAATGGGTGCCAAGACCTGTTCTATGCATTTTTTATTGGTAATATCAAGCTGTTGACGGTCGTAATGATAAACTTTTGCATCTACGGCAGGACCCAGCCGCACCAATTCACGACCAAGTTGTCCGTGTGCGCCTGTGATCAAGACTTTCATGGTG
>JAAUXU010076340.1_pt1 | contig 20057 bp, 15 predicted proteins | sample 7278151 | NCBI WGS metagenome assembly JAAUXU01 (sample SAMN14350113, study PRJNA611818) | marine sediment metagenome | isolation source: surface marine sediment (1.8m) | place: French Polynesia: Moorea | collected 2018-08 | reverse complement strand
GCAGAGGCAGAGCAGAGGCAGAGCAGAGGCAGAGCAGAGGCAGAGCAGAGGCAGAGCAGAGTAAAGAAGAGCAGAACAGAGCCGAGTGAAGAAGAGCAGAGCAGAGCAGAGTAAAGAAGGGTAGAGCAGAGTAAAGAAGAGCAGAGCAGAGCAGAGCAGAGGCAGTTAGATCAGAGAAGAGAAATGATGGGCCCATAAATCTGAATCGGCGGCTCTCTCCCTCTCTCTTCCTTATGCACGCACGCACAATATGGTGCGCGTGCAGCTGGTTGCGCAGCGTGATCGAGTAGGCTACAGACATGAGATCGCTCGCGTGGGTTTTTCGCATACCTTAATTGAGGTGCGTTTATCAAGCTAAACTTGCTGCTTCTTGAAAAATGATCTGGGGTATGTTAATCCTGATGTTCAATACAGAAACTCTTAGGTTTACGTGCGTACACTAAGGTGGGGGCGCGTTGAGAATGACTTTTCTTCTACCTTTAAAATGTACACTTATCGGTAGTTGCGGCTGATGTAGAAAATGAGATCCCGTCCCATCAGACCGCAATTGGCCCACGTGAAAAGATTCTGCAAGGGGGGGCTTCCTGGAGAACATGGGTAAATGTGACTGTCACTGAATGAAAATTTTAAATAAATAGTGGCCATGCTGAAGAGAAAGTCATCCGCATACTTTTTTTTTAGCAAATTCTTGTTAAGCAAACTGTCAAACTAGCACGAACAGACACTAAAGGCTGTAGACTGAACTCATCTTAAGTTTTGCTGGCAAAAGTACCAACTTGTGTGCTATTTTAGAGCACTTTAACATGCACCGACAGATGCTCACGTGGGACCTGAAGCCGTTGCTCATTTTACGACGACTACAGGCAGTTAAAGACATGACAAACGAATTGTTGTAAAAGTGGAACTTCAACACTTTACTTTTATGAACATTTTTAAATGACTCACTAAAAAAACATCGATTTCAATGCTGTCTTACTTACTTGTTTACTTTCAGTTGATAGCAATATTCGCGCCCCACCTGCCCTAATGGGGAAAATGAGTGCTCATTTCTGTTATCGGCTAATTGAGACGCACCCGGTAAATGCCCACTTCTAGTGGCATCAAAAGAGTGCTCAATGTTTGAGCGCAGTGTCAGGATTCTTCTGACTACAATGACTAAAGCACAAAACTGTTGCAGAAGTGGTGGCCCACCACCGGAAGACCAAAGTTGATACTTTGCTCCATGGCCTTTGGCCTTTTTGACACCTTGCAGATGTTTAGGGTAATAATAATACGGTTTTAACGGTCTGACGATATTTTAGCTGTGTCATTGCGATAAAAGACGTCCATCACGCTTGAACGCATCGGTGTTTATGCATGAAGCACTCTTCTTTGGCTGATATGTAAAGTATGACACTGCGTCTGTGACAGCTTGTGTGAAATCATTAGTTGTTTGTGCAGTACTTTTGGGCGGACGTACTTTGGTACGTACATGCCTATCATAGATACGAGGTGGACAGAGTGCGACTACTTCAATTGACACGTCCACTCAAGACTCAAATTATCTGTCTTGAACATGACGTTGTACTGCCTTCATTATTCTGACATGTGCTTCATAGCAGCATGATGTTCACAGAGGCCAGTGCACATTCTGTCACTGTCATTGAAGCATTTGGTACTTGTCCTCGTGCTCAATCTGGCTACTGTCATTGAGGCACTCGGTACTTGTCCTCGTGCACATTCCGGCCAGTGCCACTGAGGCACTTGGTACTTGTCCTCGTGCTCAATCTGGCCACTGTCATTGAGGCACTCGGTACTTGTCCTCGTGCACATTCCGGCCACTGCTTCTGAGGCACTTGGTACTTGTCCTCGTGCTCCTGCGCTTCCTCCTGTGGATATCTTGTTAAGTTGTCGACGTCCTTACTTGCTCCGGTAAAGAATTATCTTCTTAAAGAGTGATTGAGGTTAGCGTTGTAGCAACAGGACAGGACCATTGTTCTTTGCCCAGAACACGAAAAGGCACTCAATTGCAAAATCCATTTCTTTTCTTCTGTTTTGCCTCCTCGTCTTCCTTTGTATCGCTACACCCCCGCTGGGCTGCCAAGAGCCAAATAACAAAGGGCCAAATGAAACTGTCATGAGATTTGGATCTTCACTGCCTTGACTTTGAATAGCGAGCCCAGCAAGAAGCCTCCGCCTGCCTTCTCGGCTATTAAGAGGCAGCCAGCGAGCGCAGCAACGTCGAAACTGAAGAAGATGCCGATTCTAGGCATCATCGGACCATCCTCATGGCCACCATCAAGGATAAATCGAATGTTCATAAAGTGAGGCTTTGGAATCGAAGCCTCGTCAGGACAAACATTAGCCATTCGTAAGAGAGAAGCTGCTCGTTGCCATAATGTCTGCTGCTTTATGTGTTGGCTCCTTGTGCTGCGGTCAAGTGGGAAGATAAGCATGGACTCAGTCGGACCAGGTACGTTTCCCTGACTACGCATGCTGGAGCCGTGCAGGTAATGTCGGCCCTTTACGACCAGCCATATGACGGCGGCAGCAATTTCAGCATTATAACTAGAGAAGTGGAGTCGTTTGGAGACAAAAAATGGACCCTTTTGTTTTTGCTTTATGACGCGTTGGCCGTAAAGGAAGCAGGAATTATTGCTCTCAGGACTACCAAGGAAGAAACGAGCGCCTTCCCTCCTTTTTTTACAACGGGAAAAAAGTTTTCCCGCAAGGAATTTGTAACAAATGAGCCTTTGAATGGTCTTTGCAGGGCGTTTCCTCCTTTGCCGCTGTTACCCAAGCAAAAGGTTCCAGTCAGTTTGTGTAATTAAGTATCTGCTGCTAACCTCCTGCCGAGGGAAGAGGGCGCATAATTGGGATAAATACTCATTAACCGCACATCGGAACCCCCCCACCAACCCGCCCACTCGTGCAGACAGGCCTGGACCCCATTAGCAGTCACTCCATTTTGCCAAGTTCGGTCGCATGTGTTGTGTACCGCGTACATAAAACTACGCGCACGTTCGATATATATTTATATATATGAGAGAATTTGGCGAGGCTACATGACTCCATTCGCAGGCTTAGCTGAGCGAAGCTTGCCGATTTTTATGGGGGGGGGGGAGGACGAATGCAAATATTTGCCGGCAAATGGCGATCCAGGAGATGAAAATCCGCCCTAACGACACCATAAAAGCCTGCTCTTAGCGCTGTCGGCTGCAAGAACTGAAGGATTTTTTAACAGCCACTAAAGGAGAAAACTTGCGTGGAACGCAATCAAGTTGTTTAGAAAACTTGTTCCCTAAAGCATTCACTTGATTACCCGCTTTCATCTCCCAAAAGACGAAAATATGGAGGAAGGTAGAGAATGAGAGTTCTTGCTGGTACCACAGGCGTTGAAGCTGTAGTTGTCGTATTCCAAAGCTCCCCGGACTGAGCTGTAAGAAGATCTTTGACACTTTTTGTCGGCCCAGGAAGAGTACACGAAGGACTCGTACATACGCTTATCTCTGCCGCGTTGACAGCAGGAGTACAGCTTGCAGTAGTTCAAGAAGAGGAAGACTTAATCGCGGGGGGAAATTGAACAAAGCCGCGGGAGAGATTTTTCAATTAGGCTTTATTTGCTTGAGTCAATAAACGCTCTCTCTCCTCGAGAAAAGGCAAACACAATCAAATCCCCCAGTTCTATATTTGCTAACAGGGTTCGCTCACAAACTCCTCGAGGGAGGAGGAGGAGGATTAGGCGCACTTGTTTACGCATGAAGTAATCTTCATGCATAAACAACAGTTTTTTTTTCTTACGCTGCCACCGTGGCTCCAAACAAGTTTTGCGGGCCCAAGTACAGGGCCGCCATGTGCGTGCGCCACGGCCCTGGGTGTGAGTGAGTAAGACACTTGGTGGCCTTATCGAGAAATCGGTGACAACCTCTAGATAGTGGAGAATTCAGATGCATTAAGCGAATGTCAACATCGCATGAAGAACCGATAGAGAAGTGACGGTTTTCTGTTTTCATGAATTGAGTACCAATCGGCCGTCTCTTTCAAAACTGTGGACTTTTCTCGGTAGAGAAAGAAAAAAGTTGTCAATTCTCGGCATGCTGTCAGAACGTTGTCCTCATTCCACGAAAATCCAATCACACTCTTCTTTTCTTGGCAAGAAATTGCAGATTTGACATGATGACATAAGCGAAGAGCGAACACGCGGTCACGCTGCCGTGTGTGTACGTACATAACACGAGCAAGTCTGGATAGGCTTGTGCGATCGGTGGAGAAGTCGGCCATCTCAATTATCAATTAATTTAGCACCATTACGGTTGGATCATCAATTAATTGCTGACTTGGTTAATTGGTTAATTGATAGACATCAATCGTTGATGATTAGTACCTTTTGAAGTCATTTTATTGAACCAAATTCTGGTGAAAGTGCCCCATTCTGCGTCCAGCAGGGTTCTGTCAGTTGATGCCACTGCCACTGAACAGCTGCCACTAGGTGAAGCCCGCTGAGAAGAACATAAGAGGCTTCTGCTCAACCAGCTTCTGCAGGGCCGGCATTGGGTCCACTAGAAGCTGGTTGTCAACTTGCAAAATCGTCGATTATTCCTGGACATGGTTCAATGATTAAGTCCATCACGATTATCGGTTGCCATTAATTGCACAAGCCTAAGTCCCACACACATCATGTGCAGAATTTATCTCATCCTCAAGCTACACAGCCCTTTTCTCTAGGAAGGCCAATAATCTCATGGGCATTACACGCTCCAGATGTTGACGTTATTTGCAATTTTGAGCATGCGGCTGCAAATACGCCATGCGTGGCATTCAGTGCAGTAAGTATACCGGAGTAGTACTCTCTCTCTCTCTCTCTCGACCCTAGTGTGACGCTGAACGTGACAAAACAACAACAACAACAAAAAGCTGCTGGAAAATCTTCCAAATGTCACATGAAGGTTGGCCCTACGCTTGAGTGTGTCCTTGATGACACCTTCTACCTTGGGCACATCAGCATTGTAAATGTCATTGCACACAGGAGGCTGCGCACAGGCTTTTAGCAAGTTTAATGCTGCGGGTTGGTTTCCCCCCCCCTCCTTTTTTTCCCCCTCTCTCTCGCTCCTCAACAGCTACATAAAGACATAGGACTGTCCTGCTCGGTACATCTGTACTGCCAACGCTGCTACAGTCATCAAGCAATAAAGAAGTTCCTAGAAGCTTCATTTTGAGAGGGTATTTCCAGCCATTAAGTTACAACGTGGCTTTGTCGACCTCGTTAACTCCCCACCAGTGGCGACCGAATGCGGGGCCCTGCAAAAAAGTATCGGACAACCTCAAATCATCGCGAATATTTGGCGAATGCCTCTGACTTTTGCAACATGCTTTGATCTTGCATTTTTAGTCATGGAACAAGTGTCGCCACAAAGGGAGGAACAAAGGGAAAACCTAATACTGGAGATACATTATTGCGTCGGAAATGCCGCCAGGAGAGACCGCAAAAGAGAGGATTTTTGTCTCTTTTGATACTCTTTGGTCTGTGGCTCCAGGCAAATAGTACAAAATAGCGTCGGCTCGGCCGGGAGTCCGGCTCGTGACAGTTTCCTCGCGTCCGGGTGTAGCAAACATATGAAAATTTTTGCACCTAATCCGAGTGCACAATTTGAAGCTGGAGTATTTGTTCTTTTTGGGACGAAGATAAGATCTCGCAACGCCCCCTCTGTGTTATAAATGCCCGGCTTCATCAGCATTGTTCGCATTGTTCAGTCCTTTACACACACACACACACACGCTCGTATTGTACAAAGGTGCAAGCTTTTGTTGTGTGTCTTTTTGAGAAAGAAGCAGCAACAACAAAAGATGATGTCACCTCCTCCTTTCTTACCCCTTTTCTTTTAAGCACGAGCGCAATCAATCCATACAAAAGTCACAGCCAATGAATCATTGGAGAGATTAATTGCAGGAGGCGGACAAAGAAAATCGCCACAACAATTACTCACCACCTCTTGTACCAAAGCTGAAAATATTTTTCTGTGTGTTCAGTCTCGAATACTTAGGAGTCTTTGTTGCTACACTACAGCAGCGGGGGGAACTTCTTGATCTTTGCGCAGGGTCCTGTTACAAAGGTCTCCGTGAAAAAATCTACCTCCAGTCGAGGGTGAAGAGCGTGTACAAGGTACTGTTTCAATTTCAAGAGTGACCAGACTGAACGAACGCCTACTGTTTCTCTCGAATACATTGTCTTCGTCCACGTCGTTCGGACGCATTTGAACAGCACGTGTCTTTGGCCCGCATGATTGATTTCGGGGCGGTTTTTGTTGTTGTTGCTCAGGGTGATGTCGTCCGGGGTCTAGCCAGCTTGCAGAAAGTTCGCACAAATGGGATTATGTGCGAAAGAGCTTTGTCATCATAGCTGACAGCGAAATGAAATATCTTCAGTGAAGGAATTGCAAAATGCAAAAGCCTCTTTTTTAGTATTCAAACCTTCAGCTTTTACCTGTCAAAGAGGAAATCTCGTCTGTTTCTTCTGATCCTCAGTTTGTCGTTGAGGTTGTGGGGATTTCCCCCCCCCCTTCATTCTAGAACGCTTTTCACAAGCAGTTTCTAAAAACTTCTAGCGCCAGCGTATGAAGAGTCAGAAGCTCTCTGTATAGCTCAGAGGTGCAAAAGAACAAGCGCGTGCACTACTTGTGCTGCATAATGTTTATACAGTAAACACCATATGCAAAAAACCGTTTTGTCTGACACTGGAAGATTTATAAAAGTACGTTCTTTAGTTGCACGTCTGCAGTTTGTCTTTCAAGAATATGCAGTACATGGCTGCAAAGGAAAGAAAGAAAAGTGGTGGTAAAAAAAAAGGTTGTTGTAAGTTACCTTCCAGGACCTGTCTGCCTCTGCTGATAGCCTGAAAAAGGTCCCGGAGACGTCGTCCGCGTGAGTGGTCTTCTTAAGGAGAGCCCCGTGGATGAATCTTGGGTGTGTTGACAACTTGGAAGTGACGCAATCCCATAGTTTTGAAATAAGCTGCTAAAAATGATTTGCACGTGATGGAAAACAAGTTGGAGCAAAGTTGTTTGGTTTGTCATTTGCTCGAGCTCGGCGAGAGCGTTGAGACGCCATCCAGGATTGTCCAACTGCTGCGTAAACACCCTGACTGGCGTTATGCGTGTACGTACAGATTTTTTCCCCTTCCTTTTACACCCCGTCAAGTCATCTACGACTTAAGCCTAGGCAATTTTGCTTGCTGTAAACTTTACTGCTCACTTTTATTTTCTCTCTGTGTGTTAGTTAATAGAAGGAGGGGAGATAGAGGAGGTCTGAGCGTTCCTCGGTCCATCGGAACTGCACACGATCCGTATCTTCCACCTTTTCTTCAGCGGCAGCATCTTTGCCCAGGTTTGCCAATTTAACAGGCTCTCAGTGCACTGCGTGAAACGCACCTTTTTTTGGCGAAGAAAAACATGCTGATGAATCGTGCTGAAGTGGTGGTACTTACATTTCAAGCAAATACGCGTCAGTGCACACTAAAGACGCGCTGAACGAGGTGAACGCTTTAACAATGCCAGCGTGCGCACCCAAAGAGACGTGAGCCAGGGGGGTTTATAGCGCCATGGATATCATCTGCAGCAACCCGAACTTTTATGAGTCTCTCTCCGAGATGTCTAAAGGAAAAAAAGAGGCAATTTCATCTTCAGGAGAGGATCTGAAATGGGCAGAATTTAAAGCTGGAACGGGGCAGAGAAAAGGGGTGTAGCTAAATTCATTCCCAGGCATGCATTCACGTACTCACATATTCACAGAAAGGATAATCTCTTTCGCCCTCGTCAGAGCTGGGGGAAAAAATGAAAACTGCCTAAAGTTCTGGTTCTGCCACTCAGCCATGCATAAATTGGAATAAGCGCCCATTTAATTCAGAGGAGAAGAAAACTCCTCTCTTTTTTTTCCCCCTGCTCTCTTGGAGTCGCCGCCAGCCAAAAAAAAATGAGGGAGACGCATTGTTTAGCTAATTGAAACTCTTATCAGCCTTCTGCGAATGGCTTCGCCCCCAATGGCCTGCACGGACCCAACAGAGATCTGCCTCCAGCTCCATCCACAGTCTGAATAAGCTGGACGAGGAGGGGGGGAAAGCGGGCGGAATTTTGATGGCGGTCTCAGATTCGTCACTGTGCATTCTGCACTTAGGTGCTGTGCGACAGAAGCGACGGCAGAGGAAGGAGAGTGTTTGGCTAGGGCTGTGCGATGGTGGGACAACTTCAGCCAACCACACTCGATAGCGTCGAGTATCGACGATGCAGTCAATTCAACGACACCTGCTGGTTTTCTGCAACGCACCACTCGACTAAGCTCGATCGAGCGACAATTTCGAGGGTGACGGTACTAGAATTTACAACAGTGCCAGAGAATTATTGGCTTTTAGTTCTTTCAGACAGAACTGCTGTGACAAATTTGGAGCGATGTATTCTGGGCTAAGAAGCATCGTTCAGTGAGTAGCGCCGTCAGACACGTGAAAAAAAGGGGTCGATACTCCAGTATCGTATGTTCATCTCCTCCAATCTCATACCGAGCTGTTGACTGGGTACAATTGAGCAGAGGCCAGGGTAGAGTCGATTTGGTCGATCTCCTCCTGTTCCAGCTGCAGTAAATCATGGAAACTTTTGACTCTGTAGAAAGCCTTTTCGGCGCCCATTTCTCTCATCTTGACTTGGGTATCTGTAGCAACTGCGCTGGAAATGTGCTCAATGTACTACTTACTCCCTTCACAGTGTTTCTCTCCCCCTCACGTAAGTGCGTAATGGAGAGGGAGCGAGGCAATTTGTGACGCCAGCTTTTAGGGAACGCAGCAGAATGCGAAATTGCCGCAATTTCCCGCGCTGTCTCGGTTTCCCCCCTCCTTTTTTTTTCTTCCTTGGCGAAAGAAATTGCGGCCCGCCTCAACCAGGGGGTCTCGAAGAAGCTGGGGAAAAAAGTACGTTGCAGACACAAAGAAGAAGGACTTTAACCGCTGCTACCCCTGTACTGGTCAGGTAGCATTCAGGAGTTGCTTATGGAGGAGCAGGAGGATCGTCCAAGAGATTTTTCAGCAACAACTCTGTCAATATAATCCTCACTCGACGCTTTGCTCACACCCCGGGTGAGTGATACACATTTCTCTGCCCAGTGTTTAGAAGAGCGGACGCACTTGAAGAGGGGGGGGGGAACTTGATAGCGTGGAATCGGGGCGACGTCTCATTTCACGCTAGTTGAGAGAGAAAGAGAGAAGTGGATGGATGAAAATGCCATAATCTGGGTGAGCTCGGGGAACAGGACAGACATAGCTGGAAACCAAAGCATGATAAATGCATGAGCGGAGCTCGTTCCACCTATGGAGGAAGAAGCTTTCAGACAGACTGTAAAATTTAGGACGTGCACACATTCAGTTTGTTTGTTTGCCTGTTTGCACCTCACTAACATTGGCGGCGAGTGGAGTTTTTGTACGGAAAAAAGGAAAAAGATGCATCGCTGTGTCCAGCCGCAACGGTTTTTTTTTTTTCCTGCAGAAATGAGTTGCCAAAAATGAATTTGTGACGCCAGAAATTTTTCCACAGTTGTTGACGGGATTTTTCGCTTCAAATGAAGGCAGTGCAAAAAAAAGAATAAGTGCACACACACTCACATACACATTCAGCTGCAGCCACTTTGATTTGTTAACTCTAAGCTCCAGAGAGCCATTAATTAGCTTGATATATCGCTGCTCCCTCGAGACCTGAGAAAGAAGAGGGTGAGGAGGGCGTATATAGCAAAAAAAGGTGGGCCTACGTACACACCCACTCAACTGCAGCCATTGATCAAGATTAAAATATATGGCTGAGAGAGCGGCATTAGTAGGAAAGGACGTACGTACTTAGGTACGAGCAATGTCACTGACGTACCTACAGCAGTCACCGCTTAATGTGCCACGTTGGGGCAAACGTGGCACATTAAGCTGAGTGACACATTAACCGGGAGGAGAATTTTTTAAGTGTGCGCACACAATTTTCCTGCTTGGTATGTAACCAATTTACAGCTTAATCCAGAAAGATGTAGGAACGAAAAGTGTCAAAAAAAAAAACCCAATATAATCCACTATTGTCTCTTTTCGTCATCCTCCAAAGCCTCTCCATGGTCTCCAACACCGCCAGCATCCGCTGGCAATCTGTTCTGGTTCATGTTCTCATCCATCATGTTCACTTTGACCTACGAGCATATTTAAGAAATGCGTATGTTCTCATTTATGAGCTTTTCTTGCTCATTGGACTGCCGTTTTTTGGCCCATTAAAGTTGCTTCATTAATGAATCGGGCATGGAACATTAGGCGGTGACCACTGCAACTCTATTTCGTCAGCTTCTCTCCACACAGTGCACGAATGTTGCTGCACTCGACTGTCCATAATATATCAAGCTTATTGCGCACTGATGTAACGTAAACTGAGCGAGTGCGTCCATCTAACACAATACAGAAGCTGGGGTGTAAAGTTTTAAAACGACGGCCAGAACTAGCTAAATCTGGATTTATGGAGCTGCTTCGAACGAATCGTTTGGTAAATGAGAGCTGAATGGGAGAGGATGTAGTAGTAGAAGTACTTTTTTTGTCCTCCCTCGTTCTCCCTTTAAGGCTGTGACACTCCATATCAATTTTGAAATTAAGAGCAGTTTCAGTGACAACGCACTTGGTCTGATTGGCGGGGTCCCATCAAACATGTTAAAGTTCAAAAGCCACTTATAGCCATTATCCTACTTGGTTTTTTTTTTCTGTGCAGGCTGCAGTTGCAAATTTTCGTTACATTTTACGACTCTAAATTGGGTCATAATTTTCACAGAGAAAAATATGGGTTAAAACCACATTACTCACTCAATATTTTGCTTAGAATGACTGTTGGAATGGCGCGTTCACAACTGTGTGTGTTTGTGCGCGTGTGTGCGCGCGTGAAGAACGAGCATGGGAACTCAAAGTGGTCTGTTCACATAATTCCCAAACCTGGCCCCATTAATTACTCGTCTTTAAATCGCAGCACCGGGGCCTGGCCAATAACAGGTTTACGTCGGCCTATCTAATCTGGTCTCCACTGACAGTAACGACGTCCACAAAAACACAAAGGTTGGCCTCTGATTACCCAAAAAATAGGAGCAATTTGGCGTCATTAATGAGGCCGAAAACTCATTATTTCTGCTAATCAATGCAATATTTGCAGGGCTCCCACAGGTTGTGCTCACGCCCTTCCAGTTGGGTCTGGAAGACGCAGATCGCGTGGGAGGGAGGCAAACTTCTTATGGATGGACTTTCCTGACCCAGCATGGATGACGACATCCTGTGTGTGTTCTGCAACACTGAAGCGAACGACACCTTGAAGAGCCAGAACCAGACAGAGCAAGAGAGAGCCCCATTAGTTCATTAGGAGCTGGGCTTGATTACCCCGCCCGCCGTCAGATGAATTTAATTATCCCGGATTAACATGCTGTTCCAGGGACGACCTCTGACAGGGAGTTGCTCAAAAAGGACAGGTTTGGCCAAGCCAGACCGACATTGGCTTCCTCCTGGGCGAGGCCGTCAGCTGACTCCGGCCTGAAGACTAACAATGGCATCGACACCGATCGCATTGTTCTTGATCGCGGGCGAGCAGAAATTCTTCTAATTACACCGTGCGAACTCTCTGGGCGCAGCTTTATTAATCTCCTCGACTCGTAATTGGACAATTTTCTGTAGTGGCTCCGGAAAATTGCCTTTTTGTCTCCCTCTCCAAGCAATTTCCTGCCAACAGCAACAGTGACAAGATTCGGCACACTAACGATGCCCACAACAGACAGACAGTTTGAGGACGGACACAACAATTCTCTCGAATCATTGCTTGTAATGCCCGCCAGCCCCAATATCCGGCTGGCGGTCGGTCGGCGCATTTATCTTGTCCGTCAAAAAAAAAATTGAAAAAAACAGTCGCACTGTACTGAAATGTCCATGATGAAGCCTCGTCATAACCCCTCTGGGACGCCGTTGATTTGTTTTCCCTCATTACTCTGTCAATCACCGAAAAGAAGCCATGTGTCCTCTTTCCTGCTAGAGGTTAACTGAGATAATGGCCGTCATTAGCCAGTAATGGAAAATATCGGCTCTTCACTCACTTCTCCGAGGGAGAAGCGTCCATGTCATCCACGGACAGACGGGATCCAGTCAAAAGTGACATGCAAATCGTGATTTCACAAAAATATTTCCGCGCTCTCTCGTGATTGATAGCTGTTATTGAGATTGTGCCAATCAAGCTGGATCCGACCTTGTCACATTTTCAAGTACAGCACGCCCAATAGCGATATCGGCAGTCCATAAGGACGAGTACTGACCAGGGGGGGAAGAGGGGGGCAGCGCACCTCAAGACGGGGCCGGCGAAACCGTCATTAATTTTTTTTTCCTTGCCCTATGATTCAACGTCGGCGCTTTTATAATAAGACCCATTTTCAAATTTCGGCATTCCCTCAAACCCGTTCATTTGAAATTACCACTGCGGCGCGTTAATTCTCGTCTATTCCATCTTCTCGCTAGCAACCGTCATTTACTTGGCGCACAAGATGGCGCATTTGGCTCTCCTAAAGGACATGGACCAGTTGGCGGGGGAGTTTCCTGTCCTATATGAGTCCACCCCTGTCATGTTTGTGTCTCATTGTACGTGGCTGGTTAGGAGTTGCCACCAAAGTCCCCCCCTCTAACGGTCACGCGTGTGTGAGCTGAGCAATGGAATCTGGTCCATGGCTGCCAAGCAGTGTCGCACCACGCGCAACGAGGATGAGAGTCCTGTTCTGGACGTACCTGAAAATTTAGCAGTCCATAGCTTTCTCTCTCTTGTTCTCCTATCTCCAGCAGTGCTAATTACAGGAGAGAAACCACTTTTGTCAGACAGAAAAACAAAAGGCTAATTTCGCCCGTCATAATGAGATTCTTTCCCTCCTCCAGCCGAAAAGTTAGTTGCTGCACACTGAAGTTTTTTTTTCCCTAACGAGATCTGCATTCAATGAGAGCTCTTTTTTGCACTGGACAGGTTGTATTTGCAGTGACATCAGTGTGCAGAAGCTGATTGTCTCTGCCTCTGTACGGGACAGTTGAGAACTGACAAAATATTGATGCACTTCCAGAGTGCCTTTGGGCTGAAATGGCAGACATTGGTGGCCAGGCTCTCTCATCACCACCACGTGATGCATGAACTCTGTACTGGCGTCGTCACTGCCTTCTCCCTGGACCCGACGGCGCACTTCTTCAGCCTCGGCGGAGGCTAGAAGGCCAACGCCGAGCACAAGTGTAGCGTGGTGGAGGCGGAAGTGGACTTGCGGTTGCCTTTCACGTCCACGGCGGCGACATCCAGGTATGTAGGAGGAGAAAGTTCTCGAATCGCAAGAATGCTTGCTTTTTTCTTTCTCCCTCCCTTTTGGTGGCAGCAGGTTGAGTGCAAGAACAATAGCCTCCTCCCCGCCTGCTCCTTCTCCACCCCCGTGGAGTCCGCGCATGTGGCCTGTGTTGTCTGCTACGTATATATCAGAGTAACGCCTCCGTGGGGGTAATTGGCTCTCCCAGGAGGGGGCGTAAAAACCCCGAAATTAAAACCTGTTCCTGCAGGGGGTCGTTTCTTTGAGTTTTTCGGTATCGGCGGGGGAGGAGAAAACGCTGTTGTTGCCCTGTCTTCTTCCTCGTACTATCATAAGCCTGGAAGTCAAAACAAGTTCAATCTGTGGGCGATGACGCACATGTGAGCCTCATATCTACTATGGACTGCGGTGCCAGTGTTGCATAAGTGGCAACTCTGCTGGCATGACACAGTGAGTGCGGTACATTGCAGCATGGGAGGAGGGAGTTGACCTGGCCAGACCAGGTCATTCCCAACAGTCATTCTCGTCCTACTTCTCTCCCCCAAAAGATATTATCCCAGTTTTTCTCTTTTGTCTCCCTCTCCTGTGTGTTTGAGTGGCAGAGGAGCATTAAGCTCGTCCTCGTCCAGAGTCTTTGACCCTCGCAGGATCAATCAGAAGAAATAGAATCGGGCGTGCCCAAAAGTAATTGGGTACGCGGACCCCGAGGGAGGGAGGGAGGGAGGGAGGATCGCTCTATTCCACACTCTACTGGACGTACACAAATAGTGTACGCAGTGTCAGCCTACCAACAGTCACGTTGTGAATCTTAATGACCATAAGAAATGATTCCGCCCAACACGATTATAGCACAGACTCGAGTTTCATCACCCATCTTGAGTCCCAAGCTGGCAGAGGCCAATCCTGGAGGCCAGGATTGTCCGTACTCTCGTCATTATCACTATGTCCTCGTCTCCAGCCTCGTTACAACCCTGCAGCTGAAAGTGTCAGTCACTCTCCGAGCCACCATAAAGAAGAGACACAGCAGCAGAAAAAATTCGTATGCGTGACGTCAGCTACGACCTGAACTTTACGGGCCGTACGAGACGAGGTCTTTGTACTTTCCGAGTGCACAGTGGGCGCCGGATACGACGTCCAACGATACCACGGCTCTGGTCCCACACTGGTCGTTATATCCGGCGCCCACTGTCCTACAGGGGAGCCCGGAAGTTGCAGGATGACAGCACGCGCATCCAGAGCCAATTAGTGCCAATGACTTTTTTTTCTGTCAAATCGAATTGCGACGATTAAGAGCAAGTTTCGGAGAAACTCGATTTGAGGAAGTTCCTCTTCTACTTTTCTGTGTCGTCGTGTCTGACATGAGCGGGGTAAGAAGAGAGCAGCAAAGAGTGCTGTGTTGCAATGAAGTTAGGAGCATCGCTTGTCATTAACTTAGCTTTCACGTCAATATCTGGGCACACACCCTGTACTGGCACCCTGTAAGTGTGGGTCTGTTCTGGTCGTGTCATAGGTGGCCGGTGCTAATCCGGACTTTGGGCTGGTGGCATCACTGCTTGGCAGCCAAAGTATCCATGGAACAAAAAAACCAAACAAACAACAACCGTTGCAAACATAGCAAGTCGACGTCCGCGTGCTGAGCGCCGGCCAGAGTCTCGGCATTTGCTGCGGAGGGGAGAGGATGGATTATATGCATTATTTACGGCAGCTTCAGTAATTCGGTTGGGCGCGCACAATTGCGTTATCGTCGTCGTTGTCTGCCGACCTCGTCCTCTCCGCCGTCTTCTCGGGGAAGCAGCATGGAGCCTGTTATTCCCTTTCTCTGGCTCTTCAGCTCGACTTCCAATCTAAATTTGATTGACAGGCAACTTTGCTTCGCCTTCCCTTGATTATGGTGCTTAGGAGAACGAGTGGGGGGGGAGGAGGGGAGAGACAGGGTTGCCACAGATCTGGTCTGTCAGACGGAGGGCCTCCGGCATCTCCCCGTTGCACTCCTGGTGCGTTATTACTCTGATTATTTGTCTATGCTGCTTCCACGGGGCTTTTTGTCTTCCCTAATGCCCTGTTAGTTGCTGTGCAAGCAGTCGTTGTCGTACTCGTAGTTACTGGCATTTGCGGTCGCCGGCCGAAGAGGCATTATTATTTATTACAAATTGCCAGGAAGAGCGAGCCCAGCCAGCGAAATGACGTGCTTTTTCGACAGACAAATGTTGTTTGAGCACAATGTTTTTTCGTGCGGTGAACTTGTTAGCGTGGCTGTTTCTCCACTCCCTGAAAATACATTTGCCGGGGTCCATTCTGCAGGGGGAGACGAGAGAGAACTTCTGGAATACGAGGCTGCTAAAGTCATTTCCGTTCCTCTGCTCAGTCACGGAAAATCCTCCAGAGAACTGGGGTGAACGCATTCGTTTCTCGTCTGACGTTTAATTGGAAAAAAAGAAGGGGGGTAGAAAAGAGAGGGGGGGGGGGGAAATCGGGGTAGAAAAGGGGAGGGGGGGGGTATTGGGGTAGAAAAGGGGGGGTTCATTTCCCACGGTGCGGGCTATCCTTCAATTTTGCCATTTAAGCGTGGCTGTAACAGTCACTTCTAATAAGAGGAAATAAATGAAGGCAAAAAGTGGGAAAGAAACTGAAGGATAATGGCCAGTGCGTGCATGGTGCAGGCTGAACATCATGGGACCGAGAAGAAGCCTCACTTACTGCGCATCACATGGTGATGCCGTCAGTTTGAATACTGGATGACCATTCAGAATTACGTATTATTTCGTGATGGAAATATTCAAAATTTTGGATGGGCACTGCTCATTCGATTTCAAACTTCCAAGTCATTTTATTTCAAAGTCTCAGTCATCAGGCCAGAACCATTATGTGTAGATGCACGGGAGGGAGGGGGGCCCTTCGTGGATGGCCAAACAGGCACCAAATGTGCTCAGGTAGTGGCTCTTTTTTTTTCTTTTTCTTCAAAGGTCAACTTTGACCCCTCAAACGTGTACCAAATTTAGGTATACCTTACCAAATTGTAAGCCAAATCTAAGATTTTAAGCATCTTGGCCAAATTACAGGGTCGAGTCTCATCGCGCTTACGCACGTACAGGGCGCGTCAGAATTAGTGTCAGTCATGTGAAAAGTGGGCAATAGCCGAGTATCCCTCCAAAGACGTCTCAAAGGTCAGGAGACATCGTACAATGGAGTCTGATTAACACGTACGACGACTGGCCAACCTTCGATATAGTGACGGTTCGAGATTCATGGCAGTTGACCCGGTTCTGACGCGAGAACTTTGGGTACAGTCCTTGTATGACTGTACTTGGTTAGTCCAACCTGCAAAACTCAGTCAGACGGCGCCATATTGAAAGAATTATGGATATCGTGTCGCCGATACTCGATATTTTTCCTCGAGTATCACCAGTCGCTCGATCTGATACTCGATAGCATCGCCACCCAGAAGTAAACTCAACACTAGAGGACAAGAGGAGAAGAATTTGCGGCAAACCAGTTGCAGTTCAATTTTTTGAGCAGGCTCTTCTTTATAGTTATTTAAGTGCGACCAACTTGCCTACGATTCGAGTTTTATAGGTGGAGGAATACCTCGGGGCTTCAGAAAGAAGAGAAGTGTGGTTGAGTTGGTATCGTCGATACTTTACTTAGGCTACATTGTGCCCGATATTTGAAAAAGTCTCAGATATTCGAGTATCGCACAGTCTTACCATTCAACGCTGTAGAAGAGATACCCCTGCCTGGAGCTATTTCTCTCTCTTTCTCATTGTACGCAAGATGATGGAAGACAAAATACATTAAAAAGAATTGGTTTGTGGCATCCCCGGACGCAACATTTCAAAGAACAAAACGTGTGGTGTAGCAAAAAAGAGTAGACATTCGGAGTGCCACTAATTCTAGAGCACCCTGTATGTGGCGGGGAAGAATACGCTTTGTTCGAGTTGGACTTCCTCTCCCCCCGAAAAAAAGTATCGAAATTTACAAATGATCGATCAGGACGACTAAGCAGATCTTCTGTTTCCCACATTTTCAGTATCCGCTGTCTCAACAATAAGGTCACCGACGTCAAACCACGCTATATATTTCACTCCTTCGCTACGTGTGCGAGCGGTGATTTTAGAACTGCGGGAACCCGCTGAAGTACGAGGACTCACGTGTATTGGATCTCTTTCACAATTGGCTTCTCGGACCAACTTGACTGGCCGTAATGAGTTCGGGGAAGTCGTGGTGATTCATGACTTCTCCGCGTCCGTGCGGACCACGAGCAATCATAATTAATAAGGGGTGCAATATAAGACGCAAAATTATTCACTGCCTACTTAATTTGCCAGTATAAAGGAGATGGGGAGTGCAGTCCGCTAAAGAGTCGTGCAATAAACGTTGTGGGTCATAATAACAGCCATTTGCATTAAAGTTTTCTCTGCGGTGCACGAGCTCGGCGAGTGCGCTGCAGCCCTGTCCATTATGCATAAGGTTGCGGGCTTCATTTGTCGCGGGGGCTGGACTTACAGCGTGTCCCATCAACAATGACTCATAGCTCGAGTTCTGGGTCAACAACTCAAAGTGTGGCCTCAGCTTCCCTCCGGAAGAATGGAGCGAGAGTCTCTGGCCACCCTGTACCCGGCCAACAAGTACCAAAAAAGTGCATTTTTGCCTCCTCACACGATCCGTGCGTGTGTGCGTATTTCTGGTCGCACTTTTTTTCGCTAAAAAAAAAAAGTATCCCCAAACAACTTGGATCTTTAACGTGGTTACGAGGTAGAAGAACTGGTTCAAGGTGGCTGCAGCTGACTGGAAGACGGGAACGTCTTCCGCGGCGAAAAAAGCTTTGCGTGCTAGTGTTGTATTGACTCTAACTCGAAGACAGATTCTCTGATCACGACTCTAACTCATCTTGGACTTGGAGGAAGACGGTTTGACTCGGTTGACGTGGCAAATGAGTCGAGTCGACAAATTCAGCCCACCAAATTGCCTCTCAGTGCAAACACATAAAAAAACCCCAATATTAAAACTACTTTTGTCCGTATCGAATTGGTGGAACCAGCAAAATATTCAGCCTTTAGCATGTGAATGTAACTCGAATCAGCATGGAGTATTTGGTTCATTTCCCAAGACCCTCGAAAAAAAAAGGGGCATCCGAATCACCGACTCGAATCATTCCTCATCCCACACAATTGACTTCTCTCACTCCTCGATGCTGTCCCGCACCAGTGATAATGCCGTGAACGTCGCCGTCGTGACGTCCGTACAATTTCGGCCTTTTTCCCACACCAACTTCGTATTTTTCCCCCATCCGCTCTCGACGTAATGGCCGCTGCCGCGCACCAAACACACGCCCTTCATAAATACCACGGCGGCCGCGGCGGCCGCGGCGGCAGCGGCGGCGGCGGCGGCGGTGGCGGCCGTGGCTGGCTCGATGTTATCAGGAAAGTCTCGGTCCGCCCAGCCAATTAGTAGCGCCGAATCCTTCTTTTCTCAAATAACAGGGCCAGGCAAAAGTGTCAAACCAGCTCCGCTATTAATCGCGCCCCCTCCCCAATTAAGGGGCGAGGCAGACACGAGAAATGTGGCAATAATCCCTGCCAGGATCGACGAGGGCGGGGAACGAGGGAGGGAGGGGGAATTCCAGATTCAGATGATGATGATTCTTGGTGTTGGATGGACTTTTAAGGGTGAATCCACGATTTTTGGCCGAGTTGGCCTCGTTGAACAGGTCCACGTTAAGCGGAGCCAAGAAGACACATTCGGTTTAAAAATAGTGCAAGTGTAAACAAAGCTGAAGCAAGATCTCTGAGCTCTTGATTTTGGACAGATTATGAAGCAGTGTGACGAGGTCTGTGATGCAATTTCTGTCACAGTGAAATTCATCAAAACCAACACCTCTTAGCTCATTGTTTACGTCAAAAACGTGTGCAAAATTGACATCTGCTCTCTGTGCCTGCCAAAAGCTACCGACATATTTTAACAACAGCCTGATGAATGACGGCATCCACGAGACCGGCAACACCAGCAGGAGCACTGCCACCTGCACGAAGCCATGAACCTTGTCTTGTTCATCACAGAGAGCTCAAATTTGATACTTAAAAGAAAATTAATGAAGGATCAATGGGTAGTTAATGACCCCCGCCAGTCTAACTTTGACCAGAACACCGTCGCTAGCATGCTAAGCGATCAACAAATTCAGTGCAGACTGCCAAAAGCAGTTCGTTAGTTCGCTCTCTTAAGTTTTGGGCCCCTTTTTAGTCCTGTCAGGTCCACAGCATGGGGAGAAATTTTTTTACAGATTTTACAATTGTACCAAAGCAGCAGCCAGGGCAGCATCCATTTCGTGACGCACCCGGTAGTTTGTCCATGATGTACAGAGTGTCGAGATTTCCGTCCAAGCATCTTCTGCCTCTGATCAGGATCTCTTACTTAATCAGTACCTGCCGGTCTCCCCGTTCAGATTCTTCTATAAATAGTGTAGTGGCTGATGATAATGATGGAGTTTGAAGCCGACATCAGATCCTTGACATACTGTACACTTACTGTGTGTAACTACATTCGACATGTCATGCCAGCACCTGCACAATATAGCGTCTGTTCTCTGTATGTATAGGCTCTTCTTCTCTGCTGAGCTTCGTGACCATGTGTTTCACTGTGACAAGATGAGTGGTGGTGTTGGGGGGGGGGGGGGGGGGGGGGGGGGGGGGGGGGGGGGGGGGGGGGGGGGGGGGGGGGGGGGGGGGGGGGGGGGG
>JAAUXU010073036.1_pt1 | contig 20059 bp, 24 predicted proteins | sample 7278151 | NCBI WGS metagenome assembly JAAUXU01 (sample SAMN14350113, study PRJNA611818) | marine sediment metagenome | isolation source: surface marine sediment (1.8m) | place: French Polynesia: Moorea | collected 2018-08 | reverse complement strand
GGCTGGTATCCGTACCGACAGATGATATATTATCCCTTGGCGGAGGGGGTAGCACATGCTTCCCTGTCCGCTACCTGGTACCGACAATGCAACTTTTTTGCTGTCTCCTTACTTAAGGAGTCCTTTGCACAGGGGGTACAAGAGGAAAACGGGACTGCCAAGGAGTGAACCCCGTTCAGTTTTCTACGCTGTTGACCTGCGGACATGCCCATATCATGGACTTTGTAATGTTGAGCAAGGTCGTGATCTATTTGCTGGTGTTCTGGGCCGGGACGGCCTTGTCCCTTGTCCTTCTGACGGAATTAAAGAATTAGAAAGAACCACGTGGGAACTGGGCTAATGGCTGGGTCATGTACCTGTCAGCCGCCCTTCAGCTCAACTCAGCGGCACCGTACCTATCAGCTGTGGAGGGAGATTTAGCACTTTTTAGTTATTGAGAGTTATCTGCACAGATCTCTTTGCACGAAGCGAGATAGGTCTGAGGAGCCAGGCCGAATATTCGCCGACGCGGACCTGGGCCAGTGCCTTCTGCCCTTGATCGCATACCTGCTCTTCAGGGAGCTGTAGACAGATGCTGAGCATACCTTTTACCGGAACTTATGATCTTCTGCCATCCTTTGGCTTTGCCTTTGGACTGAACCTCCATCATGGAGAGGACGAAAAAAGAGGAGGACAAGACGCGAACAAACTTAGGAACATGTTTGAAGAAATACCAAGTAAATTTGCAACATACATACCTCACATATTAGGCTAGGTCAAGTTTTACATCTTTTTCTGTGTTCTACATTTGTTGCAAGACTCCTTTTGAATCTATCCCAGTCAAGCGAAATGAGGAAAAAACCATTGTTTGGGTGTCCCCTCATTCTACTGTGAGGACTACGAGAGCTCTTCTTCCGCATGAAAGGGGTGGAGGACATAAAACCTTTTCACGAGGGGGGATTTTTTCTTTCAAAAAGCATTTTTCTACATTTTCACTGTCGGGTATCAATTCAGCCTGAAATGCATTGAGTAAAATCCCCAAATCTTCAACTTTTGACCTAGCCTAATGCTGTCCTTCCCGTTTGTGACGGAACAATTTGTCCTGATGTTATAAGCGGGGAGTAAAAGTGGATCGTCTGAGTGTCGCTGGAATGCTTAAAAAGCTTTAACGACTTTCCACGTGTGCACCAGCTTGAATAAAAGCAAAACCACAAAAAAGGAGATGTCGCGTCCGTCGAGGCGTTCACAGTCACGTCCATGTCAGTGTCAATGCCTACATTTATACCTAAAGAAGCCATACATGAGTCTGGAGTGGGCGACGTTATGAGCGGGGAACGTGATGTTATAAGCAGCGAGATTTAGTATTAACATGTTTAGTTTGCACTTTCTGACTTCAAAAGCGTTATAAGTGGGGCGGACCGCAGTAGTAGAAGTGGCAGTCGTGCGGGTGAAAAGCAGCTTCATCACGGCCAACGAGCTCCGGAGCCAATTTCTCTTCACTGGTCAGTGATGCCAAATGGCCGACTGAGAGTTTTCTTTTCCATGTATGTTCAGTACAAGCGCATTTAATCACTGTCATCGCTGTCGAGCGCTGCCCGCCTGCGGTCGAATTTGACTGTGGTCTTTGGAGCGGCAGTCGACTCGGAGAACCTCTCCAACAGGCCGATGAGCTCCTCCTCGCTCAGCTTCCCGCCCAGCTGGCCACTCTGGGCCATGCGGATGAGGGCGGACTCGATCTGGGCTCCCTTCTCTGGCTTAGCCACACGAAGTGTATTTACTACAAGAAGGAGAAAATGCTTGAGGGCAAAAGTGTTCACAAGAACATATTGATAAGGCTGACTCACATCTGGCCCTTGCCTCCTGCGATAGCACCTGAGTAAGGATGTTGTTCTTCATGTCTTCTACGGCTGCGCGTTGCTCCTCAGCCTTCTTGGCCTGAGCTTCTGGGTCACCTTCTGGACCAGCACCCATCTACAAGACAAGACACATGGCTCAAGGCCGTAAACTTACTTAAACTGTTTATATTTTACGCCGCCGGCGTTGGTGCCGCCCCCTTGCGCCGCTTGTAGCTGCGCCATCCTCCGGGCGCGAATCTGAGCCAGTTCGTCGTCGCCCATCGTGACTGAGCTGGCCTTGGTCGATCAAGACACAAGAAGGTTGGGCACCGTCCTGTCCTGCGTGGGTTGTGTTGTCTCGCTGTTGGCTGGGTTGGTCACGCACAGCAGCTACAGGCGGCGTCGCCATTGGCGCCCTCTAGCGGACATGGCTTGCAGAGGAATGAAAGTAAACAACTCTCAGAGGTCGCAGCTACTGCGGTGTAAGCGAACCAAAAATAGGCCTCAGGCCCTGTGCCTACATCGTATCTCCCATTGGGGGCTGTGACAATGAGTGTGATGTAACTGAACGTCGGTCAATATAATTTGCTGGTGCTTTTCATGAACCTTGCTTTTTCTTATCAGTGCTCTACTGTATTTGTCACTGAATTGTTAATTCTACATTTTCTGCTGAAATCGATCCAAACTGTTGTTGCGAAAAAAATACGGTGAGACCACAGAGTTCAGTACCGATTCCACGAGTCCCAACGTGTCACGTGACCCCCTCATCCCCTGAAATTCTGGTTAACTCACCTTCTGGTCACCAAAACTGGAGGCTTTCAAACGTTTGCACTCAAGATGTCTGAAGGAACAAAAGATATCTATCGAGTACATGCAAAGGCCTCGACTGTGCAATAACCATCTGCTAAACAAAACTATAACGCCACTTTTCTAGTTGACAAGCAGCTTCAGATTTCCTAGTTCAGAGCGGACAAGGAGCGTAATACTGCCCGCTGTGTATCATACAGCCCGCTCGGAACTAGTATGTAAAAACTGCTGGTCAACTAGAACAGTGGCCTTAAAAAACGTACAGGCTGTCGGCTTCGGAAGTGCGGTTTTCTAGTTCTGGCACACTAATATCCAGTCGACCTCGATCTCACCCACGATGACTGTGAGGACAAAAGTGCGCGCGACTGAATGTGTACCTATGGTTTGAATGATCGAATGGATACGATGAACGTCTGGAGTACGGGCAGGGGAAGCAATTTTGTTGTTGCTCTCTGGATTCCGACCTGGACGGACGTGCGACGTGCAGTGGAGTGTGAGCGTGGACTTGACGAACTGCGACGTCTCCGCCGCCTTCAACGCCTTCGGTGCCCTCTACAACGACTAACGCGTATTGGACTGTCTACAATGAAGCTCAAAGATCGAGCATGGCCATGACAATTGCACCGCACAGTGTAGCCGTTATTATCGTCCTACTTATGTCGGATGTCCTGTAGATCGTTAATACGTGTGTAACCATTGAAATGATACCTTAAGCAACTTTTTAAACCCCTTCGCTAGCAGTTATTTGGCTCGAAACTAACGATTTTTCAGATTCCAGAAGCTGGCGGACCTCATCGCTCTCGAGCCCAGCGGTTCAAACGATTCAAAGTGTTATTGAGTTTTGATAGCTACAGATTTCACTCCTGCACCATGGATTTCAACAACGCCATCTTGGAAACCGGGAGTACTGTCCAGCCTAAGAAGAATCTCGAGCTTTCAGCTTTGAGCGCATAAAAATCCTCCAGCTGCTGGGTGACGAGTGAGTCATGAAGAACATGAACCATCCTCTCTACCTTCTGGACAACTATTTAGGCCTTACCAGTCATTTGAGGTTGGGTGAGGCAGAGCGTTCTACCATGAAAAAATTGACGACGAGGATGACTTGTATCTATGATTTGATACACTATGATCAATTTAATATATTTCGTCTTAAGTTACTTCTTATATTGCCTTGTTATTTCGCGACAGCAGGTCCAACCTACCAACTTCAACTAGCCATTTGTCTGTGAACAAGCAGAGTTGGCAAATGATACGATGGCAACTCTGTGCACATATCTGGTGCATAGACGTACACACCGGTAAAAGTCTTAGTACTACTAGTAAGTGAGGGGGTCCCCCTTCCCGTACTTCTAGTCTACATGCAGCTCGTAGTGTCCTCATATGAACCAGGTGTCTCTTAAGTCATAGTGCACTTTTGTGCACATAGATGGGCAAAGGAGAAAAGTGCAGAACCACGACTTAAGAGACACTCAGTACGTTGCGGAATAACAGCATGGACTGATCGCCATATGCAATGATGCACTAAAGTTTGGCCACTTCTTTGGCTGGATCCCTGCTGGTGTAATACTTCACGCTGCTGGCCTCCCTTTTCCATGAAAGCCTACGCGGCTGACTTCTTACGCCGCCGCCACCGCTGCCGCCCCAGAGGGCGTCTTCCGGAGCCAGCGAGAGTCTCCTAGAAGATCGATTGGCCGCGGCGGCGGCTGCCGCCGCCTCCATGGAGCCGCGTCTCCACCATTCGCCGCCGATGACGGGAGCTGAAGGCGTAGGAGAAGCTGTGAACTTTATGCCACCATCATCGGCCGCGAAGCCGCCGCCGAGCGTGATTGAGCTGCCGCTGCGGCTGCCCTGACTGCTGCTACCGCCACCGCCGATTGGCACGGACCTAAATAGCAAGAAGTGTGTAAATTGAGACTGCTCAAAATTCCCTCTATCTGACAGTGACGTAATTTACACTGTACAGTAGCTATTGAAGTAAGCTGAGCTATGTAGATATACAAACAAGTTGTGTTATTGGAGAAGTCTTGATAATGGTACTTCCTTGCCTGTGTGTGATGTCAAATGAAAGTTTGCTGTCTCGGTCCTCCCCGAGAGATACGGCGCCCGGTGCTCCTGAACCTCCTGCACCTTGTTGTTGTTGTTGTTGTTGCTGTCCCGGAGACGCTTGCTGCAGTCTGGCGACTGCGAAGGTCACACTCTTTCTGCGTGAGTGCAGCAGGGTCGTGTTCATGAGGTCGCACGCGTCGAAATCCAGAAAACTGTCTTCATCGTCGCCTGCAGCAGCCGCAGCGGCCGTGAGATCGCGTTTGTTGGTCTCCCACGACCGCCACAAGTACATGAAGTAAGCCCAGAATACCACTGCCAAGGTGAGCAGCACTGAGCTGATACCGCCTAGGATGAACACCTGGAGAAGACCATGCAAGAGGTACGGAAGTGACGGAAAAGCACAGGAAATTAGAAAATTCGCACCTTCAGCAGGAAAAATTGCCTTTTATATTCTTCGTCCTCCGTCCCGCTGGTCGCGTCCTTGACATCTTCGGCGTCCTCAACGTCCTCAGTATAGTAAACCGAATCCAACGAGTTGTTCCTGGCCGAGCCGTTGGAGCTTTCGTATTTAGTATCGGTCACTTCCCAACTTTTGGGAGTCGTGCTTGACGGGGTTCTTCTGGTTGATGGAGGGGGTCTGGTGAAAAGTGGAGACATTGTGCTGCCGTTGCTGCTGGTGTGGTTGAAAGTGATGTTGATGCTGCTGCTTCGATTTTCCTGAATCTTCACCACCACGTTAAAGATTGCTGATCTGACCTCGCCATATCTGCAAGGAAACCTCGTTGGTTCATGCATGTATGATGGAACCTCTCTAATTTGACTCCTCTACAGGCATAGCTTCAGAGGACGGTGCGGTTGAAGCGGTCGCCCGGCTCCTTCAGACTGAAGTGGTCGGGGCAACACTCCATTTCCTTAAAAAGTGGATTGGAATGGAGGGACCATGCCTCGCCAACCCGACCAATCCATGCTATATCTTATGGTGATGAGTCAATGGCACGAGAACATCAGAGTGCCTCCAAACTTTCTATTTCGTCCTGGTGCGACATCCTGGTTTAGGGGAGGCAAACGAACCAAAGATGCTGAAACCCACAAAAAAGATCTGGCCAGGGATACAGCTGAGTATGGGTGAGAGGCAGTCCTACAAAGCACCCAAAGCCGCTGCCGTTTCATGGAGCACAGTTGATGTATCAGATCTGAGTGTCGGAAATGTAGTTCGGTGCAATCGTCACCCAGACCAATCAGGCCCACAAAGTTGAGAAGGAAAAGTCATTAGGGGATCTTGCTTTGTTGGGTAAGAAAGTGGCAAAAAAATGGCCCTCAATTCTGAACTCCAATTCCATTTGAATATCAATCCTAAGCTAAGGGTGCAGAAGTTTGCAACAAAATTATTCAGTGCTCTCACTCTCGTAGCTCTGTTGCCCACCTTAATGAGGTACTTTGGCAGCTTACCCAAACCCCCAGTCTCTAGAACGTCTACACTTTTCTCCTCTAGGTATCTCTAAGGTGAAAAATTCCTTTCTGAAAAGGGAGGGAAGTAAAAAGTACCGCTTCAGACACTTCAGAGCCTCTAACCTAACCTCTTTTGACAGGGGGCCCACTAAGTTCTTTTTTTAGCGGCTTTTTTTAGACACATGCAAAACAGTTGCTGTGACAGTTTTTAGTGACAACCCCATTGATGCAGACTTTCAATTTATATCATCTCCCAAATCCACGCACTTTGCCATCTCGGTGCCAAGCGTCTCAGTCGTGGCTCAGTCCAGAAACATTTGTGCTACATAGTTCGCGCAGGAGGCGGCCGCATATCGTATGCTATGGTTGCTGTTTCCCAATACACACGTTTTGCAAAGTTTCACTCAAGGTGAACGGCTGCACTTGGGTTTTCGGTCAACTTTGCCATCCCTTCAACTGTAGCAACCCCTTCATGATCATGTAGATGAATGCACCTAATACTTTAAACATGCTCAGGCTTTTAAGAACTGCTGTGCGCTCAATACATGGGTGCGTCCTGTACACAAACGAATACAGGGATAACAAAAGTCCAAGAACTCATGCAACGCTTCTACGATTGCTTTCTGCGCCTTTTTCCTGTCACACGTGTGGCCCGTGCACATCATGCGCACTTGGCGAGCAAGGGTGATGGAAGCCTAAGTGCAACTTTTTTGCTCTGTGTACGATTGCCTCTCAAAATTGGGTTTAGCCTTCCCCACCTTCTATCCGGCATCATTCAGTACTGTACCTTCTGGAGAATCCCAAGTGGTACTTCTCGACCTCGCATATCCAGAGTCCTCGGTCCCTGAGGCCCAGGTCAGATATGCGGATTCCACATTGGTTTTTCTCATAGCTGGAAGGGTAGATGTTATTGTACATTTTGTTTTTATCACGTTTGTGCTCTTCTACTTCGCTCACCTTCCGATGGGCGCGACTTTGTCGTCGGGGAAGTCACACGATGTCTGCACGACTCCGCGGGACGACGTCTTCCACTCGAAGTCGCAGAAGCGGTCGTAATGGATCCAGCGACACCATTCCCAAGGGGCAGAAGACTCGCACAAGAGTTCCGTGGAGTCGCCCTGACGAAATAATAATAACAACAATGTCAACGATATAACTATGTATGTACGATATATGACTCTATTTCCTCGAGGTGAGGACAGCAGCCAGAGGGGCAGAGGTCGAGGTCGTAGACCGAGGGAAAACATTGGCCCTGAAGGCTGCTGATCCCAATGAAAGGAATTACGCGCACATAAGAGCCGCGAATGCGTTGGTTGTTGCCACATTTTGTGTTTTTTGCCCCTATGTGAATGCAAAGGGGATTTGCCAAAAATACAACACAGGCAAGGTGTCCGATGTGGGCACAGTTTCGTTGCTGTTTCAGGGACATTACTTGCCCAGGGAAATAAGGTGGTACTTTATTTCTTTCCCAAACATACACGCTGAGGCAAAAACATGTGATCGGGAAACAAACAATAGTATTAAAGGTGCGATTGTTGTTTTGCTTGCCATTGCTTAAGTGCGGAGGCGAAATATTTGTGCCTACATCAGCTGTAACCATTATGTTTTCAGAAAAAACGATGTTGTAGCACAGTGGTCTCTGCTTATAACGACACCCTTGAGACCAGGAGAAATTGTCTATGAAATCGAAGTACTGGTATATTCAGAGAATTAATCATAAGTGGCGCTGCTAAATTCCGAGAGGCTGCTTTTGTTTTAAAAAGCAATGTTTGTACTAAAGCATTTGATTGAAAATTGCCAGCTAAATCATGGAAAACTACTTTATGCCTGATGTCAAACTGTCTGGGGAAAGCGTAGAAGTAAAGTTCCTTGTTCACCTCCAAAAATGCAAAATTATCGGTATCGCAGGGAAAACTGTCGGTGCATGGGAGCATTTAATTGGTACATTGTCGGTACACGCCAAATTGTCGATATAAGCGGGTGCCATTGTACTACATTTTCAGTTCTTCCGCTTTATTTCCCCCTTTTCAGTGTCGTGTCCTATAGAACAGTGCATGAACCACTGCACTGTTTTCTAGTGGATTTTTGGGGGGGACAAGCAACAATTTCATGTTACACTACGAATTGGCCGTCCGAATCACGATATTTTCCTCGTTTTCACTGAGGTTTTTTACTTGCCCGAGGTCTTGCTACGTATATTATTCTCTGGCCTCCGCCTTACCTCCCTCGGACAATTTAGAGCCTCACACCTCAGTCAAAGCTCGAAAAACATTGTGTCAAGATGCGGCCAGACAATGAATAGTCAATGATTTCACGTATACGATGTGTGCAAAATCGCAAAAAGACAGAAAGCTCTTCCTACCTCGTTGTTAAACATCTTGACTGGAGCAGTAAGTTTTGCTTGTGCAAGCTGGAAATCATCTCTCTTGCCGATGAAGAAGCCATAGGCGAACACCACGTACAGGCTGAAGGAAATTATTAACCTCAGTTAAGTAATAAAGCAATATTAGAGATTCCTCCCTTCTACCTAAAAACAGTGAACAGACAGAGTGAGGCTGCCATGACCGCGCCTTCACAGCACCGCTGGCGCCGGTAGAAGTCCGCGTGGCGCTGCGCCAGTGACGCCACTCTGGCGCGATGTTCCTTTTGGCGCAGTTGGCGCAAAGCCTCGCGCACATTCAAGCTCAGCAATCGGGCAGAACACCTTTGAGAGACGAAAGGAAAAAGGCTTGAAAAGATCGTACCCAAGTCAAGTGACACCATCGTTGTCATCTCTCACCTGCGTTGGTGCGCGTGCGCAGGCAAGTCGGGCGGCACGCTGAGGAGAGCGTTCTTTGGCAGCGATGGACGTGGGGACGTGGGCGTGGGAAGCAATGTGGGCGTCGTCGTCAGAGCTTGATGTGACTGCGGCGTGGAGGTGTCGTTTTCCTCGGTGACCGCCCTGTCCTCGAGATTGAGGCTCTGTAATTCTTGTTCCCGGTCTTCGAGGTTCTTGCTCGGGTGGTCCTCCTCGTCATCCGAGGACGGCAGAACCACGGCAGGGACCATTGGCGGAGGGCAAGACATGACGTAGCTCACTTCTACTTTACTTGTATGTAGCCTTAATAACTGAGTGTAATATAAGAGCGGTGGTAAGATCTCATTGGTAAAGAGTCCTTCTGCATTTGGCACCGTAGACTTTGAACTGCACCAACATTTCCAGCATTTGGCAATATGTTTGAATGTATCGAGAGGTCTCTTCGAATCACTCTCACTGTCAGGCCTCTCATGTAAATCAAGCAGCTGCGGTGTTACATGTAGACAATGTCTTTTGCTGTGTAGCGAGCAGCTACTGCTATTGGCTATACTTTCTCTCTGTATGCTTGCGGAGGAGATAGTCCCAAGAGAGCTGGACTTTCTGTGAAAGCTCCTTTTCTGCCCTAGAAGGCCCGATTTCTCCCCTCTCTTCCAAGGAGCCGAGGCTTCTATTTCCGTAGAGGTTTGGGATGTTGCATGGTAACGAATCTCGAGCCCGGATTGGGCCTGGGCTGGTGAGACTCGGGATTCGAAGCTTGAGTGATGATGGAGACAGCCCTCCTATCTCAGGCCCCGTTGTAATCTTGCCATGTCTTTCGTTAGCAGTGTATACACAGAAGCGAGATAATAGCACGTTCAGTGTCAGAAGGAAGCTTTCCTCTCTCATCGGAGCCCAATGGGGGCACAAAAGCTGCCCAGCTATTACGTAGAACTTTTACCTCTTATATTTCTCCAGAATGACTCACGACCACGACCACTTACAGGTTGAGCCACAAACTTTGGAAGATATACCGAGTGTACCGAGAAAAAAAAACATAAAACAAGATTTCAAGTAAAAGAGGGTTCAGCTCAGGGCGATCCAAGCGAACTCTTTCTTGGCCAATCTCCAAAAGCTCTCAGATCCGTAACCACGGGTTTAGGAGTGCCCTGTGTTCCAGGCAAGCGCTAGGCTCAGGGGTTCCACCATTTAAGTGCTGACCGTGCCAATTTTTTCTTGCTCCCAGTGTTACTCAAATGTGGATGAGCATTGCAGTTTGCTCAGATCTCATCTGAGAGGACCAATAAGCTGGAGACAAGTTGTACGTTGGACATAACGTAATCCTGTTAAAGAAAAGAATGCCTTCCAGTCCCCATCACTAAATAAATGGTCTTCACTTCTTCGCTGCGAGCTGTTACCCAGGGAAGTCACAGTTCCCACAGATATATTCTCAAGCCTCCACCACAGGGTGAATTTCAGGCTTTGTTAACTTTTAAATGTTCCCGCTGTAGAGGATATAAAGGCCTATTTTCTGCATCACTCGAACGCTATGAATTGCAGGCTTACGAGAACAACGAACTTGCTGCCAAAAAAGAAGATTCTGGGATTACCACAACACCAAATCCTTGGGTGTCGTCAAAGACCTCTAGCTGCAGAATCCCAGATCGGGCGTAAAGTGCTACTAGCCCAGTAGACACAGAACCATTACCACACAGCTTATGTCCTGTTATCGCATAAAACAGGTCTAGACTCCTGAGGCAAAATAAAAGTTAATTATTCACTTACATATGATACTTTACGTTGCGTTATCAATGCGAACTGGACGTTCCGATGTAAATATATTTAGGTAAACTTGCTTTATCAGGGTTTCACTTGACGACGTCACGCGACACCTTGGAGCTAGCGGAGTCTATGGTACACTACCATACCGCTGGCAGTGCACGCAGAGCAGGACGGTGGATCTAGGATTCCATAAACTGTTATAAAACTCATTTTTTAATTTTATTCTTACATTTTAGTGTAAATTACCTTTACCAGAACATTTTTACTGTACACCTGCAAACATGGAGGCATGTTATATGTAAGGGAGACAGGTCTTCATTACGTACAAATATCTTTAGCGCTTGCTAACTGTGGTCCATCCATCATCCTCTCTAGCGCCAGCACCGCTGCTGCCTCCTCCTCTGGGTCTATCACCTCCCCTTGACTGCTGAGGGCGACGGTCATCGCGACGGTCATCGCGACGGTCATCTCGACGATCATCACGACGTCCATCTTCAGGAGCAGCTCTCCTGGGCCCCCCGCGCCAGTTTTCTTCCCCCTCCCTTCTCCTAGGGGGTCCGCGATCTTCGCGACGGTCGTCACGATCGCGGTCATGACGCCAGTCAGGAGGACCGGAGTCGCCGCCTCTGCGAAAGTCATCACGTCGCACGCGATCATCACGGCCTCCACGCGGAACAGGTCGGTGACGCCAGTCATCCTCAGCTTCTCTGCGAGGTGGCCCGCGGCGATCTTCATCTTCCATCCTGCGCCTCATGTCGTCGTCGCCGCGTCTCCTATCGCCATCCCTGCGGCGTACGTCGTCTTCTCGTCGGCGAGAATCATCAGCCCCGCGGCGCATCTCGTCGATCCTTCTGGGAGTCCATTCTTCGTCCTTGCGGCGCTCCCGGTCTCTCCATTCACCTCCCCCGGGACGCCAGGCGCCACTGCTCGGGGCAGGACGACGATCGTCCTCACGCCTGTCGTCCCTCCGCTCTGCATCATCGTCCTGCCTGCGATCGCGCCAGGACCCACCGCCATCGCGCTCATCTCTGTTGGCGCGCCAGCCTCCAGTACGACCACCTTCAGTACGAGTGCCAGCCATTGCTTCTTTGGCCTTAGCCTTTGCCTCTTCTCGTTCCCTAGCAAGTCGTTCTTCCATCTCGCGCTCTCTCTCCCTCTGCTTGGCGGCGATGGCGTCCAGCCTCTCCTTCTCCTTCCTGTATTCCTCCTCCTCTTTTTCACGCTTCTCACGCTCCAGCCTGGTCTTCTCCTCACGCTCTCGCTTAAGTCTCTCTTCGCGGCGTCTCTGGGCTTCAGCTTCCCTTTCGTCGATCCAGCGCTTGCGCCGTTCCTCCTTTCGCTCTTCCTTACGCTCAGCCATCCTGATCTCTCGCTCGTGATTCAGACGAGCGTTGAACTCCTTCATCTTCTTTTCAAAGGAATTCTTCCTCTGCTTAAGCAGGTCTGCCAAGTACGCGTCCTTGTCCTCTTTCATCCTAAGCATGCGCTTCTTGGTCTCCACGGCTACTTCGCGGTCAATGATGGCCTGCTTGATGCGGTCAGCCTCCTTCTGGCTCCACCATTCCTAAAAAAAAAAACCAAGTTCGTATCCAGACAGTCACAGGTAGGCCTTGAAAATGGCTGAACAGTACAGAACCAAAATGGCTCCCGAACGAAACGCATGGTCTCACCTTATCCAGCTCTTGGTCTTTTTTGCTCGCCTCTTGAAGCAGACAGATCTCTTCTTTCCTCTTGGCCCTCTCAAGGTGATCGATTTTCTTTTCCTGGGCCTTCAGCCTGGTCATAAGCTCACGCTTCTCCTTTTCTAACTCTTCCACTTGTTTGGCCATAATTTTGTCAGTGTCCAATTCTGCAATTTCCTGGTCATCCATCTTATCCAAGATCTTCTTGCCAATCTCTGTCTGCTTGATCTGCGACAACTTCTCATTAATGTGATGCTGCTGGATCTCCTTGAGTTTGTTCTCCGCCAATTGTCGCTCCCTTTCCTGCTGCTCAGCCCTCAGCCTCTCTTCCTCCTGCTTTTGCCGTTCGCGCAACTGCTGCTCCGCCTTCCTGGCCTCTTCCGCTTCCCTATGAATGCTCAGCTTCTCCATGTACTCTTTGCGCTCCTCGATGACTTTGTGCCTCCCAAGAATGCGCTGGTGGTCGCGCGCCTTACTTTGGTTGTACGCGTCGACGATTTTACTGCGCAGCGTACTATTTTCGATCTTGAGCTTATCCGGGTGGATGGTTTTGAGCGAACGATCAAGCACCTCAAGCATTTGCATCAGCTGGGTCCGGATCTGCTCGGACGGCATGTCCTGGAGATGAGGTCCTTCTGCCACATCGTAGCTCTGCGCCTCGGCCAGGTCAGTGCCAAAGTGGACTGTGCGGGTGCGGTGGTCCACGCGAATTTGCATATCGTTTTGCCTCACAGCGTTGACTATCACGCGTTCCAAGGAGAAGCCGTCAGCAAATGGCGCCAATTCCAGCAGGCGAGAGAACTCAATGGAGCGGTAGACCTGTGAGACTTGCTTGAGAAGCCTCACCAACGTAACCTCCTTGAGCGCCGGCACGTACTGAGTCAGCTGAGCCGACGAGAGTTCCTCGGACTCTTCCACGAAGCGCACACCACGCTCGACCCTGCGACAAAGCCGGAGCGGATGGAAATCTACCTCCAGTGCTTGGTAGAGATCTTGCACCTGTGGCGCAGCAGCCACCAGAACACCAAATCGCGCTGCATCTCTTAGTAACGACTGGCGTGTTGGCGGCTGTTGGAGGCTGAGCAGCACGGCTAGGCGAGCCATCTTCTCTTGTGGCGTGCGATCCGTCTCAATGAACTTGTCGAAGTCAGGGTGCTGCGAGGGCACTGGCACGGCCAGACAAGCCACCAACACTCTCGAGGCCATACGAGCAAGTTCTTCTTGAGACAGGTTGCGCTTCATCTCGCGAGTCAGTTGGAAGTGCTTAGAGACGGCCGCCGCGTGGAACAGGTGATTGCCGGATTTCCAGAACACAAGCGCCAATTTCTGGTAGTAGTTGGCCATCATCTTGGGTGGGAAAACCTTCTTGGAGAGAGTCATCAGACCATGGATGTCCTCAACGGCCTTGTACGCCTCCTGCCAGAGCTCCATTTGTATGGCGGCATCCAGCTGAACCAGCCTTGTGTCCAGGTTCATCTGCTGTGTCTCCGCGTTGTTCAGATTGATTGTAACCGGCGATGGGCTTTGCTTCAGGATCAAATCCAGGTGGTTGCGAAGTTTGTCGCACAGCTTGCGGAATTCAGTCTTGCGCTGCAGGAAAGTAGGAAACTTAAGTTCATAAGCAAGCGACCTTAAGTAAAGCATGTGCGCATGTATGAATACCACTTTCTTGAGAATCTCGACCAAAAAGCATTGCATACCTGATACTTGAGGCAGAACTTGAAGGCTTGCTGGGCAATGTCGTGGTAGAGTCGTTCCACCCTCACGTTAGTTCTGAGCAGCTCCAAGCACTGACAGTACGACTCCCACAAGAACTTGACCCACGGCATCAGAATCTTTCGGTCGGAGCGATCTTGTGCATCTTCACCGCTGACGGCACTCAGTATGATCATCTCAGGTGTGGCCAAATTCTCCAAATCGTCCACCTGAAGAATTACAGCGTAGCATGAGAAAGACTGCTATAGTTACTGGATGCAGTAATCTCACCTCCTGTACGGAATCCTGCGACTCTTGTTTGGCAGAATCCGTCCTTTTCTCAGCCATGTTGAGATAACCCTGAACCACAGAGGCCAGAGAGGCCACGTTCGTTGCCTGGCACATGTTCCGGTACTAGAATTCCCAAAAGACTTGTCATGACTATGTACGATTCTTTTGCAAATCCTTAGAGCGAGAAGCTCAACTACGCGACAAAAATCCAGCAGAGCGACTCAATTCACCTGAAACAGTCCCTCCTTGGCCACGTGCGACTTCTTCAGATCGACGCAAAGCTCCAGGTACTTGATCATAATTTGCTCAATCAGACGTTCTGAAGAGGTGTTGTTCCGCTTGGACTTGGACTTGATGACGTCGTAGAGGGTGTCGAGCGCCCTCGTGGGCTTGCCTGCAAGGCAAAGAAGCGTGTAAGACTTTTCGTGGACTCGTTCAGTTGCAACAGGACGATGCGTTTGCCCACCAAGTGATAGTGAGAAGTCATCGACACGCACAGCACAAGGTGAGTGGACTGTAAACCCGTAATTTGGCACAGCCGCAATGTTTTTAAAAATCAACTTCAGCAAGCTGATACATCTCACACTTAAAAAGGCGAATTTACTCGCAATTTTTATCCACGTGGTCTACGTATGGAGAAAATTGAGTCGACATCTTTATGTTCTTTCGGCTGCTCCAAAATCCCTCGCCAAATACGGCGACGACGTCACGACGAAGCTCGCCGTGGAGAGACTTGTCCAAGACGGCCTCTGCGTCCTACTTACCCACGTTGATGAACTCGTCCGCTTTGCTGATGGCATTTTCCGGCCTCTGATAGTACCGAGCCATCTTGAATTCCTGCAGATGGAGGAACCGACAGGAAAAGGCAGCTGCAGGAAGGGCAAGCGAGAGGCTGGCGTGGTCCCCACGCCTGTCTCGACAGCAGCGTTGCCAGATTTATGTGTGCACGAAATGCCAAATAGTGTACAAAAGCCTGCGAACGCCCAATAGACAGTCCACGTCCACCTCTAACACTTGCAGCATATTTAGGGCCAAAAAAACTGAGTGACACCTAAAGAGTTGCCACGCCAAAAGGGTCTAAAAACGCTTGACATCTTGAAATTCGGCGGGCAGAACGAGTATCTGGCAGGGCTGCTGCACTCCTAAGCGGGCAGTGAGTTTCTGCTTACTGAAGTGCGGCAGGATGAGTGAGGGCGAGTGAAACTGTCGACGTGCGACGACAGCCACCGCTTGGCGTATGCGGCGCACTCGGCGGTGGGCAAAGCTCGCCCACTTGTGTCCTCTCTTCCATGGCTCACTTCATCTTCTTTGGGCTCACGCCACCAACACCAACTGCAGTGACAACCCGGCGCTGCCGAGCATCTTCTTGACCATATCAATTCATGACAAAACTGCCTGCGACGCTGAGCACCAACTGCAGATTCATAGCAATATGCTATACTGCTGGCTTACCCGCCCCCAGGGGCGGGAATGACGGAAATTACAGTACATTTACTATCTCGAGCTCCGTGTCATTGTCCTGGTCGTCGTCGCCCCGGCCGTTGTTGCTCTGGCTCCCTGTTGTTGTTCTAGTCATCCTCGTCGCTCTGGTCGTCATCGCTCTAGTCATTGTCGCCACTCTGGTTGTCACTCCGGTTCCCTCAGCAATCATCGCTCCGGCCATCGTCACTCCAGCTCCATGTTGTTGCTCTGGCCGTCCTGGCTCTCTTTATGTTGTTTTTAACCTGACTCTTGCAGGGTCTTAACCTGATCCTTACAGGACCATCGCTCTTCAGCCATCTATGACCTGCCACAAATTGAGGTTATTTGAGGCCTTAGTGATCTCAGAGGTCACCGAATTTTGCTTAGGCAGTAGTCCTCAATGCCCCCTGTCACCCAAAGCAGAAATTGTTCATGAGGGTGGCGTGCTTCTGACGATATCTGGGGTCATGTCTGTGGACAGATGGACAATCTGCGTCTTATAATATAGATTGCTTGATTGTATACCGGAGACCCCTTGGTATATTTGAGTGATGAACGAAACAGCCTCGGAACTGCCATATCACAAGTGTATTGACAAAGCTATTGCACTACATATGGCGCACACATGAAAAACCACTCAGCGCTTGCACTTGTTTTTACAAAAACTTATCTTTCAACTCATGCATAATACATTTTTTGTATTCTTTCTCTTGGCAGTTCTTGGAGAAATGCGACAACAGGGGGCTGCCAAGCCCCAGGTCAGATGGATCGTGGAGAGGAAGTTTCACTTTAAACTGTTCCAGCTGCCTGACAGCCAGTACGTGCACATGCTCATGCTCGCCCAAACAGAAGAAAAAGCATGAGACAAGAGGTAAAAGTTGATGGAGATGACAAAGACACGGACGCAGCATCAGAAGAGAACTTGCGACAAAACTCTATGGTATCTGGCGGTGGTGACCACACTGCCACTTCGGTCACAGGTCTGATGTCCACCAACGGAATGAGTCCCCAAAATGCCAGGTACTCCATCTTGCTCAAGTACATCCGACAAGTACTCAAGTCAGAATCACAACTCATCTCTGCTGGTTTTCTCTGGCTGCTTGGAGAAGGACGTAAGAACATTGATCTTCTCTTGCAGCTCAGTCTTCTTGGCATCAGTGAGCTTTCCCTGCAGCAGCTTTTTTGTACGTACTGTCTCCTTGGCAATGAAGTCATCGTCATTGAGGATCTTTTTCATGATCTTCAAGTAGAGCTCTGCTCGCTTCTTCTTTTTGTCCCTTAGCTCTTTAGCTGCCGTCTCAGCCTCCTTGACCACCAGAGCACGCTCATCACCCTTCGCTTCAAGGAGCCTGTCTGCAAATCTATCAAACATTTCGAGGCATCCCTGCAGTGGTAGATACACCCCTGTGTGCTGCCGTAAGAAGCTCTTCAAACTCTCACTGTTAAACTCCCCAGCAAATCGGTGTGCTTCTGGTTCACCTTCCTTTTTTCGAATGAAGACCATGACTGCTGGGTATTCCTCCTTTTTGATGTCAAATCGTTTGCCCAGATCCTCATTGTCCTTGTCACCATAGTCCTTAATGCCCACCTCACCCACAAATAGCTCCTTCACTTCTGCACCATCAACAGCCACCTTGGCAAACTCCTCGTGCTTGTCCCCATATGGGTATGCCACATCAAACTTGATGATTGAGAACGGGAAGCTGCTCACCATCTTGTCAAAGGAGAGGGTGTCCAGAGGGACGCAGCCTTTGCAGTTTAGAGCTAAGGAGAACGAGGGCAGGGCCCAAGCTAAGATGATAAGTAGGGAGGCAGTTGGCATCACGGTCAACTTTATTGCTGGCTTTCTCTATTGATTGACGGCAGATGGAAATGCAAGTGTATCACGTAGGACAGCAAATCGATGAGTGACGAAGACAGGAAGCCGTCTTCTTCACGCCTCTCGTCCAGTTGTTAAAGGTAGTCACTACCAACAACACTTTTGTATTCGTGGCTCTCTCACTTGGTTTCTTACGTGTTGCCTACTGTTGCAGAAGAGCAAGGGCAGCTTCTCCTCTGACGTCGGCCGGTGTGTTTACACCAGTGAGCAGCTCTCACTGGTCTACACAAGCTGCGTGCGGCTGCTGTTAGTCACGAAGATCATGGATCGCTCAGCTGATGGGGATATCCAAACGACAGCTGCAGTAGAGAAAAGTGGTGCCCTGGTGGGTAAATGAATGCGATCTTGTGGAAAGGGTGATACCACAGGAAACTAGAGCAAGTCAATGGAGTTTTCCACGAAGCCTAACTTTCAAGATGCAGTCGTCCCTACTTCCCTTTTTTCCATATAAAACAAGAAGCACAATTTGTGCGTTATTCCATTGAGAACTCTTTGACGTTCACCATTCGTCGCATGAGTTGGAGCAATTGCGGGAACAGCTAGTGAGGTGGCGAGAAGAATTGCTGGTGAGATCATTACCACGGTCATGACAGGCTTCGCTTTTTTAGTCCGAAAGGGATCTAGTGGTTCCCACTTCAAATGCCACTTTCTTGTCAATTTGTGATCAGCACCATGTCACATTCAACATCCACCGAAATCCTCTTTTTTTTTCATCCCACTCATAATCACAATGGTCACCAAAAATAGACAGCCGTGACACACCAACTTTAGTGCACAAGTACTTATATTTCCGATCAGAACACATCACACCCAGTGGCCCATGATAGCCCTTCTTTTTAACAGGTGCACAGAGAAGGGAGACCGAACGAGAACGGAAAGTAAAGTTTACCGATACATGAAAAACCTCTCCTTCCTGTGACTTGTGCTGTGCCTCAATATGCTTCCAGATGGTTCGTCTGCCATCAGGAGAGTTCTAAATGCTGGTATGACACAAGACCGTTTCCAAGTAACTTGACCATTACTTTGATGAGGCCCTGCATACAAGATGATCTCCCAAACCATGCACAAAGAAGTATCCTATTGTACACTTCCAGTTGGCATTGACCGCTACATCCATGAAAGCAAGAGCTCCTGTTGCAGGCGGCAAAGTGTCATCATCCACTCCACCAAGATCGACATATCCTGTGAACTTCTGTCCATTCCATTCAACTGATTTTTTGATACTCACATCATCACGAATGAGGCTGCAAAAGATGCACCTGCCAGCATGTCGTTCTTTGCGCTTTTTCTGTAGAGTTTGCTGCATGAACGTTTGACTCTATTGTGAACAAATGAATGGTCCTAAGGTAAAAGTGCACATGGGTTTGGCTTTAGACGGGAATCCTTGGAGAACCTGAAGAAATGCACTTACTTAAGCCGCCAGGTACCAATGTCCTTAAAGGCCGTACTGTCAGTCGTTTGTCATTTTCTGCACCACACAAGAGTAGGGGCAACCTGCGAGGGGTGAGGGAACCAAAAATTTGGTCTGCTCTCGCTGACAGAGGGTGACACCATAAAGGGGGTAAAGTTAACATGGCCTCTTTTTGCTGTTGCAAGAAGTAGGGGAAAACAAGTAGAAAGATGTGCCATACCAAACCTTTTTCACAATTCACTTATTGGAGTAATGGGCAAAAAAGTGAACAAAATAACTCGCATAGAAATGAGTATTCAAGCAGAGTGACAAAGATAGTTTCAACAAAGATGCATTATGGAGACAGCTCATCAGAACCTACAGATGCAGAACTAGAACAGTTTTCATCATCACCCAGGCTATCATCTTCAGAAACATCTTCACATGTTCCACTACTTCTGCCACGGCATCATCATCAACCACTGTCATGTGCCTCCTAGGGGGTTCCTCAGTGGTGTCACCACTTTGACCACACCCTTTCCGTTTGCTTCTGTGCAGAGGAGCTTCACTTGGTTCTGCCATGGCAGCTTGATCGGCCATTTCTCCCCTGTTTTTATTTTTGTTGTCCTTATATGAGATTATACCCTTTCCCTCTTATATGGTGTCGCGCTCTGCGAATAATTCTGATGTATTGGCGATCAACATCCGGGCGCCTTGAACGTCGTACAGCTGGATAACCAACTTGGCCAGAGAGTCCGTCGCCAGATGGCATCCGCACTTGATGGCACTGGGGCAGAAACCGAAGTCACACAGATTAGTCGAGAGGTTGCGCAGGTTTTTCTCATTCGTTCCGGGAGAGTTGGATTTCTTCGTTCATATCAATGTTAAAATGTCACGAGCAGATGTGCCCGTAGGGGCTCCCCGGGTCCGACTTCGGGTTCGTCCCCGGAAACCTCTCTGGTCGTATCGTATCACTCTCCAGTCACGGTG
>JAAUXU010084280.1_pt1 | contig 20065 bp, 21 predicted proteins | sample 7278151 | NCBI WGS metagenome assembly JAAUXU01 (sample SAMN14350113, study PRJNA611818) | marine sediment metagenome | isolation source: surface marine sediment (1.8m) | place: French Polynesia: Moorea | collected 2018-08 | reverse complement strand
TACTTTTATTCGCTTAAACGTGTACAACTTTTTAGTAAGGTGGAAAACGTGTTCCTTTTAATTTTTTGTGCATATTTTTTTTCCTTACCCCCCCCCCCCAATTTTTGGGACATAAGGCCTTCGCACAGGATGAAACCTACTCTTCTATGACACAAACTCACCCAAGTCATTGGTGGAGATTCATTGATCCTCCCAGCCAACATTTCTTACAAGCTTCAATGTTCTTCATCTCGATCACAATTTTATCCTCTTTTAACACTCAACCTTTCCTACGTAAGAGAGCAGGGGGCTTGTGCTACACCTCTCTTAAAGTAGTTGCGCTGTGTCTGTGTTGAAGATCAGTCGACGAGAAATAAATAGAAGGTGTTTGGAAAGGTCAAAAGATTTCTTAGATAAAATTCAAAGCTCTAGGTTTATGCAGTTGATTAGTTGTAAAGTAATAAAAAATACAATGCAAAGTCAAACGGACAGCCATCTCGATGGCTGTACCTAGACTTGAGAGCATTGCTTTCTTGGTGGATTTCCTTGAAGTTGGTGACAAGTGGATCAAAGCCAAGGATTTCTTGAACCAGATGCCCTTCAGCCATTTCGTGGATGATAGCCACGATGAAGAGGCAGTCATTACTGCGGGGAAAGCCGCAGTCCAGGCTCGGTTTCCCGATCAGGTCGACTGAGAACAAGGGAAATATCATCAGTTTACTTTTAAGCTGAAGATGGGGTTAGACCTAACTGAAGGCTTTCCAGTCAGGTCGGAAAGGATCTATGATCTGAAGAAGGACGACATCAAATGTTTCGCCGCTGGAACAAAGATCTTCCTTGATGGTGGGTTGACTGCGGCCCTGCTGTAGTACCACACAGCCATACTTCTCCGCCTCAGTGGAGAATAGTACGTGGCAGAATTGTGCAAGGTCGATGGAACCATCAGGACAGTCCTCTACAAATGGAGTGCCTCTATCATGTTGTTCCTGACGATTTTTGGTGGCCAAAGATGTGGGCAAGGTTGAATATGGGTGCTGGAGACTGTCCCAGTGCCCGTTGCCACATCGATGTTAGTGGATGTCCTCTACTGCCTGTCCAGAATCACAAAGAAAAAGGCTTGCTTTGATCCAATGAACCTCAATTGCCATGTCATTGACACGTTCTTGACGATGTGGTATGGGTGAAGAGGACCTACTTCTGCAAAGTGCTCGACACAGCAACGAGCCCGAGGCTGCCTCTCTCCTGTCTTTCTGGACAACATGTGGTGGTCCAACAAACCTCAACTGCAATGTCATCGCCACTTACTGGATGACGGGACATGCAGAATGGACGACAGGACATGCGGAATGGGTGACGAGGACCTTCTTCTGCGAAATGCTCGACAGTAGCTGTGTAAAGCTGTCTGTTTAAATTGTGTGTGTGACTTCGTGCAAGAAGCTGACCATGTTGTCAAATTGTGTGTGTGTGTGTGTTTGAAATAAACATGGTTTAGGTGGTACACACACTACCTTAAATATTGAACTGTAGAGACAACATTGAAAGGGATTACCTGCAGCCAAAGCCTCATCAGAGGTACACTGCAGGGGGTATCCAGTCCCTGCTAGTGTGGAACATGGCATTCGATGCCCTCCTCGATAAGTTCAATAAAGGCCCAATTAAAACTAAAGAGTTTGCTGATGATGCAGCCCTGGAGATAAAGGGCCCGGAAATCCCCTCCTTAATAGATAAAGGACAGGAGGCTATCAGCATAGCCACATCTTTTGGCAGGGAAAGGGGATTAGAGTTCGGGGCTGAAAAGACTATCGTGGTTATGTTTACCAGGAGGAGATTCAATCCCACTCAGGTGCATTAGCTCCTGTTAGGGAATTTCCTCCTTGAATTCTCAAAGGAGGCTAAATACTTGGGGGTCACAGTGATTTGGCCCCCCACATAGAAGGTAAAGCCACCTCTGCGGAACAATTACTCTTCAGAGTAAAGAGTGTGGCAGGACACCTCTGGGGCCCAACACCTGCGGTTACACAATTGGTGTGCAGCAGTAATGTGTGGCCAAACCTTACATATGCATAGATGTGTGGGCCCACCGGACCAATAGCTATCAGAAAGTTCTGAACAGGGTGCAGAGATTAGGGATGTCTGGACTCACCTTTATGCAGAGGACGACACCCACTGCTAGTCTGGAAGCAATCCTGGACCTGATGCTGCTGGAACTGCATATTCTGTCAACAGCTTGCAGCACAGCCTCCAGCATCAGAGAATGGAACCAAAAGTGGTGGGATGGGGTTGGGGGGGGGTCATCTCAGAGGCCACTTACATGGGTTGGGAGGTACTCTGGAAATGCTATTATGCCGACCAAAACGGTATGAACGATGGTACCCGAATCTGGGGAAGCTTCATAAAATGATATATGGACACCAGCCTGGCTGAGGGATTTGCAGGATGGGACTATCTGGTCCGGGATGGAGGTGTAGAGTATTGTGGAAGTGCAGGGTTGAGTGACTGGTCCTCGGTATTCCAAGCTGAAATCACTGCGATCACAAAGTTGGCTCAGCCCCTGGTACTCCATAAGTTCCAAAGTCACTGTGAGAAATCTTATAGAGTTCTTTTCCTGTGACGATGGCAACAGCTAAACAGCTGCTGTCAGACCAAGATCTGGATAAGTACGCCAGGTATAATTGGCAAGGGAGTGAATCAACTTGGGCATGCTACCCTTAGTACAGTTATGCAGGCACTAATGGGTCATAACCACCTGAACTACCACTGTAGGTCAGGTGGTAGTTCAGCCAGGTGGCAGCAATTTTCTGTGGAGGAACTTATTAACCACAAGGTCAAGTCTGTCAGATTCACGAAAGTGGATCACATGCCAAGGCCATGGCATGGAGGGTAGATTGAGGTGAGTTTGGAGACAAGTGCGCCCCGAGCGGCCCCATCACTTGCTGAGTTCTCACATGTGTGCCATCTAGGGGTGGGGGAAAAGGCCCTCAGCACATGGCTCACATGAATGGGACTGATGTGTGCCCCTTTAACAAACAAACAAATACAATGCAACAATGAATAGCATTGTTTATGCCTGAACACCCCTCCTGCTTGGTGTACCATCTGCGGCATTCTTATAGCTTTTATTAATGCTGACCTCATGAAGAAAATACAAAATGAATGTAAGCAAAAGAAAGCAAAAACATGATGTCAAATTCCGAGATGTATATTATATGGCATATAATGATACATGATATGATGCCAATAAGGAATTTGACATCAGATTTTATACCGTTTACGGCGCACTTTTCTTTTTATTCTTTTTTTTGTTCCACAGGAGGGCTGCCACAAACCATCCATCTCTGGGTAATATAGAATTTTCCCAGCAGCGCCTACGTAATTGATTTTTTTTAAATCCCAGGTCTGGGAAAGGACTCTTGACAGTAAAATAAAAATCTACCGCCAAAATCTTGGGATTTCATCCAATTTTTTAATACAGGAGAGAAATGTTCTGGGAATAAATGTTCTGAAATCATGATATTTCCACTTGAAAGGAAAGTACAGTACACGGAGGGGGTATTTTTATATTTCTCTCTGTCCATTCTCCCCTTGACCCGCCCACTCTTCCTTTTACTCAGAGTCAAACGTAAGTCAGAAGTTTTGCGTCTCATTAAAACTTGCATCTCTGTCATGAGCACTTTACTTTCCTCATTTTCCTCCAAAGTTTGACATGTCCTCGGACAATATATGCGGCCTTGGACACATCAAATCGCCTCGTTAAATAAGCCCTCTTAAATTTAGTACAGTGCTACAAAACAGCGATGCAATGTATAGTTGAAATAGCCCATGTATCATTAAAAAGATCATTACACATCTGGGTATCGACATGGGTCAGCCGACACACTTGGCGACGTAGCTTAAGGTGCATGCCCTTTTCTTATGTGTGGAGGTGTCGGAGATTCAAACTCATTCACTTTTAAAGAGTTTATAGTTTTTTCAGGGTTTTTCAGAAAGTTTTTTTTAAAGTTAAAAAAAGACAGGACCAAGTGACATCACCCTAAAAACGTCTAGGCCTTTTCACCCTCGTCTGGATTTTGCATCTCTCGGACCATGACAAACCCTGTGTTTCAGCTGATTCCCTTGTTGCTTGCAGGATTGTGCCAACTTTTCTTTCCACGCTATTAGTCACGGAAGTACCCGATGTACTTTCCTGGTTGATTGTGGCACTCAGCTCTGTTTATGCGTTAGTGCACACACAAACTCCTCGTTGTTTCTTTCAGGTGGAATACGATTGTGAGGATGCTTCTTGCATATCTCAGGAACTCCTGTGCAACGGGGTGCGCAACTGCAAGTTTGGCTGGGACGAGGAAAGCTGCCCAGGCACCACTGAGGAGAAGGCTACTCTAGATCTAACTTCGTCTCATGTGGTGCTCATCCTCGTCGCCCTCATCTTCATTGTCTTGGCTATGTGCGCAGGGATGGTGTGGAACCTCCACCGCCAAATCCGCGGAGATAAGGAGGAGCTCACCGCCTCTAGAGAGAAGTCGCTGGCTGGAGCATCGGTGGCCAACCTGCCGCCGCCCCCGATGCCACCAACGGTGCCTCCCATGATGTCGTCCCACAAGAGCCTGACTTCGAGAGCAGCCTCGGCCGCGGCAACACACGCAGACAGCAACGGTGGTTGTTACGTTCCAGACGCCGGATATCCTCTGCCACACGATCATCACCATCGTGGTGGCGGAGGCGGAGGGCACGAGGATATTGGTCGTTTCTGACCAGGGGCTGCCACCACTGCCGCCACGTTCACAAACTGCGGCGGCGGGGTCGACAACATCTACGAGACTTGGCCTCGAAAGAAACAGGACTACGAGTGGTGGTGGAGAGCAAAGGCTAGGGAGAATCTGGACTTTTACAGTGCCTGGCATGTCGAGTGTGGCACGAGATGCCCCATGCACAGTGCTCACATCTTTTGATAGCGCCAAAAAAGTTTTAAATCTGGAGTAATTTGTTGCAGCGGAGAGCGTTGATTCTGAACGAGATGAGGTCAAAAACAAATGAGAAAACAACTGGGTCCCTTTAAACAGTTAACGCATAAATATTTCCATTTACTTAAGTTTCAGGCCTACTGTTTAGCAGCCTGCTGACTGCTACCGTTATTTTATGTGTCACTCCCAGACGAAATGCACATAAGCAACCTGCAACTGACCGGACGTGAGCTACCTCCAGTACCCTGTCCGAATTTTTCACTGAGCTCTGGTTTCTGTTCTGACGCTCACTGAGACTGGCAAGTCTGTCCAGGAGGTAAGTGAGGTTGCCGATGAATGGTTTGGCCCTGGTCAGCCATGAGCACCAGTGCAATGTACAAGGAAATCAGCCGTATCAAGAGCCATAGCATTAAGTCGGAGTGGAAAGGGCTGCCTCCGCCATGAACAAGAAAGACTTCAGGGCAGCCTTTGACAAATGAGCGCAAGCTCATGAACAAAGAAGAGTCAACGATACTGCGCGAAGACTTTGAGTCTTTTCTTTTGCTTTTTGACCTCACCTTGTAGTACATGTGCGAATCATTACAGAAGGTATTAATATTTTGCACAGGTGGTATGACTAAAGTGGAAAACCTTGACTCCCACGACATGCAGCGCATGCGCAAATCATTAGGTAGTTTGCACAGGTCGTGTGACTGAATAGGAAAACTTCGGTTGCTGAGCACTTTCTTATGATTAGACAGTCTTCTGACTGTTGAGACAAAGCTGAAATCAATCAGACAGAGCGTAGCTTTTTTGTAATGCGCTGTTGTACGGTAGTGCACGCATGCGAAGACAGGTAGGAGGACATTTTGTATCAGTAGAAGACTGAAACTGCCACGTTCCTTGATCAATGGTCGTAAAACGACATACAATAGTCTAAAAAAATGGTGTAACGTAGGATACAGCATAGAGCTGGTTGCAAGCGTATGATACGTACAGTACGTCTATAGGGTATAGTACGAGTAAAATTGCGGACATGTTCCACCATGCAGTATTGTGACTGAACGCGTGTGTCTCCACGAGCGTTCGAAAAGCGTTGAATAAAGGCCTTTCAAGCGATTTTTAACTACAGCGACTACATGTGGTTGTTCCTTTCATCTGCCAGTGCTTCCCTGAACTCATACGACGAGTACGTGTAAAAAGGATGTTGTTTAGCTCGACACTCACAGTGCGCACAAGTGAAATGTCCGGAAAAGGAAATACATTTGAATGAAGTATGTAGTACGAGAAAAGGATGTAACGAAGCAAATAAAGACACATTGTATAGAGGTCCGCAGCCTAACATATTTCAGGATATGCAAAACATAGAAAAAACTACATACTTTTCTCTGACTTCGAGGCTCTGCCCTTCTTGAAAGTTCCCCTTCAGTGTCACAGAAAATTCGCAGTAGACAAGTTAGCTATAAAAATTGTCGTGCAATATCGAACGTTTGAACAGCGTTGAAAGTGCAATTTTGAATTTTGTTCGACAAGGAAAAGTGACCTTTCAGCAGTCTCCTCATTTGCTCTGTACTTTTATTCCGCGGCCACGTGCTAAACTGTGTCCTAAACTGAGGGATTTCTTTGGTCTAAAGGTCACTTCATAAGAAACCTTAACAAGGCCTCGGATCAGAGAACTTTCTTGCTATATCGTAGAACCTTTTTTCTTTTTTGAAAGTTCCAGAAAATTGTTCCCCCACGAAGAGAACAACGACTTCGACGACTCACAGGCATAGGTACATACACAAGGAATATAAGAGACGGATCAACGCAATTTTCGTACGTTCGTCTAAAAGCATCTAGCGTGGGCTGACTTTAGGATATCGTGTAATAAGATTAACCATGCAACAGTTACTGTTCTAAAAGACTGGACCCTTTTTTTTCTTTTAGCTTTGCACCACTTCTATATTCGCAGAGTCAGCTCTTTTGAGCTCTGTTGCGTTGCAGTCTCATTCGAATTTCCAACATGCCAGCTACCTACTAGAACATGCAGTGTGGACTTGGGCTTCTCAAGTTGCTGCCCCTTTCTTTTCAGCTCATTTAGAAGCGAGAAACGAAGTTTCCTTTTCTTCGCCTCTTCCCTGGCTTCCCTGACAACCATGGTGAAAAATAACCACAACCACTGTGAATCTAAGTCCCGCAATTATTCAATAACCAGCCTCATATGGAGCCCATGTGTGCTGTGAGAGGTAACGGCATTTCCCTCTATCAGGATTGCACTATCGGAGGTACCCGGTGATGCTCTAGTACATTTTTAAAGGAAAACTTGATTTTTTGCACCTACCACGTGCTGCTAAAGCGACTCAGACCATGTGTGCAGCACTCTATGCCCTCTGCATGCTCCCTAACTCCGCGAACTCGGCGTCGTCCATGCACATCCCTGCCCTGATCCAGACCCAGACAAATGAGGGCCTGGACATGTTCATTCAGAATGTGTATGGCCTTAGGGGTCAATCAATATCTTGGCTCTTGTCATGTGCATAGGTTTTAAAAAAAGTCAAGTTTTCCTTTATTCATGTATATATGAAAAAGCACGGAATTCCTACATGGTGCGCTGGAAAACTGGCTCTGCGGCAGCTAAGTGGGTGATTGGCTGCAAGTTGGTGAAAGTTCAGCGAAGCCACTGGCGGCGTTAAAGTTGCCGCCTACCATAGAGATAGACATCTGCCTGCGGAACTTTTTCTTGAGACCCTAGATCATTAGGATGTTGGACCTGAGGGTGACTTTAACCGCCCCCCTTTCACGCCTCTAAATTCACAGATGCAAAAGTAAGGAGATCCACTATGAGCAGAGCTTTGAATCTTGCTCTTGATAACTTTCAACCACCAGCTTAGTCTCACCCCAGTCCGAGTTGCTGGCCACCACGCTCCAGTTCAACTTCACCTTTGCCTACAGCTGCTTATTTGGCGTACACACTGTACGAGCAGTAGTAATCCTTCTCCATCAATTACCCGCTCTCCCAGTTGCGAGTACGTATGGGCCTCTTTGCTGCAGCCACAAACTACTGCAACTTATCGTCCAACCAAACTTGGTTCTCCCTCGTTCTCCTCGAGCTCCTTTGATCAAAAACACTTTCGAGGCCTACGCTTCTTGCATTCCACGAGGCTGCGGGAGGGAGACGACCAAACTAGAGGAGGAGCGAAGGATCTGATTGAGGGCGCCCCTTTTTCTAGTTTCCTGTAGTTTCTGTGAAAACGAAAGGCAAGAAAGGGGGAAAAGAGAGCCAAAAAAGCAACTACTGCAGATACGTAGTCTTTCCTTTTTTCAACCACGCCAGTTTTTGACAAGCTGCCAATTTTCCCCGAAAAGGTTTTTTGTCGAGAAAAAACTTCAATGCATCACCATTAGCATACATGCAATTGTACGCAGTACATATACGCGCACTTGTTGTGACGTCCTTACAGCGTGTGGAACACACCTCAGCCACCACGTATATATACAGGGTGATAGAGATAAAGTGGGACTGCCTTCTTCTTACTCATATTTCTTATCATAATTTAAATCTTGCGCCGTTTCTCCACTTTCTGGGCCTGAAAGCAGCTGCCAAAGGAAAACTTCCCTTTTTTTGATCTATTCACTGCGACACTTTCACAACAAAAATGGCCTCTGAGCAGAAGAAGGTTCAGCTTGAGCCAGTTCTTAGCAGGCATGAGCACGTCCGCCGTCGCCAAGAAGGTTTACGGCACTGTGGGCCACTCCGCCGTATTCGGTTGTGTCAAGGACTTCACCTCAAGTGCAAAGGCGAGACCACGAGGAAGTCTTAGCAGCTGCAAAAGGTCAGCAAAGATGCCGCAGATGCTGAAGAGGGTGACGAAGAAGGTTGACTGCAGCCTGAGGAGAAGCATGGGGAAGTTAACTGAGCTGTGCCCACTTCGATTCGTCTCTCGTATTCCATGGCCATGTCAAAGTTAAAAGAGAGGTGATTTGCGCCGCGCAGACGGTAATTGCACTCTCACTCTCACATCCCCAAAGTGGGAGAGTCAAATCAAAGTAGTACATTCACAAATTACGATCGTCCGAAAATTTGTCATTCTCATACTAGACGCTATTATGATAAGTAATGCTGTTTCAAGATATGATTGGGAGACAAGGGGAGATAGGCAGCTGTTGACAAAATAGTTCATTGTCCCTGTTCTCATTGTCACTGTACAGTCTCAAGGCACCCTTGGTTTAGCTGTCTTTGACTCTGATGATGTCCCACAGCCTCTCCCTGTCCTTGTAGCAGGTGAGGGTGGGGGCTACATGGTCTCGTCTCCGAACCCCTCCTCACCCAGGTTGTCTTTCGACCTATTTTTGGGAAGCCTTAGCGCTATCTGGTTGCAAGCCCCCGTGGACCATGATGGGCCGTGATGGTGGGGACTGCTGTCCTCACAAGGTCAGACTTCTAAGAAACCACATTATTGGGCCGTGGATGATGCAGGGCAGAGACAGCTGAATTGATTTGTATCAAAAACTGGGGAAAAATTCAAGTTTATTTTGGTCGTGGGGCCAAATTTTGGAAGAAACTCATATTGTACCGCTCCGTATTACGTTACCGTCATAAAAGCCGAGGTATTAAGAAAGGAAATCCTCTCCGTATTTGAACATCATGAACTGCCTTATTTCAGTCCATTCTGGAAAGGAGGCCTTGCACAAAATCTGCAAAGAGCATTGAGGGCCTGAAGACCTCCATGTTCACTGCTTGGGATACCATCATTAATAGTGCGCGACACCGTCAAGGGGCAAAATTGCTATAATTTTAAAAATGTGCAAAATTTACACGTGAAAGCACCAGAAATCAATGTAACTTCTAGTCTTCTGGGAACTCATTTCCAGATTGTCTGTACTAATCAGTGCAAATACTAAGATAATAACGTATTCAACACTTTAGAGTTGGTGTGGGTTATGGATGAGGTTGGTTATCAGTACACAGACAGAACAACACTGTGGTTTTTTAATCATGAGCCAGATGCTTTCAATCTGTTACACTCAATATTCCATCAAAAAAGTCAATAAGCTTTTGAAAACTTGACATGAATACCAGGTGCGTGCCACCTGTGAGTGCCATCAAGAGGTTCTGGGTTGGAGTGAAAGCGAGAGGTGGCCATTTTGAAGATTTACCTTTTGTTTTAAGTTTTAATAATTAGCTGTTACTACGAAAATGAATGTTTTGTTGTTCATGTTACCTTGTGCGACAATAACTGACTTATCAAGTAATCACCCAGTTCCAGTTTATTTGTATCGCCCCGTACATGTTTGAAGTCATGGTATAGAGTATGGGCGTACTTCAAAGCAGTTGAGGCTTCGTAAACTTGCATAAAAGATTGGCGACGTTGTGCACGCACGTGCGTATATCCACTAATGTGCAGTATGGGACGCCATCCAAATGGTGCCTGCTGCAAGGTTTTTGTTTGCTGGGAACAATGCCTGACAGAACTATGACACCGACGAACGCTAGGCAGATGCTAGAAAAAAGCTCCACACTTTAAAGATTCAGTGCTTTATTTATGGACCACTGAAAGCTGGCCCATCGCTGTGCATGTATACCGCTTGCACAGGGTTCGCAACCAACCTATGTCACTTTCCACGCATAAAACTGAGTTGCAAATCTCCTTAGCCCACCCTGTATACTCAGCTTTCGCTAAGTGCACCATCATGTGACGAAAAACTGCTAGCAGCAGTTGCCATTTTACCAACCTTGGAAATTCTCTCCAGCTGTCTGCGACCACAAAGAACGAAGTCCTCTGGTGCTACTTCACTTTTGGCCACATGCAAATTCACCCTCTAAAGGGTGGCTTCTTAATTTACTTAGTCATTAACTTTTCAGGAATGAAGATTTGAATTGCTCGTCAGCATTCTTTGGGTCACGGATCGGAACTAATTTCATAAAACTTTTTTGTGCTTTTCTTCTAATGTGAGCTCAATGCAATATTGTAATGTTGTGGTAGATACCTGTGACTTGGACCTAACCATAATGTTGCACAGAAAATATTTATTGTAGAGCAATAATATTTCCGTTACATGTTGAAACCGAGGAACGTGCGAGCAGAATAAAAGTCCGTGATATAAAAGAACAAAGCCAACGAACTACAAGCAAGTATCCTAACAGTGCATTTCCTCCTAGAATATCAGCAGAGCTTATTTTATGTGTATCGCAACAAGAGGGAAACACCTGGAGAAAAATGCTATATAGATTCATAACAGAATATCTGAACTCGTTTATCCAAAGCCTTAAAAAGTCATTAAAGCAGCATCAGGAGACCAAGAACACGCTCCGGATCTGGGTAGCTGCGATGGTCTTGCTTAAAATGAACGACGGACTACGCATGAACAAGGTCGCCGCTGAGGAAATGTTTGTGTTTAGTTCGCTTCCTTACTGCATAAACGCGATTCCTTCTAACTAGATCTTTGTCTTCACATTATTACACAGCAACGGTGTCGTGCGGTGCATCTTAGGTTTTGAAGCCGGCCTTTTCGCGACGGAGGTTCTAAAGCACGGGAATGCCGTACTAGGCCAGATTAGTTCATGAGACAGCTCCTTGTTTTTGTCCAGGGGGGACACTTGCTGACTGGCGAAGAAGACCAGCGTCTACGCTCTAGATCCAGTCTCCTTCTTCGATAACTTTTTCACCAGCTCTCCCTTCTCATTCCACGCGGACTCGTTCTGCAAAATTTCGTTGGTATTTTTGATCACATCTCCGTCAGGTTGTCCATACGGAGGAGGGTTGAGGTTGGGATCATAGCCAAAGTGGGCCAGCATTGGAGCAATCTCAGCCATCTCGGACACGACGTCATCGGGAAGGTGACCTACCCACTTGGTCAACGCTTCCAGATTCACAGGCTTCACCACCTGCAAGAAGAGAGAACATTGAGCATGCAGTTCGGTGAAGACAGTGCGCACCAGCGCAATCTATGATTTTTACCTGGTCAGACGACCTCTCCACCTTTGACAAAGAGATTCCGTGTGGCTTGTTGATCTGTTCCTCATGGTGCAAGACATTCTCTGTCCAAGGCAGATCCAAAAACTTTAGAATCTTGTCCATCATGCTTCTCGGATGCAACACTAACTGCTCATAGTGGACTTTCAAGCACTGGCTTGGGCCTAGCTCATCACACTGCTCATTCATGGCCGTGATGGCCGCATTCCACTTGGTCAGGCACTGTCTGTATGATTTCAAGTCAAAACCAGTAATGGTAACTTTGCGAGTGATGATGGAATGCACAGTAGCCCGGCCATCTCGTACCATGAAGAGGAACTTGCTCTTGGGAAACAGTCTGCGTAAGTAAGTGCCAGATTTGAGGGTGAAAGGGTCTTTGTTGCACAAGCGCTCTGACGGTTCGCCGTGTCTCGCCACCACCTCCAGGATAAAAGATGAAAGGGCAGCATCGAGCACGTCGCCAGTAAGGCCAGCCTCCTCCAGCCGCATGCTCTCCTTCTGACTCTTCATCCAGTGGGCCCGCATTTGCAGTATTCGCGGGACCACTCGGGTCTCCTCGCCGCAGCGCACCCCTGGATGTGCGTCCAGCATGGCCCGCATCAATGTCGTCCCAGACCTTGGCACGCCGCCTATGAAGATGATCGGGGATGTTCTGTCGTATTCCACCAGAGAACCATCGCCGGTGATCACTGCAGTCTTGCGAGACACCAAATTGGTTGCGCATGACAATCCAGTCGATCTCACAGATACCGTATAAAGGACGTAGAGAGCGGCAATGGTGAACCCCGCGAGTAGCAGCGAGCGTCGGTTCGTCCTCGACAGCATGATCGGTCAGCTGGTGCCTCAGCAACAACGGGAAGAAGGAGGCGGAGGATGACGATGTCTAGATCATTCGGTTTGCTAGGGTGTTGACGATTTCCTGCATGCGGATTCAAATATCACACACGCTTCTGCTGTTCTTTCCGGCTGCTTCTTGCCACTGCACGTGATTTATGCCCGTCTCTCCGAGGCTCAGGCTCGCCCTTGTGAACCTAATGGTTTTTCTTTAGCTTCAGTGTCTTCGTTTTTGTCTTCCTTGTCTTCAATCAGGCGTGAATGTCGAGCTGTCTCATTGGATTCTTCAGCCCAGAATAAGTTTCCACACGATGACAACGCTGTTGATGAAAATGAGAGGAACTGGGGAGAGAAACAACACGGCGATCAGGTTTCATTCACGTCGCACGTGTAGGCACGCGCAATGCAGAACAAGCATACGAAGTCGACCACTGTGAACGCAGTCAGTGTGTGCAGGCTCGGAACTTACTTCTCATCACAGTCCGGGTGGAGTGGACGACGTTCAGCAACTGCTCCTTCACTCCGGGCTGCTCACCGAAGCCCCGAGTAGTGTGGTCGGATGCCCAGCCGACTAAAAAGAAGTGCACAGTAATCATACACTAACCATAGAAGTAGAGCTGGTATATACACATCTTGTGCTAGGCACTACATGTTCCCCGTCAAGAACTGCTATGGGTAGTTCGCTCACTCTTTGCCAGGAATCTCTGCTCGTGAAGGACGCAGACAGCGTTGACCACGAGGAGAGCGGCCTCTAGCAGCGCCCACAGAGTGAAGGCCATGGCGGCCGCCGCACGAACGGACGATTCCCTAGAGTGGATCTCTTCAGTGTCACTTAAGAGGCGAGTCCTCCAACTTCCTGCCACTCCTCTCCAAAGTCCAAATCAAGTCCAACTTCAGTCACTTTGCTCTGGCCGAACTAACTCGAGGAGAAGAGATGATGAGCGAGAAAAACCGCTTCTGCTGCTGCGTTCGGCCTGATCGGAGGGGGGGGGGGTGCAGGCAGGAGGAGAGCCAGGCCGGCTTGGCGGGGCCCGACTCCTCTCGCTCGCTCGCCTTCACCGTCGCCTGCTGGTCCAAGCTGAGCTGCTGCTTCAGTTCCTTTGAACGGAATCACCGGGAAAGAGGAAAGGAGGAAAGAGGAGGGGGCGGGGAAGAGAGGGGGAGGGGAGGGGGAGGGGGAGGGGGGGGCAGAAGGAAACGGAACAGGCGGTGGAGGCGTAGAGTGCGTGCGTGCATGAGCGCGCGCACATGCCGTTAGGGAGAGACATTGACGTGATGGAAGTGGCGACTGGTGATGAGCGCAAGCCTTCAAGCCTGGGCTTTCGGCCTGAAAACGTTCGATCAGACGCCACTAGTGTTACTCAGCCAAGTGTCGAGCTGACGCTAAGTCCAGAGTTGTGGCTTGACGCGGCTTGAGCTTGGGTCCATCACTACCAGTGACACACTACGTGTCTACTTCACGTAGGGTGTCCACGTCTTACTCTGCGGAGCAGTCCTGCTCGTTGGCGTAGCATTCAGAGCACGAATACGTAGACGACAGACCACAGGTTCCTTCAACCGCGTTGCAGCAGCAGGAATTAGCGCACTCATATGAAGATCGATTAAAATTTTTTGTATGATGCTTGGAGTATAGAGCAACGGTCTAATAAGTTTGCAATGCTCGCACATCGTGTGTAAGCTGTACTCTATGTGCATAGTCGAGAAGTCTCCGGTGTCGCGTGATTTGGAGGTCAGAACCGACCATGACGACTTCTTTTGCATGCAACTCGTGTAACGACTGAAGAGTCTGTAGCACAAGATCCAGTGGTCTCGACCTCCTATTGAAGCGGACGATCTTTGGTGTCGTTGAAGTCCACTTCATTAACGCTCTTTATGTACAGTGAGTCCAAGTATCGTTTATGCTCTGTTGTGACTGGAGGCGTCACAAGGTAATGCGATGTACAGTAGTAATGTTGTAATGTTGCGTAATCCTGGACGAGGCTGGGGTGAAAGGCGTGAGCTGCAGAAACAGGAAAGACTCAGGGAAAAAGAGAAAGCGACTGTACTGTTTGTCCGCCAGCCTGATAAGTCTACCGTTGGGTTTGTACGAAGGAGCACTTTTGCAAGGTCAAGACAGAGAGGAAGAAGTGCGGGCTAAGCGAATCATTCAGATTGCCCTCGTCGCTGAAGGCTTAACTTAGCGCTGGAGTGCTGGAGACGCCTTTGCGCGATACTCCATGTCTGTTATCTCGCCCAGTGCCATTGATATCTGAGGGATCATTCAGTGTCCATATCATGGAGGATTCTGGCCTAATCGACCGTGATCGGATCACAACTTGTCGAGATGAGTAAGTTAAATGATTAATTGTTGTTCTTGTTTCCAGACCGTGCTGTAAGATGATTAGCGCTATGTACGGCAGTAGGAACACACACTGAATGCGTGTGTGCTTACGTTATTGCAGAGGCATTCCACGTCCTCGGGTTCTGATAGACCGTGTTGCTTTTACCCAGAAGGATCTCAACCACAGACTTCAGTATGCCGAAAAAGAGAATAAAGATTCTCGTAAACTCAAGTCTTCCAAGTTGTGTGCCAGAGGAATTCGATGGGCCAAGAAGGTGGACCCTTACGCAAAGCTACTCGCCTTACTGCCTGTACTCCATTGGTAATACTTACACATGATTATGCCAAGTCAGTGACGCATGCATGACTATGTCTCATGATGCAGAAGAGTTGCAACACGAACACCTATCAGTTATCATCTCGGAGGCTTGACATTTTTAGGCTGCCGAAGTATCGATGGAGGGAGGATCTGATGGCAGATATATCAGCCGGATTCACCGTCGCAGTCATGCACATTCCTCAGGGTACAGCAGCACCATTATGTATATATAGCTATCCAATGAATGGGTGCACCTGCAAAGCAGGCATCTTGCATAAATAAGATGCTGTCTGTCTGTTCTATTGCACTACCCAATACTTCCTTTGAATCTTTAGGGATGGCTTATGGCATCCTGGCCTCGGTCGACCCTGTAGTGGGGATCTACACAGCGTTCTTCCCCGTCATGGTGTACGTGCTGTTGGGGACGTCGAAGCACATTTCGCTAGGTCAGCCAAAATATATGTACCTGCAACTTCTTCTCAGCGATGCTTTTCTACTTTCCAATCTCACACAGGCAGCTTTGCTGTCATTTCCATTCTCGTGTCGAACGCAGTGAATGCCCATGCTGTAACGCACGATGAAACAAAGTCTGCAAGTCTCTGGCAAGATGAAGACGACGTTGGCGAGACAATACTTAACGGGCCTCCAAGTCAAAACTACAATAACAGCCATAAGCAAGAGGAATTTAGTAGCATTCAAGTCGCTACTGCAGTGGCCTTCATGACCGGAGTCTATCAGGTCAGGATCATTCTACTGGGCACACACACACCGTTATTGGCCGGCGATATTAACTTAGATGATGTCGTCCACAGATATTGTTTTGCTTACTTCGACTTGGATCGCTCTGCGCTCTCCTCTCGAATTCCTTGGTGCGAGGTTTCACAACTGGGGCTGCCTTGCACGTCTTCTCCTCGCAGCTTAAACACTTGTTGGGCCTTCCAGTTGGGGTCTACACTGGAGCGTTCGCACTCTTTAAGGTAATCCTTCTCTCATGCATTGTACGCCTGCGCATTGATGAAATCGAAAAACCATGAACCCATTTCCTCTCTCTCCTAGTTATACAGAGACATCTTTGACCACCTCCTTGAGACGAATTTGGTCACCTTGCTGGGGATCTCTCTGCCGATCGTCATTGGTCTGGAGATCTACTCGAGCCTGCTCGAGGCCAGAGTGGCCAAACACTTGCGAGGACTCAGTCTACCGATCCAATTGCTTTTCATGGTTGTGGCAATAGTTTTCTCATTCTTTCTCCAACTGGAGGACAGATACGACGTCAAGGTGGTGGGCAGGGTTCAGAACGGGTGGGAGAGACCCAATATGAGGGTGAAGAATGAGTGCTACTGATGATCCTCTCACCCCCTTAGCCTACCGGCACCTGCAATGCCCCCGACTGAGCTATTCGCAAAGGTTTCCGTGGATGCTTTCATAGTGGCCGTCGTCAGCTACGTCATTGGGTACTCCTTAGCCATTCTCTTCGCTGACAAGCATGGATACACCGTGGACACTGGGCAAGAGCTCTTGGCCAGCGGAGTATGCAATATCTTCGGATCCTTCTACTCTTCTTTGCCAGTAGCAGCCAGCTTGTCTCGAAGTTTGGTGCAGGTACTTCGAACGACAACGCGTTTAGTACGAGTATGATTCGATACCTAGATGACATGCAATCTTACCCAAGGATAAGGCTGGCTGCAAGAGTCTGGTGACCTCAGTCGTCTCAGTCTTCCTTCTTCTCTGGGTTCTCCTATTTGCAGGCCCTCTATTCAAGCCACTACCTAACGTATGTGCTGCTCAGTGACCATGTAATAACGATGAGCGTCCGCAAACTTATCTTTCCAGGCTGCTTTGGCGGCAATAATAATTCATGCACTGAAGGGCATGTTCAAGCAGATGACAGACCTGGGAGACCTTCTTTCATCATCGTGTTTTACCGACTTCAGTGTCTGGATCACCACTTTTCTTGCCACTGTCATTCTGGGGGTGGATCTCGGCTTGCTAGCAGGAGTGGGATTCAACTTAGTAAGCAAGTACTACTGAACGTACAGTACTGTTTAATAAGAATTTCTTGAATGTGTCCCCTGATTCGCTGCTCACAGGGAGTCCTCGTGCTATGGTCCGTGTATCCCAGAGTAGAAGTTGTCAGTGCGACCGATTTCGGAGACATTTATCTTTGCCCGGATCATTACAAATACGTGAGTGAGTGATGTGCCTTTGCATGCTGATGCTTAAAAGTGCAGGGACGTTTTAAAGTTTCATGTTTGCCATCGCCCAGGTTCGGGAGGATGGAAAATGGCTCATCTTCCAAGTAGTGGGAAGCCTTAACTTTGCAAATGCTTCTCGCATACAGAGCACCATAGAGGCCAAAGTGGACGAACTGATAGGAATGTCGAAAAAATCCAAGGTAACACGTAGGATTTTCCTGGAATGACTGAGAAGTAAAGAAACACCTTTGTTTTGAGCACCTAAAACCAGGTTAATCACAACATGGAATCTGTATAGAGAATGTACGAGAGTTTTGACCTGAGGAGAGAAGGAAGGAGTAGAAAGGACTTTATGGGGGTTGCCCTTGCAAAAGTTTTTTCGCAAGGCAAAGGGTTCTTCCTCAACTCCTCATTTTGTTCCGTGAGTTCACTTTTCTGTAGGTGAGCAACGTTGCATGAAGAAAAGTCCACTTTTTTTCACGCACATACCATACGGAGAAGTCCACTTTTTTCTCGCATTTGCCAAGATGTCAGCTTGAAAGAAATAAAAATGGTTATTTATTTCTATCACTGAAATACATATTAACTGTGCAATTCTTCATAAAAGTGTGCTTGTGCCTCTATGTATGGGCTCAAGTGGTATCTGCGATAAAAAAAACTGTCATCTTCAGAGTCAAACAGCTCAGAAGGCGGCTCTGAGTTGCCACTTTGGGCCACTAAACGTGACATTTTTGAAAGCTGAGGCTGGGAGTTGTCCAGGTACTTGTTTGCCATTTTTGCTGTGCTCCATCTGAAAAATCTCATGAGATCAACACTAGTTGCACCCTCGTCTGCTGCGGCCCGGGTTGAAGTGTGACAAAATGTGTGTCCTACAATGACAAATGACATAACAGCATGTAACTTTGACATGACGTGCATACACACATACCTGTGTATTCTTCTGGCTTTGCTGAGTTCAGAACTTGAGCAATTTCTTTTCCAATATTGTCAATTGTGTTAATTCCTATTGGTTGCTTTTGAAACTTTTTCGCATTCTCCCCACGGGTGCCACAAAACAGTTCACCTTCCTTCTTTCCACAGTCCGATTCCACAGCAGACAAGTAGCTCTTGATGATCTCACCAAATGATAGGATCCCATCAGGTACCTTGTAAGGTATGAAGTAGCAGCTCTCTTTTTCTTCACCTCTCTGCTTTGCATGAAGAAAGGAGACTCTCCACACATGGTCATTTAGTAAGTAGACAACATCATTGAAAGTGAGGTTTCGGAGCTCAGTTTCAATGTCCCCCAAAAAGGCCAAAAATAGCAATCACCTTTCTGACCAGCCAGTATCGAGAGTTCAAACTTGAGTCACCTAAAGAGGAATTAATAAAGCAATTTTCTTCTTAAAATGGCCTTTTTCTCATGCTGGCCAGCATGAAAAAACAACAAATTTCCCACTGGAACTCATTTTTTTCATTGCAAAAAAAGCACCACAAAAGGCCACTCTGCTGCAGAGTGAAATAGTTGCATGAAAAAAGTGCATGAGAATAAATGCCAATGTAAACTTACCAATGAAATGAAACAGTTCCTTTGTGTCAAATGATCGTGCACATTTCTGTTTGTACCCAGACTCATATGACTTGAGTTGCTCCACAAGTCTTGGCCACTGCTTCACACAACAACTGTCAAACTTCTGCCCATTTTCTTGCTCAATCTTGAGCTGAGCATTGAGTACGTGCACGAGACTGTTGAGGCCTTGTGGTGTAGTTCATCTTTCAAAAAGACAAAATACTTGCCAAAGTCAACTTCCTCAAAGCCCAACTCCTTTCTGGTGTAGTCCACGAATCGTCTCCATGCCTCTTCATATTTCTTCTCAGATTTTGAAGGACTGCAGGACTGCATGATTTCTTCCATGATTCAAAGAGGAAGGGAAGAAGCTGTTGCTCTTCATTCGTGACTGCTGTCTTCTCTTGCAGTTCCCAAATGAGTAAATACCAAAAATAGTTTACTTTTACTTTTATTTATTTATAATGTTTCTTTTGGAGTTGAGGAAAAACCCTTTGCCTTGCAAAAGAAAATCGTGTGCCTGTCATGGTTTCGAATTTGGCATGCGATAAGAATTTTTCAACTTGGCAATTCTAAAAAATGCTACCGAAGTCCAGAGACGAGCACCTCGAGTGAACAGGAGCCAATGACTGCCTACGGTCACTGAGCTTGAGAGAGACGCACGGACCCGACCGCAGTCTGGAACCTAAAACGTTACTTACAGAGCCAGGGACTGAAAGCAAGAGAGATTGAAGCAATGCTTAATGTATAATTTGTAATCCTAGACACGAAATGAAACATTGGACTGGTCTGGGGCGATTTACAACTCTTTAGTGTGGTACGATCATCGTGGCAATCTCTGACCTTCATGTTCACTGCAGTGTCCATATCGTCACGTTCACCGGTCACGGTGCAGTCAGGGGTCATGAGGGACACAAAGTAGAAGGAGTCGTAGAGAGTGGAGAGAGAGTGGAGAGAGAAGGAGAGTAGTAGAAGTCCC
>JAAUXU010086390.1_pt1 | contig 20069 bp, 14 predicted proteins | sample 7278151 | NCBI WGS metagenome assembly JAAUXU01 (sample SAMN14350113, study PRJNA611818) | marine sediment metagenome | isolation source: surface marine sediment (1.8m) | place: French Polynesia: Moorea | collected 2018-08 | reverse complement strand
TTCCTTTGCCTTTGGCACGTTCTAAACCACTCATTTAAAAAAACCCGCAAACGGGGGTTTTTTTTTTTACCAAACGCCCAAATACAAAATGTTGAAAGCCCCCCCCCCCCCCCGAAAAAAAAGAAAACAGAATTGCAAATGTCGAGTTCACTCCTGTTGACATGCTTGATCAAGCTTTAAGGGAAAGCACAGTAGACAAGACAATAGGGTGCACAAAAGAGTTAAGATGAACCTTTTTTCCCTCTGGGGAAAACTATTTTAGTCAGCCTAAGCCGAAGAAGATGAGATATCATTTGAATATTCTTTCTCCGAAAATATGTCTGGGGGAAATAGAGAGCAAGCTCTATCGCGGCCCCGAGGAAGTGCGTCAAGAAGGGACTGGGGGAAATATTCACCAAAGGGTTTGTGCTTAGACTTGGTCTCTCATTTTCCCATGAAAAGAAATGAGAAAGTTATTGTGAAGAGCTGCAAGACTCCCAAAGGAGGAGAAAGAGACACCAGACAGAGATTTTACATTTGGTACTGAAGGCCAGACAAGGCCGTGTAGTCATGTACTCTTTGTTCTTAAGTCATGCTGACTCGTCAGATCTTGGCTGGAGCTTCTTCTTCGCTTTTTTTAACTCCAGGCATGATCGGTTTGTGGTCTGGGAGGAGCTCATTTGCATGCACAAAGTGCACGCTTCTGTGTGATAAGATGATCCACTACATACAGCATGAGCCCAAAATATCTATCCACTGAAAAACTTCAGTCCTGTCATGTCCTGGCTGGCCGTATGCATTGGCATGATTGGGTGGCTCGTATGCACAACTCGTGCCCTGCCAGACATGTGGCAGTCCAAAATTAGTCACAGAAGAAGGACCGAATCTAAAAATGTCAATACCCCTGACGACCTCCCAGGCTGAATATCCCCGAAAAAGTTTGACCAACAGTGGGTCCAAGCGATTGGGCTACTAGGATTGCAGATGGACCGTAGACAAATCTTCCCTCTATCATAACGTTAGAGTGTGTATCAAGTGCAAACTGTGCATCGAGCAACGTTGGAACCACATTGCAGATGAGCCTCTTTTTTCAGTCCCTCAGTGATGCCAGCTACAGATACTCTCAGGGCTCCAATAACCCTTTTTTGAGTTGAGAATTTTGTTGCTCCATGTGCTTATTGATTAGAGAGGACGAAGCCCCTCTTTTTTGTTCATTTATTCGAAGCCAAACCCCCATAGCCCCGGCTCCTAAAATAGCAGCGAATGGCAGTTCTAAAAACTTTTCTCTTTGTAGGTAAGGCCTCTGTTGGCATTCCAGTCATGTCCGCTGAAAAAAAAAGTTCATCTCACCCGCCTAACTTAAAGTCTCGCATACTGCTTCTCCTTAAAAAGGCTCGTGCTGACACAATTCATACGCTGAACTCCTGTAGAATAATCTGTTGCTCATTTGGCCGAATGAAACGTACACAACCGACTGAGCAAAGAATGGTCTACGGATGCAACAAGTGCAAAAAAAAGAACCCCAGCCAGAGAGACAAGAACTGCATCGCCTCTTCTTGTGCTGCACTGCTGATTCTTTTTTCCCCCCTGTCCTGGCCTCTCCAAGACCCTGGGGAAAAAGAGCTTTCTCGCTGGCACTTCTGCACAGCAAATTCATCATCAACGACGACACAAGCTTGAGCGTGGCCCCGGCGCCGTCGCTCCGAGCTGTCGGCACGAAGTGCAACCGTGCGTAATTGTGGATGCTGCTTTCGTAAGTACATTGTTTCCTGCTCGTTCAAGTGTGATACAATTCAACACAAATTCTTCAAAATCTGGCGGGCCAAGTGTGCACTTTAGATTTAACCAAGCCTCATTTCAGCTTAAACGGTGTTTCGTCGGACTTGCGTACATATGAATGCGTGCCATTGCCAGGCTTACATGATAGTTACAAATGATGTGAACTGCAGCAAGGCGGTGGTTTATATAGATACGCCTAGGCATATGCACAATGTGTATATGCTGCCTCTCCTTGAAAGCCCTTTCTCCTGAATACCTCCGTAACAAGAAGTTATTTGATGAACGTGATGTAAGGGGAGAATTTGCCTTAGCGGTTCTGTCTTTCCTGCTATCTCAATGCTCTCGTCCTCCCTCCTCGTATTGTTGCAAATAGAGAGAACACAATAGCGCATCAAGTATGGGAGATGTGCAAAGTGTCTGCCTACTCGTAATATCATGGCTGCCATCTCAGCCCTGCTCGCAGAGATACGCGCAGCCCCCAGGGGGGAAAAAATGGTGTGACAAGACGACGCGTGTTTGTCGTCACACCTCTTGCACTCCGAGGTGAGGAGCATGACGAACCCGATGAAATGAATGCCGAGAAAGAAAGAAGCTTTCTTTGCTTTCCTCTGAGTGGAGATCTTATATAGAGATATATGGCCTGGCCGCATTTTTCCAGCTTAGATGGTCCGGGGAAGGGCTGAGGCCCCAGGATGACAGTCAAAACCTCAGTCAAACCGTCGTGCAGGTGACTCACATAACTTGAGATTTACCACAACAAATTATGCACTGCTCTTTTGGATTTTTTCAAGTAACACTGTATGATGATTTCACCTGATGCCACACCGAAATGTTTTCCGTGCGCATTAAAATTCAGTGTAAACCATGTATATAACGTTATGTGAAGGTTGTTCATAAGGAATCCTTCCTATTTGTAAGCCTGTAGCTCGTTTGTGAGAAAGTCGATTGAACTATGATTGCTACCAAATGGAAAGTGAGTCTAACAAGTTTATGCGCCAGGCTATAAAGTATTTAATTTGTACTTAAAAGCGAAATAAAAGTAAGATTAGTGAACACTCAGGTTCATTGTCTCTCAACTCGCAAATCTCCAATTCCTATGAAGCAGAAGTCGTTCAAACTCAGTGATAACATTCTGGAGATGTTGCTGAGGGACGAGAACAATCTCATCTGAGATCCTCTACTTTAAGTCAACCATGGAGACTGGGTTGGAGCTGAGCATGAATGCGGCAGAAATGGCAGTTCCAAAAATTTTGCATAAAAGAAGTTAAGGATTAAGTGATCGAGGCATATTCAACCAGAAAGATTGCGTCCACCGTGATTCGTTTGGTGCCAACAAAATATCTGTGCGAAAACTTGTAAGCCCAGAAAATCGGAAAGGATCTTTATGGGCACCCTGTATGCTAGGCTACATCCAAACTTTTAAATCCTCTGTGACTGGACTTAGTAGCTCCATCTCGACCTCTGACTGAATCATAGCCAAGAAATTTTTGTGTTTACATGCAAATTTGATTCTCTTTTCATCAAAAAGTTTTCTGGTTTTTTTTTATTGTGTCCTCTGAAGTGTCCAGGTTGAAGGTTAACCTCATGGACACCTAGGCTGAGTGCCAAACAAATTTGACTGCGCCTCTTCTGCACATCCAGTTGGATCACATGGCCCCTACAGTGGGTCCACATCAATGTTGACACTATTACTATGGCTTTCCACTGCATGTCACGAGCTTGTGAGGAGGCTAGGAAAACCTTCAAGTTGTGAGATATCCTTTTTGAGGTGAATTCTCATGCTAGTGAGAAGTTTCTTTTCCCGTATGAACAATGATGACATAGGATTAATAAGTGACCAATGTTAGAAATGTCTCTCAAAGAGCTCAGGCATGCATTTGTAGGTATTTCATAGCTTGGGCAATACGAGTATCAACGATCATTGCCGTCGTGTTAACTTACATGGCATCCTGTAGCTGTTAATTTCTTTTGTCATTGTGAATGATCTCTAAACCTTTGCTGACAACTGCTACTTTCCTCGTCGTAGCTGTTTTTTTACACATGCATCACAAGCACAGATGGGTGTCCTGCGAGACCGCTGCACGTTTAAAAATACATGGCTTTAGGACACTTTTAGGACATGACATCAAAGAGGAGAAAACTCTTCTGCAACGTAAAGTGGTTGCCTCATACAAATCTTTGATAGAGAGTCATTGATCTTGCTTGACAATGCTGCTAACAATATGTTCTCCTTGCTCAACATTTCATGTTTCCTTTGCACTCGACTTCTACTAAATAAAAGTGGAGGGGGCCTCTTTAGGTGTCTGTTGTGCATCTTGTGCTTAGCGACAGCCAACGTGAAGAAAATCGGAGTTCTAGGTCTAAAAATTACCCCCAAAAATCACAGTTTCTGGTTGTCATACCAACTGTGTTCTCCACGGTTGTTAAGTAGAGCTTTATTTGCCGAGTTCGATCTGAGTCCATTTGAGATGTCCGAGGCTTTATATTATCAGAACGTGGAAGGTTGGGGGCCCTCGGACAATATACGGCCAAGGTCACGTCAAATGACGAGGACCAACACGAGGAAAATAGAGCCCACGTACAGCAATGCAATTTGTAATTTGACGGCTGGTTTTTTTCTCGCAACAGTGGGAGGGAGCGGCACAGCCCTGCTCTGTGCAGAGCAGCGCACAAAACTGGGAAATATGGTATGTTTTTGCTCCCCAAACCGGGACATATGGTATATTTCTCGATTTTTGCCAAAATAAAGTGCCTTTCCCAATTTGGCGAGCATAATGCTGGTTTACATTTTCAGGCTCACCGTAAATGAGACAATGTCAAGAAAAAGATCTCGTGTCAAAGTCAACATGAAGGGCATGACTTTTTATGCTCGAACGACCCCTCATAAGTAGTGAGGTCCCCCCAGAAAAGAAATGAATAAAGCAGTCCATATGTCTGCCCAAGCACTGTCCACACTGCAGTGAGCTACCTACGGAGTGGTCCAAGGGTCGTCTCGTTCAAAGCAGAGAGGGCTGGGACACAAACAGTCTATGACGTTCAGCCTCTCTCGTAATGACCACCTTGTTAGTCGAAGTTTCTTTTGTTCCACTCTGTATGGACAGTATACTGAAGATCTATTGCATGGACGCAGACTTACAATCAAGCCCTATTCTTGTGTAATCCCGTGTGTGTCACATACTACTTACTACATGTGCTGTCTCGCATACAGTGTGGACGCCGTGAGGTGATGAGTGTGAGTGGCAAATCACAAAAGTCCACCAGTGTAGAAACTCCCTTAGGTTAGATTTCATCGATCTCTCAACTTTCAAATCCATAATTCTCTTCTACCTGTCAATTTGGTGCCCACAAGTTTTTGCTCCATCTTAGTGGGATCCGGTCGGACTTTGACTACTGCGATCCGATTGCAGCAGGTCTCAAGCACTATGAAGTGGTATCTCCATGCTGGTTTGTCATGCTTGAGGAAAGATCCAATTTCCTGCAGAAAGTTCCTCCGTCTCCGTAGTTAGGAAAAGTACTCATAAGTCGCACAATCATTGCTAAGAAATGAGACCGAGGCCATACTCGACGCAAACCACGTTGCGGCAGTCGGCGTCGCTGGGGGTGTTGCGTATGGAGAAGGCACAGACGAGACTTTTGTTGGCAACTTTACAACAAATGCTAAGAGAATTTAAAAGTCCTCTCCCTCAGAGAGACTCTTTTCAAAAATCTCCTCTCCCTTTACCTTAGCTTTCTTTTTTTTTATTGACTCGCTTTTTTTTCTCTTTACTTTGTGCTAAATAATCCTTCGGAAAAACAAGGCGCTTCCTCTTATTTCTTTCCTCTCTTTCTCCCACCCTAAAAAAGTTTCTGGTGCCTGCCTTACGTACAAGATAAAGAAAAGTCTCAGTGCATTATGTAGCAAGTTGGGCAGGAGGCAGAAGCAACAATGGCACGTCCAGTATTACAGACCCACTCCAGATATCTCGGGATAAGAAGTGGAGCGCACACACAGAACGAGATTGTCGTCTTTTGCGGCGAGACCGAGCCAGAAAACTATTTTCCTAGGAAATTCAACGATCTCGTCCTGCTTTCCGTCGGGGATTCACTCACACACGCTCCTGCAGCCTCAAAAGACGGTGGGGGCATAGAAATGATAACATTGCGTTCGCCTTCGTCGACGTCGCCTCGGCAGCGCTGGGCATGCATGCATGCATGCAGGTGAGACAGTACAGTGCCAGGGTTCACGAGTCCGCCCTCCTCCTCGCCTATTTCCCCCAGGAGATCAGAAAACAGGCAAGCAAAAAAAATGCCAATCTTCCCTCCGGAAGGATGACGGCAGCCATCGGGCCCTTCTTGGCTTTATCGTCCTCGAAAAGTGCATCTCTCTCGCTGGATCCTTGAGTACTGCGCTGCGCAGTACACCAATGTACTGTGTGCAGTGCAGCACTGAGCGGAATCTCTTCCGCGGAAAAACTAACGGTCCTCTACTGTCAACACATGCATCCGTCTTGTCGCGATGCACAATTCGTCATATACGCACAGGGTGCAGGCAAATGAGTGAAACATTCAATTTCTGTGATCACAGAAAAACTGCGAGTTTAGCGACGTTGTGCGTACCTCGACCGTCTCTGCTACTTGGCAAATTTGAGACCTCTCACTTTTGTCAATCACTTTGTGGCCTTGGCTGCAGCCTTGAAGTCCCGGCAGCTTTCTAATGTCGATGTGAGTAAGGCTTTTAAAAATGGATTTGAATGTGGAACGCTGATTTTTTACTATGTTTCAATTGGGGTTGGATTGATTCATTCGAGCATAAATAACTTAGGGGCAGAGGAAGTTCACTAAATGACTACTCCAATTCGTGGACTCATTGCACATACATGTAGCAGAGAGCGTTGAAGCCAATTTTAATTATTAAAAATAATAACACGTAGAATTGAATTTCAGAACCAGTAGGGGAAAAACTTTGAGTATCATCCTCTCATGAGTCCTATTCTATAAGAGCCGCAATTAAACGAACTGCTGGGGGTGACGCTTATTTACACACACCCTGTACGTACGCTACATGTACGGACGGTGCACGTACCTGTACATTCAGGATAGGTCATCGAGCAAGTGAATGCACTTCTTCATGACTTTAATAAAATGACGTCTGGTCACAGACCTACAGTGTACTAGTAGAATTGGTTTAGAATTTAGCTTTTCACACAGTGGAAGCACCTAGGCCGCTTCGTTTGGCCAACCACAAATGGCCCTCGCTTTTAGCCTGCTTGGGAAGCTGCGAGCAAGAGTGAAAGACGATCCTTTTGCAACCTTTTTTCCAACCACTTTCTCATGTTTAAATGCCAGGGTTTTGTCAGGTGCTGCGCGCCTGAAGAGGCCACTTTCACTACTGTTCCAGATCTGAGAATCACTGTAACCGCACGACGTATGACTTCACGTCGTTTCTCAACAAAATCTTGCCGAACACCTTTTTCTGCATCGGCTGCCTCACCATGCATGTCAATGATCTAACGTCGATTCCTCATGCAGTGCAGCCAGCTATCGTTAGTTCAGTCGTGGCGGTTGGGGACAGACAGTCCCTCAATTTTGGTCTGACCTATTTTAAATCCCCCCCCCCCCCAGGATATTTTACCCCAAGTACTACTACATTAGGGGGGTATGTACCGAACAAACCATAAGCCTCAAGTTCTCCATCAAGATCAACATGGGCTTCTTGGATCTTGCGAAGGTCTCCAGGACCGTCTGTGGCTGGGTGGAAGGAGTAGTCGATGTTGCTGGTGGCCGTGTTGGGTAGATGATCTTAATTTTTATACGTATACAGATTCGTTTGCTATCCCCTCCCCCCCCCCAAAAAAAAAAAATATGTGTGAATAGCCGAGACACCCAGCGTTGCTCAGATTTATGTAGTCCCCACCTATGCAAAGGCTTTGGACTTTTCCGGCAGTGCACTAATAGAATTCAGTTAGCTGGTGGTCACTGTAGATTGTCCGAGGCTCCTGGCAGGAAAGAAATGCATCAAGAAAAAAAGCCTTCCTCGATTTACGTGCAGAATAGAGCTTTCTCCCCTAGAACCTGTTGCTCAGCACAAACTAAGCTCAACATCAGTTCCAACAGCCTCTTGGTGAGGATCTTTTTTCGCCAAAGTCTCTGTGGCGATTTCATGTGCGTACGTTTCTTGGCTAGTGGCATCCGTTGCAAGCAATCCATCGGTCGGATCCATCTCCAGTCGCTCTCCAAACGATGACTCGGGAAAAAGAGTGACAAAGCGATGAAGATTCATGGTGGATCAGTAAAATGTGTCCTCCTGATCCTTCCCCACATTCTGGTGCGACTCCTTTTTCGTTACATACGCTATTGAGAATGTTGTGCCTGTTGCTTGGTCCGAGCAAGAAAGTTCATCCCACATGTAATATTTTTTTCAGGAGAGACTCGTAGCGGATGCTCATCTTCGTAGTGCTTTCCACAAAAGTGGCGCAATTTCTCTCTCTCTCTTTCCGTGCAGTCGGTTCCATTTTTCCTCGGGCAAACTGTTTCTGGGTTAGTCGCGTTGAGGAGAGCGAGAGAAACAAGTACTTTTAAAGGGCATTTGCCCGAGGGAGAGAGGAAAGTGAAAAAAGAGAGCACTGGACTTGCTCAGCTCGATCGCGTGCTCTCAAATCGGGAGTACGAGGAAGAAGAAAATGCCAACAACAGCTCAACACAAGATAGTACGAGAGACTCTCCTCAATGTTATGTGGCGAAGCAGAGAGAGTCCATCTCAAGCGATGCAGCTGGGAGTACAGACAGTGGGAGCGCGCCCCAGATGCCTGCCCATGTAGCAGCCGCACCCGGGGGGGAAGCCGCAGGTGACAGTCGAGGTAGCTGGGGCCTGATCGGGGCGGCGACGCGGGATGATCTGCTCCACCTGTCGATGCGCATCCTAGATGCAGCACGCAATGGGCGTCACGCCCGCGGAGGTTGACCGAGTGAGACAAGACGTGCTGCACGTGAGCGCGGGTGAAAAAGATTGGGTGACCCTGACGCCAGATCACTTCCGAGTGGGAGAGGCAAGGTAGCCCATGGAGATTTCCGCCATTCTTCTCTGCCGCCGGAATCAGAGAAGTGCTGCCAAGTGGTGATGGCCAAACCCAATTATCCAATTCCTCGCTCTGGCAGCAGCGAGGTGAGGCACGTGTGTATGTGGGGAAGCCTCCTGACCTCCGAGGCTGTCAGTGTGGAGGCACGGGAACAAATGGGGGATGCGTCTCCATTAGATCAAGGCAATCTCGAGTCAAAAGCCCTATGCCAACAAAGAGACGCCAGAAGAATAAGAAGAAAAGCAAACCAGCCTGACTAGGGTATGACTACTCGGTTACGCAGGCATCCGGTTACCTGGAGCAATGTTTTTGGCATTCGGTAGCCCACCCGGTAATTTGCAATCAGGTACCCAGGTAATTACGACCGAGCAATGATTTCGCCTGCTTCTTCTATGAGTGCCGAAACCTTCAGTGACTCAGTCAGTCCCAGTCAGTGACGTAGACAAGTTGGATAATTACGATTATTAAGTTGGCAAGTGGAGCCTTTACAACACCGTGACGAAATAAACAAGCAAAAGTGGTGGCAACGTTTCCAAGCGGCTTGAACTAATTCAGCATGGGTTAGCAGCATTGCACTAACCCACATCTGGGAATACTTCTTGCGCTCCGGTGACCGGGAAGGGGCAAAGTGTGGGTGAGACCTGTGGAAGCCATTATCTCCTGGGGAGGGGAGGGGGGAAGGCTCCACCTCAGCCATGGGGAAACACTTGAAACTGAAGCACAAGGATGATGCAGAGAGACGTGACACCCCTGATGAGGTCCCTACTTACTCTCCCGGAGGTTCAAACACAAGACCCATCACCTCCTACTTTTTGAAACAGAAGCCTTCTCTGGAGAGGGTTTTGTCGGAGTTGGCAGCTTGTGATAAGATCTCCTTTAGAACCGTTGCCCCCAGCAAAAGAATCAGAGGAGCTTTTCATACAAAATTCCCGCCAAGCTCCATGACGTAAGAAATCTCGTCATGATAAACCATGCTGAGGTTCTAGAAAAGGTCATCATCTTCTTAGGTAGGGAAGGAAGAAAAATGGTTATTAGTTTGACAAAAAAATATGTAAAGTTTTTCTCTCGAGCAAATTTCACCCCCACTCTCGAGTGAGGCCTGCATCAGCTTTTTTTGCTAGGCACAAGCGAAAAAAGATGCAGGGTTAACAAGAGAATGAGAGTGCGAGCAATTTGCTCGCGTGAAAAACCACTTTTTTGTCGAAAGTATGATTTTCTTTAACGAAGCAACTTTTGTTTCGAGAAACAGCGGGAAGTCAGTGGTTAATATGTTGACATCAGTGATAGAGGACAAAAGTTGGTGAGACAAGGATTTCTTTCCACTGGTTTTCAGTGAGAGAAAGTTGCCTTGTCAAAGAAAATATCCCATTTACCCTTGATGAATGTACAACCTTAAAGAACTCAGGGCTGTTGAACATCAGTCTTCACTGTGGTGGACAGCGCTACAATCTAGCCATGGTGAGCATTGGTGTCTCTCTTCCATCAGAGAGGGCCTTGGGCCTTTTTCAAAAAGGCAGTGCCTGTACAATCTGCAATGCCAAAATGTCCACAGACGTCTCGCAAATACAAAATGCCGATGGAGGAGAACTTTGTAGCAGCCTCCACTGACTGAACTACGGTAATGATCCAGTTTAGAGGACTTCTTCCTTGCCTTCGCAGACTTTCTCTGGCTCAGGGTTGCCACCTGGCAGTACGTGACAGCCTTCACCGGCTGGTGGTAAAGGATCCCGAAAAAAATATTCTGATGTTTTCAGTTTAGATGAAAGTAGCAGCTCCATGTCATTACAGAAGCAAGGCAGCAACTTAGAAATTCAAGAACAAGTTGGTGATCCTTTCAGGCATATCAGAAGAGCTATCGAGATCTTTAAGAAGTCTTCTGCAAAGAATGCTGACCTGCAGAGGTGCTGAGCATTCTGGCATCAGCTGCCTCGGCAGGAATTTACAGACGAACCTGTGACTCTGACAATGGGGCATCAAATTAAGCTTTTCTTCAAGTTACCTTTCATTACTAAATGTCTGGCTGAGATAGTCATTTGTTGACTGAAGAATCTGACATACAAGAAACACTGGAATGGGAAAGGAGTCATCTACAGATTGTGGTCCAACGGTGTGACACCAGCAGTGAGTTACAGCTTGCTCTTGATTGTCAGAACAGATGGAACAGTCTATTAGGTATGCTAGAAAGGTTCCTCCAGGTAGAGAAATGTGAGAGAATTGAGGTTGGCAGCAGCATTACATTAACAGACACTGATTAAAGACATTAAAGGAATTGGTATCTGTCCTACCACTAGTCAAAGAGGCAGTTGAGATGCTGTGCAGACAGGATTATCCTCGCAGCTTACAGCAGAGAGAATAACTTAAGTGGTCCTTAATAGGTTGCACCGAGTGACAGAAGCCAAGTTCGCTCACAATTTGTATGAGATACTGAAAGAGATACAAGGAGACAGGAGCTGTGCCATCCAGATCCATCGAGTGGAACACTTAAAAGGCCCATGCTACATGGAAAAAGGCACCTAATACTTGGGGAATTGTGCCCAAGAAAAGGCCCATTCTGGATCTTGCCACGGTTCTAGTGAATACAAAAGACGCTACAGTAGCTATAACTAAATCAAAGGACTCAAAGTGAATAGCACAGGAAGCACTTCATTGTGCCGAGATGGACTTGATGGATGGAAATGAAACTGCCCTAGGGCCATCAAGTCCATTGAGGGCAATTAAGGTACTTTGCAGGGAGGGAAATTTGTACTTTAACGGTTTTGTGAATGTCACCCGATACATATTCATCGTGACACGGGGACATAATGTGGAAAACCATCTCTGCTTAGCCCAGGGCAGCCCATTCAGGCCAAACCATGATCGTGACCGTGCACTACTACCTACTTGACTTTGGAGTCCAACCCATCCAGTCGACCCAGGCCAGGTCAGCCAATCAGCCCAAAGAGTGGGCAGCACAATGTAGTCATTACTTTTTGTTCTAACTCGCTCTGACTCTTATGTATTCGCTGTTGCTCTATCTCTCACTTTTGCTCCCACTCTCGGGATGTATAATGGTTGCATCTTGCTCGCACAAAATAAATACGACAGGGCAGTATTCAAGAAAACCCTTGCGTCAGTGGTTTCAATTAAGCCATACCACTGGATACTAGATCAAAGGATTTGACTTAAAAGTGAAGGCAAAGAAGAAACCACCTGTGTTTGACTGAGCAATCTTTCAATCTGGATATAACTGAGTCAAAGAATTCGAAAGTCAATCAACCAGATGCCCCATATCAACTTGTGGCAATAAGATCAGTTTTAGTTGTTCCTTACTTTATCATTTGTTGATCTGGCCCAGGTCGCAAGGGCCTGAACCCAGTTCAGAGGCAGCTTCAAGAAAATGGTTGAGACCGCCGGAGGTTACCTGAACTTTGAAATTGTTAAAAATTGAAAGTTGTATGCCATATTCTTTTCAGAATCTTTTAAGAAATCTGTTAAAAATTGGGGACAATTTAACTCGAATACCACCCTGTACAGAACGTAGAACCAATGTTAGATCCTATTTACGTCCGCTGCTTGGAAGTGATCGCAACATGGAGTAGAAACTATCTATCTATCCCTGCTCTAATGACCTCGGGAATTGTGATCCAATTTGAAATTGGTATAAGTGAGATTTTCGCTCTTCAAGATACTTCATGCGCAGTACACGTGCTGTTAGTGTGTTGACTATATGATGAAAGTAAATACATGAACATCCTCATTGAAACGTACGCATGTGTTGTTCATTTTGCTCGTGATCAAAGCTATGTCAAGAAGCTGGACAGACTACATACGTACGTAGTTGGGGGGAGGGGTAGAGATCCCCTCCCGGGTATGGGCACGGCGTAAAACAGTACTTTCTGCGGCATCCGCCATACCCGTACTTAGTGCTATAAAAGTACAATTTCTTACGTTGCTGTGACGACCTTCTGATGATGTTTTCCAGGAAAGTGTTTTGCGGGGCCACCAGGCCCCTCCTCCCGCCAGGCATCTTTCAAGTCTTCTCCTCACCTTCTACCCTTCATCATCATTATGGCACTTTACTCTTTTTTTCCCTCACTTGCTCTCAAAGCCCCTTTAATTTCGCCTTGATGGTTTTTCTCTGCTGCAGGCCTGTAATGACCGGCAAGAAGGGGCCTCCTGTGGGTAGGCCTGGAGGAGCCGCCGCCACCCGCCTATAATTGGGGTGCACCGAGAATCGTCGCAGTCGGGCCTCATCTAACGGAGAGGCCTGACACTCATACGGGCTTCCTCTCTCAGAAGAAAGGAAGCAACTGGTTGCTGTCGCTAGTGTATTGTTGCTTCTCCTTCTTCAACTCTCCTTATTCCTTACAGCCTTTTCTTCTTTATGGTATCACTGTGAAGGTCACTCTATCTTGTGATGCTTTAATCAGGACTGTACACTATGGTGACTTTTTGGTTCACTCAATATCTGCCCGCCCAGGACGTCCCGGCTGGGTAGGCATGCGCAGCACTTACTTGTACACCTATTACTACAGCGTCGATGGTAAATCGATATTCACAGATGTGGTTATTTCGGAATGCTTGCACTATCACTTTTGTTGCCGATGCCGTCCAATAATATCGGATGTGCTAAGGTGCTCTTGGCCTCCTCCGAATCAAGGTTATCACGCCCGAGCACGCAGTGTGCGTGTGGACGAAAAGTTCGGCCAAACTTGGGCTGACTTTTTTTGGCCCAGGCTGTGTCGAGGAACAAAGAGTGCGATTAATTGTCCGGGACACACGGTCAGTGGCCGAGCAACGAAGATAATGTGGTGTCGTTTCTCATTCGATTCTATCATGCTATCACTCGTTGCAGCGGAAAAGAGGCTGCGTTTGCTGTTGCTCGGTAGTTGAATTCGGAATGTCTCTTTTTTTCACCCACCCGATTGCTCGGAGACAGAACAGGACAATGTCACAGAAAGTTTTTATGGGATTTGCTTTGGCCCACAATCTCGTCCTTTCAAGGCAAATAGGAGAGAGAAGCAACAGTCGAGCAGGCACAAGAGTAAGGGGGAGGGCAGTTGAAACCGGCTCACGTTTCTAAGGAGGGATGGCAGACAGGGCCCGGAAAGTTTTCTCTCGGGGTTCGGAGAAGAGAAGTCAATCTTCGTCTCCGTTGGAAATGCTCCACCTTCTTGCCCTCCTACGACTCCTTCGTCCCCCTCTGTTTCTTTTGCTTCATCTCCGTCTTCCGCCACTCTTCACTGCTCATGTACATATATACGTGTAGAGAAAGATCTTCAAGTGCTGGCAGATCCCTTCTCTTCCTCTTGGAGGCCTCTTTGTAGGCCTTCCCCACCAGAATGGCAGACTGATGATTGACCTGGACTGCGGTGTGCTTTCATCCTGTAAGCAAAACCAAAGTTGGGTTATTCACTCAAAATGTAGTTGATGTAAGATCATGTTCTACTGGGAGGGAAGACTGAAAGCCATTAGCCACTCATTCATTTCACTCTTCCACTTATTTGTGGTTTCTGTTTTTCCGACTGCGCCGCAAATACCTCATAAAGTTTCCGGGCTCATCGGCCTTCCTTTGCTTCTTGGCAAAAAAGGCCGAAACGTTGAAGGCCACAACAAGAAGCTTGAGTGATTGATGGAGCCGGAACAATTTAATTTGCCGGTGGTGGGAACCATTTTTCTTCTACCTCGGTGAAAGCGGTTTCCTCACATGTGTACTTAGGTAAAGTATGTGCAAGCCCACCCATGCGTAGTTACCACTCTACATAACCACATTCGCCTTCTCGTATTGCCTGGGCACGTATGAGAGAATGAAATTCTTATTATACGATACTCCTTTAAAAAGTGTTGCGTGCGTGTGGACGGCGGCACGGCCGAGAAGTGGTACTCACAAATGTTGCCCTCGTCTGCTCAACGTTGGCTCTTATCGTCTGAGTAGACCCATATAACGGGTAAATGCTGCTACGTAGAGCAAGACTGAATTGCAAAATTTGCATGCCAATGCTCCTAAAAGCCGACATCAATGTTTGCTGCTGCAGCCAAGACATGTTGGATTGTTGGTACGCTCACGTTAGTGGCACTCCTGAGGCAGACAAAGCAATCCTGAGATTGTCACTTCCTTGCACAGCTGCCTGTGTGCGCCACAGTGCAGCAAGCATGAAGTGGAATGACGGTTCCGAGTGCACGTACGTACGCAGGGGTAAAAGCAGGAAATATCTTACTGACGACAGAAGGCGAGAGGCCGAGATACAAGTGTTCCACTGCCCTTTCCTTATCCACAAAGAACCCTGATTGCATGGCCGAGTAACCTCTGGACCAGCCAGTCAATATTGCTATGTGCGGGCTGAGAATAGAGGCAGAGGTCCTGCACAATAGCTCCATGTACCGCACCAGCGTGCATAATATAAGCACATTCCAGGCTGAGAGTTCAGACAGCCAAATCAATGGACGCTAAAAGGTACGTATCGAGGATGAAAAGAAAAGGAGAGCATATTCGGTGTACAAGGTATTCACGATCGAACCGCCGTTACTCCATTGCTCTGAACCTTGTAGACAGATTGAGCTCGAAAAGTTCCTGCGGACAGGGCTGGAACGACAAGATCTGGTTCGCCCACGTAGAAAACCCCTCCCCCTTCCAAGTATACAGTACGTCTGCTTTCCAGCCTTCACTCAGGTAGCAGGTATGTAAAAGAAGCTTGTCATGTCATAAGATGAGATCGCAAAGTCGTCCAACCTTATATCAAATTTAAAAAAAAAAAAACAGGATTGGCTGCATGATGTGAGCCAAGTTTTGTGCAATGCATAATTTGAATCGTTTTCGCACTCGATGGAAGTTTGGTCCACACCGATTTACCTCCCTTTTCACCCCGTCCAGGATACCCTGCGATGTTGGGCTGAGCCTCGTTATGTAGTAGATCGTGTATATTTGACAATTTTTTGGTCAATTGCTCATCGGAGCAAATAAGGATAAACGTCTCTACTACGGCAGAGCACGACTCGACCATCTTGGGAAAGGACCCAAGGTTCTCCTCTGTTATCATGTGGATTCTGCCAAAGGTGATGTCTTGTTCTGCCAATGCCAGTTGCAGCTTTCGGCTGTCTCTTTTCTTTAAGTCAGTGGTCTTGGTCGTGAAACTGATTGTTTTTGACTCTTCATCGACATCTGCAAGCTGCAGTTGCAAGCTGCAATTTACAACATAACAATGGCCCGGCCCCAATTGGGGGGATGGGGATTATCTTTGACGGGGTGAACAGGGAGGGAAATCGGTTAGGACCGACCTTTAATCGAGTGTGGAAAAGATTGAAAACGTGCATAAAAAATTGGGCTCACATCACACGGTCAATCCAGGTCTTTTTTATTTATGCAATGTTGGACGACTTTACGATTATACGTTGCAATTACTTCTTACGTTCAAGATGGCTCCGGTTTTCTTCCAGGCTATTTTCATCCTTGAAAGAAACCCTTGTCTGAGAAATGAACGTACACACACTACTTTGTAGTTTGCAATGTTGTAGAATACACACACAGTGCTTTGATTAGAGGCTTCCTGACTTGAAAGTTGCATACATTTTTGTGATCGTGAATACCCATAGAGATGCTTACATCTGCATGGATACTGTGTAGTCTATGATTTTCCATGTTCATGCGGCAACAACATCTCGAATAATCTACTCTTTGGAAGCACAAGGAGCTTTCATAGAGAAGAGTGCTTTGTTCGGAGTTTGCACCTTTTGTATGTTGTTGCATTTCGTAGATATGTGCGTGCCGATAGACAAAATTATGCCGACGAAATTAAGTCACTTTGGCGTGTTAAATTCAACACAAAGATTATTCCCGAGATTAAGCCAGTCAATGACAACAACCATCGCGCTCTGAATGGTCAAATTTAGCGCGTTAGCGTTAGCTCCGCAAAATAAATCGTCGCCATTCATATACTCATTCACATTCATTGCAAGTGGCCATTCATCTTTAGCCACGCGTTCTCGTCCTCCAAGAAAAGAATTAGGCAGAAAAAGCAATACAAACTAGGCAAGATTTTTCTTTGCAGACCTCTTCTATGCTGCTTCGCTTCGGTTCAAGTCTTTGGTGGCCACACTGTACTAGGAAGTTTATAATATACGTGCGGGCGTCATAGCCAACAAAACTGCCTACTTGGGATCCTGCAATCAGCTGCTTTGTATGATCAAAATGGCCCGGAGAAACTGGGTTTTATAAGCGGCTTCTAACGGTGCTGTATTTTTGACTCCAGCTAGGAAGAATGACTATGTCTGAGGGCCGCAGTAGACAACGTGCCATGCGCAATAATACAGTGGGGTAGCTCATGCACATAAGCTGAGCTATCAACATATTTGATGTGGAGATACGCACACACAAGTATGTGGACTGGACATGGTGGTCTAGAGGCATTCGCTATAAATTTTGCAGTATTGACACTGGCTTGCAAATATCCTCTGCATCTCTCATCCCAAGTCTAGGGATTTTGTACGCTCAGAGTCGAGTGTTGGCGAACTGAAGTAACTGGTGCTCTTCGACACTGCCCTAATTGCAGAATCTGCTAGCAAGCTGATACAATTGTGCGCTTCCTCCTTTCCTTCTCTTATTGCGTGGGTCAGCGTTGCAACGTATTCACTGCACACGAATAAAAACTATGGTCACACGAGGACGATCGTTGCAGCAACCTGCAACTTTTTCTTATTACTGCAACTCGCCGTATGGAGTGAAAAAGTTGCAGGCTGCGGCAACGATCGTCCTCGTTTGACCGCAGCTTCAGTAGGCTTTCAATTTGATCTTTCTCTCCTCCTGTGTGTGTGTGCGTGTGTATTTGTGTGTGTGTGTGTGTGTGAGACAGAGAGAGATCGGGTGTGGCCGAAGGAAAGACAGGAAGGATTCACGACAGGAAAGCAGAAAAAAAGATACTAGCATTACACAGGCTACAATACTGCACCCGGTGATGTGCTCTGTGACGCGTAGAAGCATGAGCATGAGACGAGGGACGTTTCCTCCTCCATCTCTACTTGAGCGGAAGCGTGGAAGTTGAACAGAAACAAAACATTCTCGCGTATTCAAAGGTCGGTGCAGCTGTGTGTGTGCTGTTGCTCATGTTTTTTTTACACACGTCAGTATTTAGCTAAGTAGAGCAACTACATAAATAGTAAGGCATGTACAGTCGAAGCTCCAGATCGACGTCGTTCTATAGTCAAGACGATTTAAGCGATTGGAGACTGGTTCTTGACATAAACTGAGGGAAAGTATTCGGGGCACAATTATTGCCTTCTTCTCCGTCTCTTCATTGCAGACTACAAATAAAAAAAAAGAATTAGTCCTCGGCCTCGTACTCATGTATGTTCATGAAATGGCGCTTCGGCCCTAGCTACAAAACAAGAATTCTTAGCTAAGCAATTTCATTCACTTGCATCCTACCCTGGATTTTGTACGCAGCTGTTGCAGGACCTACGCAGTACCGAGTGCTCAACACATCTTCATACTGAACTTTATGGACATAACACAAAAATACTGAGCACGTACAAGGTGAAGTCCTGCTGGACATCCGAGAGAGTGAAAGGTGTGGAAGGCCCAACAAAATCTACCATGCTCATAAGCAAGGTAGTGAGTGTGCAATGTTGAGCGTGCATAAATTATGTATGCACCACTAGTTACGGTGGGGACACGCACAAGTAGATCTTGCGTATGAACGTGTTCTAATCGAAGCAATGAGAGAGCGTATCGGGTTGTGCCTCTGTACTGTGTGTATGCACAGTGGCTGAGTGATATTGCAAATTCGGGGGAGGGCATGACTTTGGTGGTGGTCATGTTTATTGATTAACGGACCAGTATCAGTAGCGTTGTCCCGCTATTCCTGCTGACAAAACATGTGCTGAGTGTCGGCAGTGGACATAAGAGCTCTTAGCATTGTGACGGAGGCCGAGGCCAGCTCCATCAGACAGACCAACTTCATAAAAGGTGTCTCCAGCTGGAAATTTGTGTCTCGGCGGGGATGATATTTCTTGTCTGGTGGGGAATTGTCAAAATTCATTTGACACCGATGGCCACAAAGTAAAACTGCGTCCGAAAGGGTTGAGTCAGGTAACGGGAAGACGATGAATTTCATCATTTGGGCACAAAGTCTTGGACTCAAAAAAAATGCTGTACGGGAAAAAAAACTTGTGGTCCAGATGAGGCTGCAGTGACTCAGTTAAATCGTTCCCCACCAGAAAAAGCGTGGAGCGAAACTAACACTTTTCTGAAGCTCTGCACTCTTCCAAACTTACCATTCTTTAAGCTCTCGGAGAAATTGTCACGATTTCTGCTATGCACGACTTCAGGAAGCAGCGATTTGATTTGATTTGGTGCCGACAGTTTTGCACACAAGATACAAGCATCGCAAGCACCGCCACCACCACCCCCTCTTTCTCTTCACCCTGTCCTCCCCGGGCGTGTTCCTCCCACCCGCCACACCTTCTGCCACACCTTCCGCATTAATGCCAACTGTGCGTTCCAGCTTTTCCCGGGAAGCTTATTGCTAAAAAGACACCTTTCCGGGCGCATGAGTATTCACGGCACTACTAAAAAGGCCGACAACGGCGGCGACGGTGGTGTCTCTGTCGGTTGAGTCGCAAGGAGGCCTTTAAGGAAGCAGAACGACGCTCGCGCGCCCAGGGTGAGGAGAAGAGAGCAAAGAGAGACGAAAGTTGCTGCTACTAAAGGCAGTGTAGAAGTGCCTCAGCGGGAAATGAAATGCACGAATAACAATGCCTTGCGCAAACATTTGACGGAAATGCAGCCAGTGGCAGAGAAATAAATGTCTTGTAGCCAGAGAACTGGCGGGAAAAGGGGTGGGAGAGGGGCAGGGAGGACAAGGAGGCGTGCACGTGACATATTGTGACACTCCCAGCACCTCGTTATAATTGCGTGTGATGTCTCCATGCTGGAGTCTTCACTTTCAGGGTGACACCGACCCGGCCTTTGTCCAGACGAGCAGTGGCAGCGGGGAAAGTGAACACCTGCAGGCCTGGCGGGGAGTGCAGCAGACATGCAGATAGATACAAGGCATCATGGACAGGTAGAGTTGCGACCCAAACTTTGCATACACCTGCGCTGGAGTGAAAAATCCAGCCTATGTAGTAACTTCCCTTCTGTCAATCGTCAACGCTGCCTCAAATGTGCGCTACTTTCAAAAGTGAAGTAAATCAGTTCAACTACCAATGCTTCAAGCTTTCCAACGAGGTCAAGATCATTTCTGTACTTGCAGTATTAAGAAAGTTACAGAGGCGTCCCTTCTG
>JAAUXU010013408.1_pt1 | contig 20083 bp, 17 predicted proteins | sample 7278151 | NCBI WGS metagenome assembly JAAUXU01 (sample SAMN14350113, study PRJNA611818) | marine sediment metagenome | isolation source: surface marine sediment (1.8m) | place: French Polynesia: Moorea | collected 2018-08 | reverse complement strand
CGCTTTTCTTCTTCAACCTTTTGACGTCGCTCCTCTTCCTCAGCCTTTCGACGTCGCTTTTCTTCTTCAACCTTTTGACGTCGCTCCTCTTCCTCAGCCTTTCGACGTCGTTCCTCTTCTTCAGCCTTTCGACGTCGCTCCTCTTCCTCAGCCTTTCGACGTCGTTCCTCTTCTTCAGCCTTTCGACGTCGCTCCTCTTCCTCAGCCTTTCGACGTCGCTCCTCTTCCTCAGCCTTTCGAAGTCGTTCTTCTTCCTCCAGCTTTCGACGTCGCTCCTCTTCCTCTTCCTCCAGTTTTTGGCGCTTCCGTTGCTGCTCTTCCTCCTCTTCTTCCAGCTTTCGACGTCGCTCCTCTTCCTCTTCTTCCAGCTTTCGGCGCTTCTGTTGTTGCTGCTGCTGCTGCTGCTGCTGCTGCTCCTCCTCCTCCTCCTCCTCCTCTTCTTCCAGTTTTTGACGTTGCTCCTCCTGTTCTTGCTCGAACTTTTTGGTCTCCTCGATCGCTTCCAGGTGGTTCCTCAGCCTTTGCACTAGCTCCCTCTTCACTCCTGACTGGCTGAGACCACGTCTGGAGAGCTCGCCCTTCAGATCCACCACCCGAAGCTGCTCCAGCTTGGCAATATCCAGTTCTCTGGACGACATCCTGACCTAGGAAGGTGACGACCACCTTGTCCTCCACGCCTTCCCGACGATCGCAGCAGGTCCAACTGGGACAAAGCCAACAAGACCTCTCAGCTCCCTACGGAACAAGTTAGAAGTTTGTTTGGCTTGCCCTGCAGCTGATAACAGATTTTAGCGTTGCCACATACTTGTATAGTACGTGGAAGAACTATACCAAATCCTTTACAGTAGGTGCAATCCTCGCTATGTTGAGAACAAAAGCTCGACTGTGGCCAAGTTCTCCGACATGATGAGCTGGGAAGGGTTGAAGTGGTATTTTACGAATCTTCTTAATGGCATTACTCCTTGATCCTGACGAACTTGGATCTGTTTAACCCTGTTTAAGCCCTTGCTCATACTGAGACTGCTCGCATCGACCACGCTGGAGTTTGACTATGATGTCTCTAGCGACGTGTGTTCAGTGATGCTTGACGTGCTCATGGTTTTTGTTGTTGTCGTGTACAAGGTGAGAGCTGCTTCTTATGCAGAATGTGTCTGAAAATCCCTCTGCTTCGGAGATATAGCCTGGTTATGTTGGGGACGGGTAACAGCCAATATTTCCCGGCCTTGCTTAATAAGAGGGAAATATAGAGGAAAAATATATCCTATCCAAGCATTACAATTGGGTAGAAACCTACGGCGTTAATTTCCGAACATCCTCGTGGATGTGTGTGATACATCACTCTTTTCATTGCATCAAAGAAGGATGATCGGAGGTTTCGCGTCCTCATCACGCAACCTTCGTGACGTGCAAGGACTGGAGACGTACGCAAGACGTTTTGATCCTTATCGCAATGTCCCGATGGTCCTGAATCGATGACATGAAGTGACTGAACTGAGTGGTATCGGCACAGGCCAACTCACCGATGCGTCCAGAATGCTCCGACCCAATTTGATATGGTACATTAAAAGACCAACTCGTCAGTAACAGCGCACTCGTGCGCCATTCAGAGAAGCCACGACAGTCTACGTTTGCCCTTCAGGTCGGAAAGTCCTCAATGTCCTGTGGCTCAACGCCCAAGTCACTGAAGCAGCGCCACGGTTGAGGCCTCTCTACTCCTGATCAACCCTGTACAAGACAGAAGACGAGCAGATCATGAACTTAACTGGTTTTTTTTCTCTTAAATATAGCATGACAGCGCACCGAAACTCTGGCACGGAGTTACACGAACCGTGCACACTTACTGAAGCACTTGATGCTAGCAAGTGAACGTAATGTCAAGCAACTTCTCACATGAACTTCTTACACAAAACCCTACTCACTATGACTTATGTACATGGGACTGTTAATGATAAATTCGAAAGATCAAGCTTCTTATCACATAGTTCTCTTTTCTCTTTCCGAACGATCGGATGACAAACATGTTCCGGATGTCTATTTGGATTGGGATGAAGGGACAGAGGACTGGGAGATCGGGTTAAAAACAAAGTAAATACTGACAAAACTTTCGTTTGTTTTATACAGGATGATGATCGTTTTTTGCCGTACTCTATCATAGAAACCCTACTTTGTTCTAGATTTGTACATCGCGACGCTGCCACAGTTGGCAGCGCGCTTCTAGTTCAACAGAGAGGAAAGAAGTACCGGAAGTTGCCGAACTTGCGGTATCGCTTTCCTTGCAAGAAAGTCCTGTCATTACACCGCTGTCCGGACCCGACTGCACCCGCAGGAGCGGGTCCAGACAGAGGCAGACGAGCATGTGTTGCATACAATACGTCACATGAAGGATGTGTAGCTTAACATATACGTTGTTAGGTTACAGATGAAACAATAAGGAAACGAGTGATTTGGGGCGATGCACGATCGCCCAACGATGGCGTTCGTGGCATAGCCCCACTCAACCAAACGGTACCATCCATGCTCGATGCAGGACAAAAAGAGGATCGCCGGCTTTTGGGGGATAAACTACAGGGTGAGGAAAAATCTTGATACCAGCATCCATTCTTTGCTGATGTGTCTTTTCTTGATCAAGGCGCATGCAGAGCTACGGCGATTCTCCTTTTGGCTTCTGGAGTGGGGACGATGGATGGATGGAGGTGGTGGTGGACTGGGCATGGGCATGGACATGGGCATGGGGTTACAATGAAAACGGTGCAATGTTGCTACGTGAACTTGTTAGAATTGCATGTCGTCCTGCTGCTCTTCCTCCTCCTCGCAGTACCACTGGCTGAAGGGACTGAGGGATCTGCAGGTGAACAGGACGACGCGCTTCTTCTTGCGGTTGTAGAAGAAGTAGTTGAAGGACCAGAGACAGCCGTCCTCACCAAACGGATCGGACGACAGGTCCGGGTTGTAACTGTAGATGTCGCATTCGGGCAGGTCGATCTCATCGTTCAGCGTTCGCCACAGGTTGTCATGCACCTTGGAGTAGCGATCGGTGGCCGTCACCGACAGCAGACCGTCAATATTGGCTGTCACATACTGCAATGAATGAATGATAAGACTTTTTTCCTGACACAAAAGGTCATGGACACGTGCGGTCACTCACGGCGAGACTGGGCTCCTTGCTGAATTCGCTGCTCTTGGCGTCGGAGAAGTCATAGTCTGCGAAGGCCGCGTTCAGCGTCGAGATGAGGTAGAAGAGAGTCTTCCTCGAGATGGTGTCGCAAAGGGTCACCTCGCCGCCGCCGGCTGAGTCATCCTCGTCACTGCTGCGGCTGCTCGACCACGACCGCAAGTAAGGCTGATGCTGCTGAGGAGACAAGCTGTAGCCGCCGTAGCCATTTTGCGGCGGGCTCAGGGCCTCCAGCGTGCGCGGGTTGCGACCATCTTCGGCGCTGAAGCGCTTGTAGAACTGTTTCTCGCTACCGATCATCTTGCAAGAATAGCTTTCGATCCTGCAAAGGAAGTTGCACACAAGTGAATGTCTACTGCTGTTCAAGGCATTGACTCTACTTTGCTGGTGTACCCGAGCTTGAACTTGAACTACGCGCCTACTAGATTGTCAAAATGTCAGGTGAAGTGTCAGGCTGACGCGAGCTGGGGATCATAGATGACTCTGATGGGGGGGATCAACGTCGGAGGTCGGCGCCGTGCTGGCGGACCACAAGAGGGGGCTGGCAGTACCGAAGTAGTCATGTAGCCAAGTCGAAGAGTACGGGCCTCATGTCATGCGCGTGCTAGACGGCTGGGCAAACAGGCTCTGGCTTGCGGCCAACAGCAGCACAAAGAGGAGCAGACGACGCAATAACAGTTTGACAGCGAGGTCACCGCAAGGTCTGCAGGCATGACGGATGGGCCTTATCGTATGCAGTAGAGCAGAGGCGACGCTCTCTCTTGCGCTGCCGAGCCTCCGAACGATGCGCGTATATCATTGCGTACCTTCCGACGATCTTAGCCTCCCCGGTCTCCACAAAGAGGGCGGAATTCACGGCCTCAAAGCTCGAGCTCTCGAGAAGCTTCATCGCGGAGTCTTCTGTCACTGCACTGTTTTCGGTATTCGTACGTAGAGGTCGGGAAGCTCACCGACCGGGACACTTAGTGGAGTCTTATCGTCGAACTTGAACTGGGAAGTCTCTTTCTTAGCGGCGTGAATCTCGCGGACGGCGGCCTGGTGGGTCTGGAGGGCGTTCGGGCGAAGGAAGAGGTCTCGGGCTCCGCGACGTCGGTCATCTCGCCCGCCAAAAGTGGAAGCCAAAGGCGCCCGAGTACCGGTCGGGGTCGGGTCGAGGACAAAGGAGAACTTTCACCCGAGGTCTCGACGCCGCTCGAAGGCTGCTAAACTACTTGAACTCGGAGACGGTGGCCGACTCCAAGTGCCAGACGGACTCACTGAAGTGACTGACGGTCTGAGTCTGACGTCGTTTGAATGTGATTGACTGCTCTTGCTGCTGCTGCTGCTGCTGCTGCTCCTCTAGCCCGCCTTGTCCGCCTGACGGATCCGGGACCAAGATGGCGACCGCAGCCTGGCCGGCCCTGGAAGTCGGGCCGACGCGGCCGTCAAGTACATGGTGGCGGCGGCGGCCACCGAGGCCGAGACCTGACCCGTCAGCCCGGACTCCATGGTTTTGTTCCTCTGCCTGGAGGGGGCGGGGGGGAGGAAGAAGACGAGAAAGAAAGAAAGGAAGAAAGCGTCGTCGGCCTGATCCTGGCCTAGCAACAACGGAGCCGCCTCGGCCTGGCTGGGCAGGCAGAGGCGGCTTTTTGCGCCCTCTACTGACGAACAAGCTCTGTTATGATGGACTTATGTAGTGACGTTAGTGAGAGCAAAGCTCAACCGAGACAGAACACACGACTCATTTAACACTGTTGTAAGAACTGTATGCATAGGTCAGTATGTGCAAGGTGCATATGGAGATCGTCTGTCTGCCAAGCTGCCCTCAGGTCTGGAGATCCAAAGAGCGGGTGACAACGTCCTAAAAAACAATGAATGAAATACAAGATGCCATGAGTCTGTTATTAGTGTTATTATGGTGTAGTTGTGTACTCTTTGATCATGGCCAGGGTGACGACGACAAGGAGAAGAAAGAGGGGGGCGGGAAGACGACGACGACGACGACGACGGGGAGAAGGAGGAGGCAGGCAGAACAAAGGCAGTCAAAAGAGGCGTCGCGATCGAGTCTGACGCTAGCGGAGGCAGGGGGAATCTCCAAGGGGAGATGTTCCCGAAGAAGGAGGTCGTCTCGAGGTTCCGCAAGTTCGACATCACAACTTCCGCCCACGACACCGTTCATGGTCATGTGCGCGATGAATGATTCATAAAAATTATAAGAAGAATGACCTAATCAGATGTAGAAAGGACGCCGAGGATACGGAAACAAAATGAAGCAAAAATTGCTTTGCGGATCTTTGCGAGGCCCAAACAGTCAATTTCCGTCAATCCTCATCGCGAACCTCTTGAACAAGACGTAAAACTGGAATCTCGGCATTGCAGGAAGCACCGATAAGGGGGGCCTCGTTGTGTATACCAAATTCGTCCCTTGACTGCAGTGAACAAACTCTCGGACATGATGCTGGACACATTGTGAGCAGATTCCAGCCCAACCATCCTTGGTTGGGGGATCAAATGGATCACACAGCTGTCAGGGGGCGGTGGACTTCATACTAGAGAAGGCTGATCAACCTTCTCGGAAGTTCACGGCCATTGTGAAAGAGCTGGACAAACTCGGGTAGGATCATCACCCTGCTAAAGTTGAACAACATGAACTTTTTCCCCTGTGTGAGCAGGTCCCACTCCGTCACGGCACCAGGCGGGCCAGTCCGGAGTGGCAAGGAGCACAGAACCGGAGGCGAGAAAGGTGTGCAGATGCGTCAGAGAGGGACTTGGGCACACTCAGAGAGACGGGCAATCCGGACGCCCACCGACAACTAAAGCCTTACACTGAGGCTCAGCAACGACCATTGTTATTGGTACAAACTCCAGCTCAGAAGCCTAATCTCAGCAACTCGTGCTTGGTGGTGCTCCGGAGTCACTTGCTGACGAAGGTGCCCACGATAACACTGAGATCCTTCCAGTGTCACATGAAACAGGAGGAACCCTACATTCATTGCCTGCACACACCATGGAAAAACCAAGAGACCAAAAGACTCATACGTCCCACGCAAGCATCCAGCTGGTTGCTGGAGGTAGTCACGGCAGCAGCAAATCAAGCTCAGAGCTTGTGCAAACTTCTGTTCTGAAAGTACATGCACATTTTATGCCAGCAAACAAACAACTCCACTATGGTACATTCACTGTCTTCTTCATGGTGCAGAAGGCTTCATCCTCGTGTAAGTCCTCTTTGGGCAGACTGCTCGTTTCCCTCTCCAGTGTGTGGTTGCTCCTACTTTCCTCCGAGGATCTCTTGGTGTTCTTGGCCTCGCCGGTATCGTCAAGGGTGCTTGGAGATATCTTGTAGGCAACCTTGCTCGACACCAACTCTCTGGGACGGGAGATGTCGTCCAGCGGGACTTGCTCGTATTCGGTCGAACTCGGTCTCTGGCAAAAGCTGTACGAAAGGCTGGTGGTGGCCCGTGTGGGCCTACTCATCGCAGATGTCTTTGTTCCCTTCAGCTTCTCTTCAAAGACCACACCCTTAGGCTCGTCGGCCATAGTGACACCCACTTGCTTCTTGAGATAGAGCACAGTTCGTCGCAGCCGACTGACCTCCTGCTTCAGTTTCTGGACCTCATGTTCCATCCGAGATATGGCTTCTGCTTGGCTCGTCTTTCTATGAGTCGAACTGTCATAACATGGGCGGGTTGGAGATGTGTTTTCTTTGACCATGAGATCTTCCGTCACGTCGCCAACCGATTTCTCCACGTCGACGACGATGGAGTCGTCAGGGGCTTGATCGGTTCCGCTGGACTGTCCAATCTTTTTCTGCTTAGCGACAGAATGAATCTCCAACTTTTTCAGCTCCCGCGGTGGGTCCGGGATGTTGTCCTTCAAGTTCGACCTCTTTTTGCTCTTCTTGGTCTCCTTGCAGATGGATCCTTGCAGATGGATTTGCTCCTTGTCATCCTTGCAGATGAATCCTTGCAGATGGATTTGCTCCTTGTCATCCTTGCAGATGCCTTCAGCGTTCTTTCCAGAGATACCGGCGGCAGAGTGGCTTGCGTCAGGCGTAGAATCACGCCTAATCTCCTGACCCCCCGTGGTTGAAGATGAGATCAAGTCAAACGGTTCCACCCTAGCAAGATCTCGCATGACTGAGGAGTGAGCTCTTTTCGGCAACTTTGGGATCCACAAACACTTCCACATGGAGGCGAAGTCCTTTTTCTGTTGAGGCTTCATGTGGGTGAGTTCCTCTACCCTCGTACTGTTCCCTCGACACTTCACGAGGACATTGAACTTGCTCTCGTCGATGCTCCTCTTGATCCAAATCAGCAACTCCTCCGATCCATCAGCCGAGCGGCGGGCGTGGGCCTTGCGCCTCTCCCACAGTCTCATCCCGCCAACATCTATGAGGTGTTCCATCACGACGCAACCGACACTGGGCGGAGAGAAGACTCCTCCGCCGTTGCCGGCCCTGGAGGAAGGCACTTGAAATTTGTTTTTCTCAGTCTCGTCCATGTCGCACTCAAGGCTGGGGATTGACTCAAAACACTCCTCGTCGAGAAAATAAACTCCACATTTATTTCACAAATATATGGCGATGTTGGAAGCAATAAAATTTTCGTTCCTTAGGCCTCTAGTGGCTTCTGACCTGTGAGCAAGAAGTAGGGCGTGCGCAACTCCAGCGGGATCTCGTTCAGGGGCGTCTCCTGAGGCACTTGAAGGATCTCCTTTGACCTGGAAAAGGATCAGTTAGCCCCTCTCTCCATGTCCTTCCTCCCTAATAAATACCGTCGGGTGAATTCGTCCAGTAGACTCTGCGCTTCCAGGTCGCCCTTGCTCTTCCTGAGATTCTGGCATCCCGACCACGACGAGATGTAGCCCAGCAGGTCTTCCAGGCTTTCGCTTCTCTGACATCCATGACTGTCGTCTCTACGAAGGTGGGACTGCGTAAGCAAAGGTCTAGTCGTAACTGAAGCCTTCAACACCTTTCGCACTTGCTGTATGGAATAGGAGGGATCGTCGTGTATTCGTCGTCCACCAGCTTCCTCAGTGGGCTCCAGTGAGCTTCGGTCTCGTTGTAGATCTTGAGGGGAAAGAAGAGGTAGTGCCTTGGAGCAACTTCAACAGCGTGTTCGCTTACCCATTGGATCAGTTCGGTCAGCTCCTGATAGTTGCGCACAGATGGTGTCGGAGCAGTTAAGGAGTATCCAGAGACTGCCAGGACGCCACCTGGAGAGAGGACCCGGTCTGCCTCGGCATAGAAGGCGGGGATATCGAACCAGTGGATGGCCTGACACGTCAGCACCAGATCGACGCTGCCGTCGGCCACGCCGATGGTGGAGCCGTCGCTCACCCTGCAAAAAGTGACGCACTGGACAATCTTCTTGCTGTTGTTGACACCTTACGCACTGGTAGGTGACGTTGCTTGGTCCTCCGCTTTTCTGGAGTCTGCCCTCGGCCTCGGCGATCTGACTCTGACTGACGTCAAGTCCAAGGATGCAGTCGAAATGTGGGGCGAACACATCGGTGCTCTGCCCGGAGCCACAACCAACGTCGACTGCGAAACGTCGGCGGTTCTGAAAGAAGGCCAGTGCTGGAGCAGTTCCTCCTTACGGACAATGTTTTGTCAACAGCCACGCGCTCTTACGGGCGCCAGGATCGACACGACCTTCTGGACGAGCGACTCGGGCGGCCTCGGCCTGAAGAGCGCGTACTTCTTGGCGTGGTCAGGGTCCTCGAAGAAGCGACGTCGGTCACCAAGGACGGAAGACGTGCCGACCTGTTAGAGGTGGAGATGACGAAGATGAGTTGATAAGGGAAAAAAGTTCTCCTTACCTGTCGCGTGGCGCACCTGGCCACCTTTGACGAGGACATTGCGATCCTGTTCATGTATCTGTTTGCTTTTCCTCCAGTTGGCTCTTGAGCTGTCTGCACAACGCAGACGGGCCCTGTTTCTGCTCTGTGCTGTCTTCTGCTTTGTGGGCAGGCTGCTTCATGAAGGCGTGATGCGTAGAGCCCGGGCTCGAGCTCGTCGACCCGACGACCCGGATATTTCTCAAGGACCTCAAGGACTGATTGGCAGGTGAACACGCGACATTGCCTGCAGAAAGGGTCCCAGCAGTATTAAGCAAGTCGGGACCACAAGGATAGCTTTTACAGTTGGCAAAGAGACTCTGACCAAGGGATTCCTTGCCAATCCTTGGTACAGTCAAATGTTTTCTGGCATGGACTTTTGGTCTCGGCCCAGAAGCCTCGGACTGATTGTCTGAGGCCGCAAGTGCAGATGAACCTTGAGCGAAGAACCGAAACCATATTGAAGAGCAGAAAATTGGTATCAACCAAGCTGAAACTCCGGCGATTACTTTTTCGCAACCTTGAGCTCTGCCTCCGGGATGACGGCCGCCCGACGAACCCCGTCTGCAGCAACTGTTCTGCTTCCAGCAACGGTGACGAGCGCCACGGTTTTCTGGTCTCCGCTTCTCTTCCCCGGTTCCGTCTTGACCCCGCCCGGTCCCAATGAACTCTGACCCTGTTGAATCCACATTTCCATCTGGCAGAACGTTGGGAACGCTGACGCTCTCATCTCCACGCGCCTGCTAATATTTATGCAACAACTCTGAAATACTTAAAACATATATTGACGTGCACCAGGATGACCGACTGTATCGATGAACCAGGATTGGTGAGGTTATGTCATAGAAGATATCCATGGGTCATTCGCTCGTGCCTTGGTGCACAAGCAACCATTTTGGCACTCAATCAGCAATTTTGGCACTCAATCAGCAATTTTGGCACACAGTCAACCATTTGGGCACACAGTCAACCATTTGGGCGCACAGTCAACCATTTGGGCGCACACCACCTTCACTCTGGTGCACGCTAAATTCGACCTCCTTTGAAATTCCCGCCTTGATCTCGGCCTTACAGCTGCAGCACTTGGATCGTGTCAACAACGAAGTCACCACCAAGTCCGAGGTTCGCCTCGCTCAGGAACTGGCAGTCTGACATGTTGCTTTGCTCCGTGACCTCGCAAGTGTCCCGATTAGGGCGCTCGTCGAGACCCAAGTTGACCTGGTTAAGCGGCGCTTCGGCCGCGTCCAGGAACGACAACTATGACTGCGAGCCGAGGCGCGACTACATCACTTACCACGGCCACTACGTCGAGCCCGGAGGCAACGCCAACGGGACCACGACCTCCATGGAATTGGGACGCAGGAAGAAAAGGGTCGGGTACTGGGGAGCGAAGGGCTGGGCCAAGCCCGGCTATCCCAACACAACGCCCATTAGGATAAAGGGGGTGGACGAAAATCTCCAGGTACTCAGGCTGTGAGTCTTTAATGAATTCACAACGACTTGAACTACGATAACGTTTTAGGAGCGACTGGATAGGTTATTTGCGGAGGAAAACGCCATCATGAGAAATCGAGCAGATATCGGATTTCCGCCGAAGAATACAAGTACGTCCAGATGAGGACCCCGCGATTGTTTCTGCCTGAGATTGTCTGTGTGTTTCTATTTTCATAGATGATCCCGGCGAGAAGCGTCGACAATCTCTGCAGTGGCGACACCAGAGGCGTGCCGACGCGTCCATGGAGCGCGCCGCCCGCCACGGCACTCTTCACGTTGACCTGGCCGATGTCGCACGAGAGCACATCAAGTCTGGAGCGATCTATGACACCATACGGGAGGCAGCCGACCTCTACGGCATATTCGAGGACCTCTTTGGAGAAGGAAAATTCTTCACCCCGTGTCTCCATTTCCGGCCCGAGTATGACTTTGACGAGGAGTACATAACTCCGGTGCACAGAGGTGATAACCGGTGGCATCAAGAGTCTGAGTGTGACGTCATGGCAAGACATTTTTTACTTGTTAGGCAACATCATCAAGCCCAAAGAGGCCACGAGTGAGCCGTTTTTGGCGTACGACGGAGGCGATTCTCTCTGGACAGTGATTCTCAGCAATCCAGATGGTCACTTCACAGACGAAGACTCCGAGTATCTCCACTGGATGGTGACGAACATTAAAGGGTCTGACCTGTCCACGGGCGAGACCCTCTGCCATTACATGCAGCCATTCCCACCTTTCGGCACTGGATATCACCGATACATCTTCGTCCTTTACAAGCAGGTGCATCTTCTCTCTCGGACTCCTCAAGGTGTGCTGGAGTGACACCAAATCTTGTTTCAGAACGGTCCTCTTGATCTCAGCAAGCATCGCCTTCCGTCTCCTTGTCATGATCTCACTGCCAAGACTTTTCGAACCCGAGACTTCTTGGCTGAGGTTAATGGGGAGAACCAAGATGCTCGACCCGGAGAGAGGCCACTGACGCCAGCTGGACTCGCGTTCTTTCAGTCGGACTGGGATTCGACCCTCAAGGATTTCTTCCACAACACGCTTGACATGAAAGAGCCGAAGTACGAGTACCACTTCGTGGAGCCATACATAAAGCCGTGGACCCACTTCGTGCCCTGGGAGGGAAGGCAAGTCTTGTACACAAGTGCAGACTCAACGTCTGTCTGCACCACTGATCTTGACCTCAATGCACAATTGATCTCACCATACATTTTTGGCGTCTAGGGTCCCCTTCAACCTGTTCCTGGACAAGATGCGCGATCCGAAGGAGATTCAGGAGGAGCTGGTGCGCAAGAAGTTGGCTACTCATCACCCCTTTGAGGGAGACATGAACAAGGACATCAAGTATCCCAACGCCCACGTCATTTCCCCCGACTTGCCTCAGTGGCGGCGGAGAGAGATAGAGAGGGAGAGGTTGAGACAAGGGGTATTCAAGGATCTCGACTGGAAGAAGCTCAGGAGAGACCCGACTAACGCGTGATTTTCTACCTATGCAATACACTTTCATGTCCTACTTCTGCTACGAGTGATGAGAGGACAGTTGTACAGCTCGTTGATTCTTGGCTGGCGGGATCTTCTTGGCTGTTTCATAGTCTGTAAGCTGGCAGCGAATCGTACTTCTCCTCCAGGCACTTGCGGCGCTCCACGACTTCCATGAACCGTCAAGTACTCGGGGTCGCTATAGTTCCGGCAGTTGTGGTAACGACGTGAGCCTCGTACAGTCTGGATCCTTCTTGATTTACTTCTCAGAGCATTCCATTGAGCATAAATCGCTCAAGATGAGTCGGGAGTTCAGTGACATTATGGAGACGGACGGAAAAATGATCAAGAAAGAGACGTGGTATCAACGTGCAATGTCTACGCGTCTACGACGCTCGCTTTCGCGTTGACGTCCACGTGAGTCTTCAAGAGCACAGGTCGAACCACTGCAAGTGGAACACCGGCGATCACGGTGAAAATCCTGGACCCCTCCTCACCTATCCTACAGTCAACTGCACCTTCAGGTGATCATAGTGGATTGATTGCGAGCATCCTTACAAACTAGAGATACATATGTAAGGATGCTTGAGCCTTATTGAGACGAAGTAGGTCCACTATGTCTCATGAAGGAAAGGAGGCAGCACCAGCGTCGCTGCGCTGTGATCAACGCGCACGGAAGCGACCACACGCTGATGAGGGCGCTGTCCAGCGCAATTCAGGACAATGTATGAAATATCACGTGTAATCACTCAAAAAGGGCTATGCAAAAATTCTAGTCTTGCGAAGACAGGGGATTGCATGTGCCATGAACACCACTTTCAAGCACGCGTCATAATACAATACTGCAGCCACTATAATTGTGATACAAAGTGTACAGCTTACGTAGCAGTTAGTGCTGAAAATTGGCCAATCCCCCGGTGTTTACATTTATGTAATCCCCAGGTATGATGACATTTCAGCCTGACACTACCTGAAGTCGACCCTGCCTGTAGATGTACCAGGGGACTCTCCACATGAAGATCCAGGCCGATCTGGACATTGCTGAACATACATAGCAAGTCAATGACATATAGACAGAGTAGATAACTGTGAAGTCTACAGTGTGAACAGTGAAGAACGTTCCATTCCATTCTTTTTTTTACCATTCACTATGCAAGTGATAAAAAGAAGAGTTATAGATATGAACGTGCTCCACCGAGATTCAAGTTGGTACCCATGAGTTGACCCTCGACCTCGAACACCCTCGGGGTACAGCAGTAAAACACAGAAAAGTGACTAGAGTGAGACTGCAATTGCACTCACGTTCAGTGGGCTAAAATCAAGAACCTGGATTTCAGCAAGGATTTCGGCTTGTTCCCTTATGCCAAACGGCGAAGATGGAGCCTAATGCTTAATTTCATAACATAGCAGCGCATTCAGATTTGGCACGCGAAGCTAAACACACTTTGTTTTCATGTGACTGCAGTTGAGCATCTAGGGAGCGACTAACCAGGTGCACATCAGATTAGTAATATTGACATAATTTCCTAAAGTTTGTGTTTTTAAAACTTTGCGGGCATAGAGGGGACCCAAAAGAGACATAATTTTTCATTCCATGCGACTAAGGTGTATTAGAATATAGCCCAGCAGCAAATAGAGCACACAGACAGAGGTCAAGAGGTCGGTCTAGCCTAATGTGCGTGCTTGCACATGTCAAGATGCATCAAAGAAACCGATGCCTCAAAATGCAGCCTGATGCTGCAGCTGCAGTCGCTGCTCTCGGTGAAGATGTCACTCGATTGTCTTGTCGTCCAAGGAGTTGTCGACGTCGCAGCACAGACACGATCCTTCCTCCTCCATGACTCTCTTGCAGCAGAATCCTTCCCAAGAAAAGTGCCAAGATCAGGCAAAACAGCATACCTGAAATGAGGAGTCAGTATTCACTGTGGCTTTCTGATAGCCATCCAGGCCAGGGTTTCCAGGTCCAATTTCCTGTTCAGTGACTTTCTTTCTTGCCATGACTCATTTACGACATTTGATGACCTCCTTATACTCGTGTTAGTACTTTGGCATTTTCTCCAAATGAGGTCACATCTAAAGAAGTAAAGCAGGTCAGAGGTCAGGTCAGCAGAAAAGCATGAGGAAAAAGGGTTTGACTCTAACAGAATGTGGAGACACTTGCACATTTACCTGAAAGTCACCTTTTTTGTCCTCCTGAGGAAGTCACATTTGACCTGTAGTAAGTCATACTTAGCCGAATGAAAGGTCAAATTTTTTATCATAACATCTTAGTAGTAAGTTGTTTTTCATAACAATTGTTCTCGACCGTAAGTTATCTTTCACTTCTCGAGGTCAGGAAAAGTCGCCCGTCATGACTAGAGGCGTGACCGACCGATCGACGCTTGCCTCCGGCAATGGGGATGGTCAGGTCAAAGATGTAGTGCACGGTGTCAACCGTCCAGTCTCGTCTCGACACCTTGGCTGACAATGCAGTACCAAGGGTTGAACACACCCGTCAGTGTTCAGGCTATTCTCATCCAAACTCACCTATCAGGAATTCCCTGACGTCCTCGGGTTCGTCAATCACCTCTAAAATGAGAGTGACGGACTAAAGTGCGACAGCTACGACAGCATGAGTGGGTACCATAGACGACGAAGCTCTCCTCAGAGAGCGGATAGTTCCCGATGACTTGCTGGCCTGTCTCCTCCAAACGGTGTCCATGTCCACCAAGTTGTATTCGTTGGGCTCCAACAGAATGGCCACGACGGCGATGGTGTCCTTCAAGACGTCCCCTTGCAGGTACTCGAGAACCACTGAGCGGAAGAAGAACTCGGCGAAGCAATTGCGCGCATCAAGGGCCGGGTCTGTGGGATGTTGACAAGAATGTACATCCCTGCGTCCCGAACCCACCGTGCACTGCATCACCGTGGGGAGAAGGTCGTTGGTCACGTCGAGCGTAACCGCGTTGTCCGCGTCCTCGTACTGAGGTATAAAGTGGAGGTTGGTCTGTCGCAACGCGACCCGGTACTCGGTCCTCTTCGGGGCGGGAGCATAAGCTGCAGAGACGCGAGATCTGCCAAGTTTTTTGCACGAAGCCACTGAAACCATATTTGATGTACGAGTAGCTGGCCGTCAGGTCGTCGTTCAAGTTTCCATGCGAGATGAAGTCCTTGGTGAACGCTGCCTTGTTGTCCATGGCATTCCCTGGGGAGTCTTTGACAATGCGGACGCGACACTAACGAAGTGGCTGAATCAAGTCACGCACCTTTAGCCAACAAGAGGACCGCTGCGTCTTGTTCGAGTCGAGAGCTTTGGCTCCTCGACGATCTTCGACATGATGACGTCTGATACCTGGTCCTGGTTGTTCTGGATGGCTCCATTGAGGCCGTTCCTCAAGCTCTCTGCCATTTCATGGTACTCGTCGGAGCCTTCTGAAGTCACGTTGGGCGCCAAGGAGTCGGACGAGGACGTGCGCAGCCTCATCCTGCTCTAGCACACGTACGGGGAGACTGATTGCATCCTCTATGACGTGGCGTCACCATGTAAACCATGGCGACGGCTCTTGAGCTGCTCAACGTCCTCCTCCTTGAGATCGTGGGCATCGCGGAATCGCCGCAACTCCTGGAGGGGGTCCTCAAGGGGCCACCGAGGCGCGTTGGGATGTGGGTCTGGTCACAGGCCAAGGAAATCTAACAGAAGAGAGCCGCGTTCACGTCCGGCCAGTACATTCTGGTCCCGCACGTGCTGCATCTAGCCTACTACACGTAGCTAATTCACGTGCGTCAACACAGACTGAGGCCGAAAATGCGTCTGTGATTCATCCATGTCGTGCCAGACAAGACCTTTTCCTCCTTCTTCGTCCATGTGGGTGTTTTTTGCCTACGAAATTCGCCCCTGCCGGTACCTGTTTTCCAACCAGCAACCCAAGAAGGGCACGCGGCCCCTCTCCGCCCTCGCCCTCACGCCCGTAGGCGCGGGCGCGCGCGTGTCTCTTCATCACCATCATCGTGGCGTCGCTGCACATGGCGCAGTCAAGCATCTCGTCCACGATCGCTGTCCAACATTGAGCGGATTGTCCGCCTGCACAGGCGCGGCCGCAAAGCAAGACAACTTTCTGCCCCAATTAGACGGTGAGCTGTTTAGGCCCACTTTTCTGGAAGACGTCCAAAGCTTCGTGCGTGCACTTGGACTCTCCCCCCCTGTGCTCCTGCGGCGGCGTGGCCGCCTTTGCAGCTCGGGGCGCAGCAGCGGGAGATTGCACATCTGTACGCAATAAGAGGACTCAAAAAAGGGCAGCGCACCATTTCTTGTCCCTCCATGCAGGTGTGACTGCACTGGAAGTCAAGATGTCTGCCGGCAACGACGTCGAAGACTACTACTATGACGAGGACGACGACGACGAGGAGGGACAGAGGACCGTCTGGCAGATATTGTCCTGGATCGCTGTCGTTCTCACCATCGTCCTCAACCTTGCCCTCGTGGGCATCCTCATCTTCAGGAAGAACGTCCACACAGCCGTCAATAAAGGTAAGAGTGCTCTACGCAGGGTGTGCACAGACAGCGCGCTCATCATTGCACTGTCCTCAGTCATCTTAACGATTGGAGTGGTCGACCTACTCTACGGCGTCCTGGTCTCGCCGTTCTTCATCGAGAACTACGTCCACCTGCACTGGGACCAGAGCCAAGAGTACTGCCACTTCTACGTCTACTTCTTCACCTTCCACGATCTCTTTGTCCCGCTGTTCCTCATTCTCCTCAGCGCCTACATCTCCCTCAAGTACTCGGGTAAGTCCGCTGTCCAGTAAGAGTGCGGCAGTAGCATTGAAACAACCATGGAGTGTGTTTTCACCTAAGCATGTGTAAACTTTTGACCTTATGCATGTACACGTTCAAATTGCCAGGAGCAACGAAGGCTTTCGGAGTGAGGAGGCCGGTCTACTTAATCTGTGTCTTGGTGGCTGTGGCCCTGTCCTTCCTAGTCGCCATCATCCCTGCGTACAATTCTGCCATCTTCATGGAAAACCCGCCCAACGGTAAGGACCGGAGCTTCGCCCGACTGGACTGAGGCACTTTACACCGTCTCGTTCCAGGCAAATTTCAGAAGGAGTGCCGCACGATCGACAGCTACACCATGGTGCTGACGTTCCTGGTGTCCTCGTCCCTGCTCTTCTGCTTCGCCATGAGCTTCCTCTTCTCGCTCTGCATCGTGGGATCGCCTTTTCTCAGAAATGTCTTTGATCGGGTCGAATACGTGCAGAGGTAAGTTCAAGTCCGTCCCGCTGACGTCGCCGCCCATCCTACGTACGTCAGAAGCTATCAGAGCTGCAGCCAATGTAAGGTTCAAGGACGAAAATGTCTGGGACCAACAGTGGGAAGGACCCCGGCCACGTACGAGTCGGTGGCGACCAGTCAAGGCCAGCCAGGATCTACGTGGACCTCGGAACCTTGTGAGTGGAGTGCGGCATGTTGTGGGACGCCGAGAGGTCCACGAGCTACCACATCGTGTCATTCTGGGAGTCCGACATTTCTCCAGCAGTGGGAGTCGAATCATTTTCACAGGTGTTCTCGAAGCTCAGGCAGTGTCAACAACGCCTTTACGTCATGTTCGTTCCTCCGCGTATTGAGCATGTTCTACAATGTCAACAACAGCAAATTCCTGTCGTGCTTTGCAGATGGCGCCTGCTCCTGACACTGAGCCTGGTAAACGGTCTGTTCATCGTCACCGGATTCCTCCTCAACTTCAAGGAGATCTCCAGGATATTCTTCGACTGCTGCGACTTCGCCGAGCCCTACTCGAGTACGTGTGTCTAGCAACGCTGCTGCATAATCTTCGCAATCTTTTTTTTGCAAAAGATGTGTATCTGTAGTTAAACGCACCCCGGGGCCACGGACAAATGCACGAATGTGTGCATATAATAGCTGATCGTCAAATAGTAGTTTGCGCCAAAAACTTTTCAGGAAGACACACCTGTTTGCATCTGTGACCCTTTTTTCCTCTTGTTTCCAGGCCTAAATTCGTTGACGTACGACGTCTGGAGCTTCGTGCTCCTGATCACCGAGCCGTTGTTCAGGCCGCTCGTCTACCTGTGCTTCTACTTTAAGTTTCTCTGGACTGACGTCAATGCCTACTAAGCCTCTCTGCCTCAAGCATCTTCATGTCGGCAGTGTAACAAAGCTAACGAGAAACTACGGACTAAGTAATATCTTGCTGACTACGAGAAATAAACTATGTTCACTCACCTCCCTCCCGGAGGCCTCAACTAAATATCCCCCTGTAAAATAGCTCGTACATAACGCTTGGTGACATCGACACGGTTGTACACAGATGTATTGCTCAAGTATGAAGGCCTCGCCCGGCCTTCATTGCTGCACAGGACGAACCTGCAAAAGTCGTGGCGGAGAACAAGGCTCGAGCTCGAGTCCGGGCTGCCATCTTGCCCGACACCGAGCAAGGCCAAGTTGCTCATACACGCGGTGTATGAGCAACGATATCGTAGTCGCCACCGGGCATTAAGAGATCAGTTTTCGGCATATGGACAGAACAATCGCATGCAAAGACCGGCGATTACACTTCTTGAGTAGCAAATAGAGCGTAGCAAGTGACAGTGGCTCATGGGGCCCAGTCTTGGGTTGCTCACAGACAGTACAAGCACCGTAGTTCACAGTCTCAATTAGCAATGTTAGCTGTGTTCTTCATACAATGTTGGAATCTTGTTCGTGATCAAGCAGCGCTGACCCAGAAGTGTGATCACAGGTCAACTTTGCCAAGTCGCTTTGACAGTTGTGTGCACGAAGATAGAACCGTCCACAGCGTTGACAGAGCACTATATTTTCCGTCCATTTTTAGGTGACCGCACCCATCTCCAGATTTGCTTGATTCTGATGCTAGATGATATCAGGAGTAACATATCCAAAAACCAGACCTCAATCATACCATCTAACCGAGTTATAAGGAGTTGAAGTTCAGATCTCATAGAGATAAATGCAGATAGAAATGGGTTCAATTTTTGATGTCCTCTGTCAAGTTTCAACTTGCTCTTTGCTCACGTTCACATTTCAAGTTCATCAGACATCATTCAAATCAGTAACCTGTGAGCAGCCAAACACTGAACATAGGCTGGATGAAAATAAAGAACAGCGCATCTTACATTTTTGTCAGCCATGTTCATGCCCCAAGGCATCTGCATCTCTTGTAGGTGCAAGCTCATGTCCCTGGAAGGACCAAGACCCCAGTTGCTTCCACCTCTTCCTCAGTATAATAGGATAGTGGAAGAAATGAAAACATTGAGGAGAGAAGGAGTGGGAGGGAAAGGGGCAGCATGCAAGTGTGACTTCTGCAAGGTGGCACTGTGGAATAAGAATTTGGAGGGTGGGACACGACCTGGAAGCATTTATGCCAGCACTGCCACCGAGGCATGGGGCAGCCAAGGCAGAGGGTGGGATTGGATGGGGGAGGGGGATTCTTAAAAGCCTGTCTTAACATCATAGAGGATCAGAGAATAAAAAGTCCCTTGGCAAAAATACCTGCAGCAACTTTGGGGGGGAGACAGGCTACTGGATTTAAGTGTGAAGAAGCTCTTCATTATTGGCCTTCACCAGGGAGTTCCAGAAACTTACTTCAACATGAAGACCTTCCTTCAAGAATTTGGCCTGAATTGCATCACCTTTTGTCTGTCCTTGGATCTAAAGCTGAGCAACATTCTTGCTGGCCTAGGACCTCATTCTTCTACGTATCCTTGTACATGGTGTGAGGCCACTGTCAAAAGCATGCAGCAAAATGTACAAGCAGCTAATCGCACCTTTGGGCGTATTCAGCAACAGGCACAAATGCTTAAGAAGGCTCTTTCTGAGAAGAGGAAGGTGGAACCTAAACACTTCTTTAGCTGTGTTGAGGAACCTCTCCTTGACAGATGTGATGATGAACTTGCTTTAAATGCAATTCCCCCCTCCCCAACTTCACTTGATGATAGGAGTGGCAGAAAAAATTTGGGATGTACTCCTCTCAAAGCTTGAGGAAGATCCTTCTGCAGACACGTCAGTGGTTGAGGAGTGGGCCAAGCACAATAACATTTGGAAGAAGGATTACCGTGGTGGCACCCTTGAGGGAAACCAAGCCAGGCAGCTCCTGAGAAAGT
>JAAUXU010117443.1_pt1 | contig 20099 bp, 20 predicted proteins | sample 7278151 | NCBI WGS metagenome assembly JAAUXU01 (sample SAMN14350113, study PRJNA611818) | marine sediment metagenome | isolation source: surface marine sediment (1.8m) | place: French Polynesia: Moorea | collected 2018-08 | reverse complement strand
TTGGCCGATCACAATTAATATCACCTCATTAAAATAAGGAAAATGCAGTACAAATTACGGTCAAATATTAACTGAATGCAAGATTGTCACTACCCTCCTTCCCCCCCCCCCCCCCCCAAAAAAAAAAGGCAGTAGAAAGTATGTCATGCAGCAGTGCTTTCACTGACCCTACGGGGCACGACAATGAACAAGCTGCGATAATAACTGTTAGGCTAGGTCAGTTTTTTAATCTCTTCTGGGGTCCTAGATTTGTTGCAAGAATCCATTTGAAGACCTTCTAGTCAAATGTAATGAAAAAATAATGACTGTTTGGGTCCCCCCTCTGCCTTCAAAGTTTCTTAGCCACAGTACATAAGGATGTTAGGTCAACATCACAAATTTGATGTGGATCTGCTCAGTTACTTTCTAGATGCAAAACTAAGACTCTGCAGTCAAATGAAACTAAAAATAAAGTGTTTACAGCTTTGTCACAATTTGAGCACCTAGTTAAGTACTGAACTTATGGAGTAAAACGTCATTGTCGTGGAGGGGGTCCCGAAATTTCTTTTGGGAAAACCATTTGACTACCTCTTCACCATTTGGCATTACGTAACAAACCAAACATGCACTCAATCAAATTCCAAAGTTTTCAGTTTTTGACCTAACCTAACTATATATTACCGATGACTCATATTGTAACACTATTTGTACCCTACTTGGACTTGACAGCATAAGGGTCATTTTATACCCCGAGGTCGTAGCCCTCGGGATATAAAACGACCCTTAATATAAAATGACCCAAGGGTACGTAGAAGAACTCATTATGAGTTGTTAATTTGTAATCTAACACACAATTTTCGGAACATTTCTCCGTTTCCAGAAAACTTTCATAAGAGACAAATTTGGCATATGCAGTAAAGAAAGTGAGGGGGGAAAATTCGATTCATACTCTCATGCACAATGGAGAAACGACTGACGCCCAACAGGGACACATAGTGTTAAAATATGTTCCTCCAGAGAATAAAGAGCGGGGAAATGTTCCGAAGATCGTGCGATAAGAGGAGAAAAACAGAAATATCATGCTATACTTTCAGTTGTTTCGTAAAATTGATCGATTTGAGGTGATATGATCCCAAGATATTTCCCTTCCGCAACAATTTTGGGGCAAGAACTATGCATACTTCCTTACTTGGGACTTATGGTGCTGTTATAACTTAGAGTCTTCCCATTCTTGTCGGAAAAACAGGAAATATTTATCATACACTGCCTCACCTGATTGGGGCAATTTGACCCCTCTGAGGACAATGAGGCCTTGAACCGACCAAGTCCAAGCGAGGAAAACATTGTGTACATCATGACCAGGCAACTTATAATTTAATACGCAATTCTTGAAATTTCACCACCACGCGCTGCTGCTCTTGCTCATGGCTCGCTCTCATTGTATTACCCTATGTTTATCATAAGCGTATTTTTTTTCCGAGTTTGATGAGCCATAACAGCTGATGTGGTCCCCAAATATCAAATGAATGGAGTGCCTAGCAACGATTTCCCATCAAGTATTACATTTTCCGGTGTCGTGCCCTAAGGAACTGTACTGCCGTCACCAAGTATCATTGTTGGAACTATTGAAGCCAGTGGAAAACAGCAATTTAGCGTTAAATTAGAATTTTTTTGGCCGTCAGTAATGTGCCCCATGTTCTCCTCACTTGACTGAGGTTTTGACCTGTCCCAGGCCCAATATTGTCCTCAGGCCCAGGCACTTCCAGCCCTACCCGCTGTAGGACACTATACGGCCTCAGACAGATCGATGTCATTTCAATCACAACTTGAAAAATGAAGTTTTGAACGTGACCAAAGCGATGCAAAGTGGTAATGTATGATTTTTTCGCTCCACATCAATTGTTTTTATCACAATGCTCGCTCTTCTTACTGCGTTGCCCACGAGTGCTGTATTGGGAATTGAAAGTGTCAAGTCAAGCTTTCGTCGAGCTAAAAATTCAACTGGAACACAGCTCGAATCACCCGACCGCTGCTAGGCTGCCTGACTGCCTGCAGGCTGCGCTGAGGACTGACTTTTGTGAGTCAAAACATGACCTGCAAAAAAGGAAACCCACGGAGGTGGTGAAGATGCCCATTAGTAGACCTCTGGAGCTTCTCCAGCATCTTCTACGTATATACACTTCTCTGGAAGCAGTTTTTGTACAGAAAAAATCGCACGTTAAATTTCAACTTGCATCCCCGTAATGAGCACTGCATTTTCCTCGTTTTCCTCAGCAATTTGACGCATCCTCATATTGTCCTCGAACAATATGAGGCCGAGGACACGTCAAATCGTCTCGGTAAAAACTCTGAAAACACAGTCCTACAATGCAGAGATGCAATGTGAAGTTACCATTTCGAAAAAAAAAAATCCTGCACTAAATTTGAAATTGCCTGCCCATATGACACGCCAATATATCCCTCCTTTCCTTTGAGGCTCCTTGAGCCTTGAGGGGTCTGACAACTCTCGGAGGGTTCTTGACCGCACTCTGGGACCCCCAACCCCAAAATTTTCCGACCATGATAATACGCACACGGAAGGGTGTTTCAAAGACGAGTCTCATTTTAAATTGGTCAATACTTGGCCATCCCTGGGGCGATTTCAGCCATCCTTGGGGCAGTTTATGGGAGAATACGACATTTTTCTGAAATTTCGTCCTAAGTGTCTCTTCTCAGTTCCTGATGTTTGAGGAGGCGCTGTTTGAAGTGGCGGCAATTTTACGTTCCCTCGCATTTTGTGACTCCATTGTAGAGGTGTGGCCAGACATGGAGCTGAGTGGGATGGCTGCAACATCGCTGACAGCCAAGGTTCGGATGGCACAGACAAACTCGGCCATTGTGCATGAGCTACGACTGCTACTTTGCAAAATTTCGCTTGGGACGTTGCAGTTTGTTCTTTTTTTGTCGGGTGATGGGATGGGAGGGGGGGTGGGGGTAATTTGGGTTGCAGTGGAAACCGAATATGATGTACGTAGCAAAAAAGGCTGCTTCATTTTTCCACAACCTCCTAAGGTAAATCGACCAAGAAATTGCAGAATTGCAACCACTATAGAAAGGGACGTACCCGTGGAACACCCTGTAGTGCCTCCTGTAGGGGCAATACCGATTTGTGCGCCCTGTAAGGCCACTGCCTTACAGAAACGGGGATTTACGTGGTGGAAAGCCAGGATGCATAGCTCTTCATACCAATTGTTGCTCCACTGTTGATTTTTTAAGTGCTTGGGGAAAAGTATTTTGAGATTATATCACCTTTCTTCTTTTAATAATGAAAAATATAGCACCATATTTTTAGTTGCTCACTCTACATACCAGCTTGTGCATTGCGGTACCATGTACAAGACTGTTCATGTATTGCACTATCTCCCATGGAATATTTTCAAAATCAAAATTTTTGCATTAAATTTCGAATTGCCCTGTTATATTGTGCCACGATATATTCCTCGTTTTGACTAAGGTGATTCGACCCGTCCTCGGCATCAAATTGTCCTCGGGCCTTCTTCCTCCGCCCGTCCACGGGCAATGTGAGGCTTCGGAAAGGTCAAGTCACCCCAATGAAAGTCCCTCAAAATATAGTGCCACAATATCGCCAGGGATTATGTGGTTAGTACGAGAGCATATGCACTCTGGTTGAAGTAGCTACCGTTCTGTTTCACCTTGCAGTTGCACAGGGTGTCTTTGTAAGTCAAGTTTTCCCGCGCTTCCAGGTGTCTGTCTTGAGTCTGGCCATTGAGGGAAGCGCTAATCTAACCGCACTTCGCTCGCTCAGAACACTACGAGCATTAAGGCCTCTCAGGGCCATATCTCGATGGCAAGGGATGAAGGTAGGAACACTGACGGTCGTGCAACGACTCCGAACAATGCATATGACGACATTGCAGATTGTGGTGAACGCCTTGATGTACGCCATTCCGTCCATTTTCAACGTCTTGTTGGTGTGCTTAGTGTTCTGGCTGATCTTCTCCATCATGGGCGTGCAATTTTTCGGTGGAAAATTCTACAAGTGTGTGGACGACACTGGCACGAGGCTGGACGTGTCCGAAGTGGCTGACAAGTTCGAGTGCAGAGACAAGAACCTCACGTGGATCAACTCAAAGATCACGTTCGACCACGTGGGTCACGCCTACCTGGCCCTCTTTCAAGTGGCAAGTGTTGATGACCTAGACTGCGGTGTCGAATGCACTCAGGCCGATGTGTCTTTTACTGAACCTTTTCTTTCTACGTCAGGCTACCTTTGAGGGCTGGATGGAGGTGATGGCCGACGCAGTGGACGCACGCGAGGTCGACCAGCAGCCTGAACGAGAAGCGTCCATCTACAACTACTTTTACTTCGTCATTTTTATTGTTTGCGGATCATTCTTCACTCTTAATCTTTTCATTGGGGTCATCATCGATAACTTCAACATGCTGAAGAAGCAGGTAAGGTTAAACTGCGGTCATAGGTTGACTACATCTGTTCCTGCTACCCCAGTTGCTGCTTGCAGTGTGTGTTAAGGTGGGACGACAGAGACGAGAGTTCGTCGTTAGATATGCCAAGAGTTCTGGCAGTGAACGGGACTACTTTTGGCGTATTAAGAACGACGAACGTCCATGGAATCCCAGCTTTTGGATCGTCAATTCATTTGTGGCGTGCCAGTTTCTTAAGACCAGCACAAAGACGTCGCCATTGTTGGCGGAAAGCTGGTTTGATACCAATGAACAATCGAGGTTCATGCATTTTGCACACATCGCGTTGCATACTTATGTACAGTAAAGGGGGGAGGGGTTGGTTGAATCCCTCATATTCAAACTTGCTTAGCTTCGCCTTTACAGTTCTGATGGAAGACGTTACCCAGAAAAGTGACACAAACGTTAATTCCAATGTGATGCCCACGGGGACGCTTAATGAGACTGCTGAGTCTATATATGTGGCAATACATACGCGATTCATACGGGTCATACGTAAATACGTCCGTGTGCGTACGTACTTGTAGTATGACGAGCTTCTTTGTGGCGGTAGCATTACGTATGTGATGTCCTGGCATGTCGAGAGTCTCAGAGTATGTAAGAGTCTAGCTGTCGGACGAGCGACTGACGCATCCAATCAGCTTCTTTCCTTGGGCCAATTCTAAGGAGGAAGAATCATTGTGTTCAAAGACTCGAGTTTTGAAAAATTCGAGTTCCGGTTGGGTAAAAAATCGAGTTTCCAATTCTGATTCGAGTTTGGACCAAGCCAAAAAAAAAGAAGTGAGGCCTTGTGTAAAGTGTGGACAAAGACTATTTGCTTGACAAAAATTAGGTGAACTTATTTTCGCGAGAAAATTTCACTGATCTTCGAGTGAGCTCTTTTTTTGTGAGGAACAAGTGAAAAAAGTCTCAGGACTCACGAGAGGATCCGAGCTAAATTTGCGAGTGAGAACAACTGCTCATTTTTGTCAACCACACAATTTTCTTCCACAAATCGAAAAAATGAAATTTTCTCAACTTTGGCTGGTCACGAGATCCTCAAATATTACGACAGTGCCTCAGCACTGCTGCTGAAAACATTAAAAGAATTAAAAGACCCAGCGAAATAGAAACCTATTTTCAATGCTTCTTAATAAAGCAAAGTCAACTTGTGAAAGATATCGTCTTTTTCAATACATTTTGTATCTCCCGCAGTCGAGTACATTTTAAGCATTAGATTGGCGCGGAAACTTACAGTTCTAACATAAAAATGTTGTAAGCATCACACAACTGTTTCAGCCATCACTTTGTCCGTTTCTCTTCCTCTAAACTGTTTTAGCGCAGAAGAAAGAAAGACAAATAGTAACGAACTGTCAAGTACAGTAATAACAGTGAAGTTGCAGAAGCAAAGACAAACCTCTGAATTCGAATTTAACTTTGAGAAATCCCCATGCGAGGGGCCGAAAGTCGAATTTGCGAGTATCCAAACTCGATTTGGAAGCACTAGTGAGAATCAACCAGTGATTAAAGGAGCACTGGTAAAAGAAAAATGTCTGCTGCCAAAGACATAAGACTCGCAGTGGAAAAACTTTACACCTACTTTACGGCAACGACCATCCAGTTACACTTCCTGCAGCAACATGAACACAAGTTTTGACCTTCCCTCTTTCCTTATTTATGTCTCTCACCACAGTCGTTCCCGTAAGTAAAGTTGAGCGGGGAGAAATCGGTTGCTCGCGCTGCACCAAAAGGTTGAGATGCGGATCCTGCGTCTGACTGTAGTCGCTCATCCGGCCGGGCGTCAACACGTGCGGCCGCGAAGGCGGCCACGTCGACGTTCGGGGAGTGAGCGACCGACTGCTCGCTGGCGGGCGCAGCTTCGGCGTCAGGGCCAGCCAGTGCAGCGTGTGCAGCCTGTTCCTCTCCACGGACGTCACTCACCGTCTCAGGAAAGACTCGTCGCGTGCGTTCGCCGCTTTCACGTACAAACTGCTCAATGAGTGGACTTATGTGATCGCCTCGAAGCTTGTCAAAAGCTCTCAGATCAATGCAATTCTGTCTAATTACGAGCTACAAACCGCCATCCACTCGCGGAGCAGTTGGTTTATGGCACCAAAGGATCGACGCAAAAGCTTTCGCTGATAATGCTGTCAATCTCCAACAAATTTGTCCTTTCAGATGTCTAGCGAGGTAACAGAATTGCTTCTCCTGCTTCTCCTTCTTCTGCTACTCTAATCGTACTTCGTCAGTTTTTCCCACTACAACACAAATATTGTGGGAGTGCTGTCACCTATCATAATACTATGGGTTCATACTGTTTTGCGTTATACGACAGTAACCAATGAGGGCAGAGGCTTTTCCAAGTGTCCTCCTATAGTTGCTTTTGCCGTACGTAGTTTACAGATATAGACGACGCAATAGTGTTGCCATATCGGATGGACTTAATGCTTAGCTTATAGCCGCTGTGCAGACGTACGTACATGCAAAAATGCGGCTTCGTAGACTAGTTCTAGCTTTGCCTATATCTTATACTTACAGCAACTTCTGTGCTTGCGTTTTTTGCTACGTAAATCTGCTTAGACAGTCAATTTTCATCTTTTCGCCTCCACTTGTAGTTTCCTCGTATAATGTAAGATTAGTGCATAGCTTGAAAGTTCGGATTAAACTTCTGATACAGGATTAACAAAAGAACTTTAGTCGTTATACTTATCGGGCATATACTGTACATATGTATTTCTTTAATTGTGGACACTGACACCACACACCCACTCGTCAAATAATGTTATGCATAGAAGTGCCATCATTTGTACATCACTTACGAATTTACATCATACTGTACTGCATACCGGTATAAGGTGCATCATACGTTCTACACTTACTGTGCTATCTACCATACCACACAAATCACACGTTTATTACATGAACGCACACTAATCTTCCTCTACATAGCATCTTACACGTTCCATTGACAAGACACGGTCATGTCCGTACAATGTAGGTACTGATCTCATAGAGTACGTACAGACAGACATGTACTCGAACGTACGTCACTTGTGACAGATGCATAACTTGAATGCAGAATTTACCAATGACTTATATAGATTGTGTTGAATTAAATAGTAATCTAGAACGTACATGCAAACGTGGTGTCGCCTAACTATTGTTACAATGTACTCAATCTAGTACGCATAAACACAATGTCCAGATATTTTCTATTTCTCATGTTTTCTACCATCTCCTATTTCCTTCGTACGTTATTGTAAAACGTATGTAATTGCAGTAACAGTAGCACTAAGACGACCGTAGTACCGTCCATTGCAGTTGTGGGCACACTTGTAATGCTCTCACGCTAACCCATCCATTCATGTCTCCCCCTAGTACGAAGGAGGAGTGTTGGAGATGTTTCTCACCGAGTCGCAGAAGAACTACTACACGGCCATGAAGAAGCTTGGCAGAAAGAAACCGCAGAAGGTGATCCGACGACCGGCGAACGAGATACACGCGGTGTTCTACGACATTTCGCTCTCCAGGAGGTGACTTCATTGCTTCATGACGTTGCATTGACAGGCGAAAGAAGTGACTGCTTTCTCTCTTCATAGATTCGAGATTGCCATTTTCGTACTCATCTTCCTTAACATGGTGAGCATGGGCATCGAGCACTACAACCAAAGCAGGGTCATCACGTTCACGCTGGAGATATGCAATGCGCTGTTTACCACCATCTTCAGTCTAGGTACTGTGAACGTACACGCATAGGTGCGGAGCTTGTGCTGGGCTTTTTATTACGATCGTGCATTTATTCCTACAGAGGCTATAGTGAAGATCATCGGGTTGCGCTTCCAGTACTTCACGGCGGGCTGGAACATCTTCGACTTCGTCCTAGTGATTGCCTCAATCGTGGGAATCGTCATGGAGGACATGATGGACGACTTCCCGGTGTCGCCTACCCTACTCAGGGTGGTCCGAGTCTTTCGCATTGGTCGGATCCTCCGACTCATCAAGGCTGCCAAGGGTATTCGCAAACTGCTCTTTGCACTCATGGTGTCCCTGCCGGCTCTGTTTAACATCGGCGCGCTGCTTGCGCTCATCACCTTCATCTACGCCATCATAGGCATGACTCTCTTCGGACATGTCAAGCACCAGGGCGCCCTCAATGATCAAGTTAACTTCGAGACGTTTGGACGCTCCATGCAGCTGCTCTTTCGGTGAGTGAAAGGGTAAAACTGCAAAACCACTGGCAACAGGGAGTCCTAGTCCGAGAAGCTTTTGCAGTTTGTACTTTAAAGCTAGAAAAAAGTCAGTAGTAACCTGCAGGACAGTTACACTGTGAGTCCATAAGCACTTGACAATGTTTTTCCTGACGCTTTCAGCCTGGTGACGTCCGCCGGCTGGAACGACGTGCTGGACCCTCTGTTAGTGACCCCTCCCAAGTGCGACCCCAATTATAAGGGCCTACCTAACGGCAACTGCGGGCATCCATTCGTCGCCATCGTCTACTTTGTCAGCTTTATTATTATCAACTTTATGATTGTCATCAACATGTATATCGCTATCATCCTGGAGAACTTCAACCAAGCGCATCAAGAGGAGGAGATTGGCATTGTGGAAGAGGACCTAGAGATGTTTTACACCAAATGGTCAAAGTAAGATTGATGTCACGTACGTACGTTTATGATGCTCGGATTCACATTAAAATACGGTTTCCTTTCAGATACGACCCTCATGCCACTCAGTTCATCACTTTTAACCAGATGTCTGACTTCATCGCCAGCCTGGACGCACCGCTCGGCATTGCCAAGCCAAACACCTTGGCTCTGGTCAGCTTCGACCTGCCAATCGCCAAGGGCGACAAGATCCACTGTCTGGACGTATTGCACGCGTTGACCAAGTATACGCTAGGATTCGTGGACGACGGATCGGAGGATTTCAGCAAGGTATCCCCACTTAAAGGCTCTTGGGCCATCGTTGCATGGTTTTGAGTGTTACGACAATAGCAGACATTTCGAGCAAAATCTTGTTCCGAGCTCAATGCCTGTGTCCCATTGAGAGAGGCTCCGTCTGTACATACCGTTTATCATTTTACCAAAGTGTTTTCTCAACCCAGACGTCCGGTAGTTGGTACGATTATCTATCTTAAGGCGTGGAAATCTAAATTCCATCTCAAGACGAAAAGTCAAAAAGACTCCTGTTGAATACCAAACGAGGTCGGGGGAGGGAACCGAATGGTTGGAAATGCCGAGAAAAATACACTGATCTTCGAAACGTGTGGATTAGGCGACTCCGACAGCGGCGAGGTACACTTGAACCTCCTCAACGGCCTTGGCCTCCGCGAAGCCCCCTTCGGAGCTCGTGAAAAAGCGCCCTCGCTCCTTCGGTCGCTGCCGAGAATGCACGCCTGGATGTGACGACGAGGCCCAACTGATTAATTCTTAAGATCACGATGACATTGCATAATGATTAGTGATTGCCTTTGCCGCCAAGCGACATCTTGCATCTTCAACACGGACAGTTCTCCTGCTGTTGACAGCCGACATATAGGAATTAGTGAAGAAAGTGAGAGGATGTCTCTTCTGACTAAGAAGAGCCAAATCACCTACTAGTTGATTAGTCATGGCATCTAGATTCGACTCGAGCTCGGTATTTTTGCCGACTCAGTCTTGAGCTAGAGGTGAAAGCCTTGGACTCGGTCCGGAGCCAGATTCAGTTTTGTCAACGCGGCTCCAAATGACTTCGACTCTTCTTTATCTTCTGACGATGAAGCGCAACAGACTGTCAATTGGCACTGAAAGCAAAAAAACAGCGGCACTTACCTCGAGACGGCATGTTTTCGTTGCTTGAGTATGACTGAAGATATATAGCAATTTCTTGGACCCATGGAACTTCTCTTTAATACGACCCAGAATCGACTCACATTTTTTCTTGCTCGACCCGGAGTCGGCCGGGAAATTCAAGTCCAACCTGTGAGTGAGCCAGGTTCATGGGACCCCAACTCAGGCGAATTCGAAAATTCTTGACTCGCCCTATCACTTTTGTTTACAGCAGACAATAGTGGTACACTTGAGGGACAAGATCGTCGAATCCTTTTTTCAGCGTCTTGTCCATGATAACAAAGTTTGCGAAATCCAAGTCCTTGTAGAGGACCAAAATCTAATTGTCTCTGGACAGGTCAGGCCTGGCCAGTATTTAAGGTGTGACACAGAAGCTTGTTGCAAGGAGGGATCCGTCAAAGTGACATTGGCCAATGCGCGTTACTACTGTATTGCGGACCCTTCTGGGTTGCCCTCATTAATATGGAACCTCACCCGTAAACTTACTTATGTGCGACAAAAACGTCTTAATCTGTCCGTCAACCATATGTTCTCTCAGTCTGTCTACGGTGTTCTTTTTAACGATATTGTCAACGTTACACCTTTTCAGCTGGTAAGAATTAGGAAGGCGAAACCACGGAAGTCCAAGATATGCGGTATATTTAAGAACTCGGCCTGCTTCGCTTGAGCATAAAAGCTACGGCTTAACAAAGCGTTTGCCTTAAGTAAAAGCATTCATGGTCCGTACGAAAGTACACAGTTCGTTGCTGAGCAGTGTTAAGAAAGAAATCAAGCTTTTACTTGGGGCAGACGATTCATAGTACATATGAATTTGTGTTACTCTGAAATGCATAACTTAGCTAGTGAGTCAGCAAGCTTTTCCTTCCGCCTCATTCCTTAAACAATACACCCACCACAGGCCAAAAAGATACGCCCTAACTGTACAGTAGTAGGTAGACAACCGCAGTACAGCCGCGACTGTACATAACTTGTGAATAGCGTAACATGAACAGTGAACAGAAAACGACACAGTAACGTATATGCATTGTCACACGTAAGCCCTTTGCAGAAGTTACAAAGGATCTTATGGTTCTACATGACAAATGGTATTCTACTGGGACGTGGAAGGGGACTTGTCCTGTTGCCTTGGTTTCAACTCTTCATTTGAGTTTCTCCCATGGGCAACTTTAGGTCGCATCATGACTCAGATGATGGTGCCGTGTCATTACATCGTGTCAACGTCACTTAAAACAGGGTCATGGAGGAGATTGGTGGCCACTATATCATGGTTTTTTCTGTGTGCCCAAGTGACCTATATACAAAAGTCGTGCTGCCTGACTTGAAGACCTGGGTGTATGGGATAGCAGAGCCAGTCAGGTTCTGTGGTACTCCCAAAGGTCAGCACTGTCCCATGACTTCAGCATGAGGGCATGCGCTGCCGTCAGGGTTCGCCAGATTACTCTAGATGGAGGATATCTGGAGTAAAATCGTTCTAGATCAGTCTCAAAAAATTCCATGCCTATATCTGATACTAGCAAAAGTAGTGAAGGTGATTTGCCAAAGATGATCACAGGACAACTCCCCTTTCCGTCTCTGTACATAGGAACTAGCACTTCAGGTACAGTACAGTAGTCTCACACGTACCATCCACTCTCCAATGCTCTTTTCTGGTCAGTACGAGCACACATTCCTCTTCAAAAGTAACAACAGTACACATCATTGCAGAAGTGCAGTAGAAGTTTCATTAATATCTCCAAACTGCCAGTCTTCCAAACATACGTATTTCCTCGTACAGCACTGTATGCATACTGTTCTACAGACTCTGGCGACAGCAAAGCAACCAACACAATGATACATGACACAAGAAGCTACACGCACAATGCTACAGAACTCTTCTGCATTTGTAATGGAATTTTCTCTCAGCATTTTCAGTATGCAGTAATATAAGCACAATGTATTGGTGAAAGTTGCTGCCTTTGAGTCTGGTTTACCTGCAAAAATGACTGTTTTACCTGTATGCATATTCACTATTCGCATCACAAGAGTTTCAGGTTTTGCTGCACGTAGTTTGAGGAATTTCATCTTTCCTTCCCTCCTTTTACCCAGTACCTCTGAGTCGTGCTTACTTTCATTTCCAATTCATTTAGCTTGCTGCTCAAATGGATGATAAGTTCAAGAAACAATTTCCGACGAGGAAAGAGCTGGAGATTGTTTCCTCTACTCGAGAGTGGAAGAGACTCGACAACGCAGCCAGAATCATCACCAGGTTCTTCAGAGAAATTAAGAGGTAGGTGTAAACCGACGTTCTGCAGTGCGGACAACCTGGACAGGAACCTGTGCGGGAGGCGCATGTGGGGTGATATGATTTTTGGCAATTTGGGCAACATTGATGTGTATGTACACTGTGTCCGTCAGTTCGTGGAAAATTTCGTACCCCTCTTTTCTCCGAATGAGCAAAGCTTGTGAGGATGTAGTTTTGGTGATAATTTTCCCGAAATTTATGTAGTCAGGTCAGATGTTAAATTTTCACCTGGTTTTTTTTTCACTGCTGTGTCTTCCAAGGTATCAACAATTCATAGACTAGGATTTTGATGTTATCTCGGTGAAGTTCTCATTCGTCCCTCACAAGAGAGTCCGTGTCCCGGGTCGTGGCGGCTGCGGCCATCAACCCTTCTTTGGAGAACATCGTCTTCCTCAGTAGTTGGGTTGGACCGGGGGCTACGAAGAGAGAAGCAGGAAGAAGGTTGAGGCTGTGACAAACCAGCAGCAGACAAAGCAAGAAAGGCACAGATTTACTCTGAGCTCCCAGGGAGAAAATACATGGTGTTACAAAATCTCTGGACAATTTCCGACCGATTAGACATATGCATGATACCACGATACAGTACGTGGTGGTTCAAATTTTCCACAAAGTGACGGAAACTGTGTATGCGGGTGAAATGGAACTCGAGTCGATACAAAAAAGCCCAGTCATTTTTTTAAAAAAAGTAACAACTGTTTACATTTCAAAAGTTGTTAGATTTCTTAGACATGTGTCTAAAAAAAAGCAAAGGGAATTTTTGGTTCAAGTAACAACAACATTAAATGTGGTTACGTCTTTGACAGCTTCGTTTCGTAATGTCCTAGTTTTCACTAAACATTTAGAAAAGTTTCTTTGCGTTTTTTTATTCAAGAAGTCCTCTTCGCTCAAAAAATATTTTTAATTGAGACTCCTTGGACCAGCTCAACACCTCCAGAAGCTCCCTTTTCTGAGCCCCCTTTGCAAGTCTAGGTAGCTCTTAGTAGGGAGATACAGTCAAAAGTATTAGAATTCTGTATCATTTTATACCAAGCCTCGCGGAGTTGCAGGTTTTCAAAGTTGCCAAGAATCTCATCACCCTAATATACAATGTGCACCATAGTAAGAAGCGTGAGGACATGAGCAGACGTGTGCCTAAAAAGCTAATAGCTCTTGTCCAAGTGCTTTAGAACTGCACTGCAATAACATGTCATAATGATGATATAATGTATGCATGCACTATCTCATATTTAGGGCAAGAGCAACAGGAGAGCGAGTGAATATTCACACACAGACGAGGCGAGCTGCTCCGGCTCCGGCCGAGAAGGACGCAACGAGAGCCTTGTACAAGGAGTCCGACATTGACTGGAAGACGCACTCATTGCCCTCGTTGGGAAGAGTCAGCTCGGACAACACGTTTGAATCGTCTGGAGACGACTACGCTATCAGGAGAAGCGTTAGGCGTACCAAGAAGACAAGGAAGGAGGAGAGCAGAAGGTCCAAGTCCATGAACAACGAGGACGATGGTGTCGAGACGCGTCAGGAGGAAGAGGGAGAAGAGACTGAGAGAACTCACAACGAAAGTGAAGAGCTCGATCACTTTGAAGGCTATTCTCTAAATGACAACGGCGGAATGATGAGTGGAAAAGCACGAAGAACATCTGGTCTTGGAGCTTCGCAGAAGTGGAGAGAGCGCGTAGAAACCCAGAGCCCTCACCACATTCTGAAGTCATACTCGGAGGAACCCCCTCCACCTTCGCCAACTATTCAGCGAACGTCGCAGACTTCTCTAGAGGCTTTTGCTGAGCCAGTGCCTCCAGACTCTTTGGCTCATGCTATTTCTTCTCCGAGGCTCCTTCGTCATGCGTCTCTGGAGCACCCTATGTTGTACAATCGCACTCAGCGTCATCCCTTCCACAAGAGATCTCCCTCCACTGGCAGCTACCAGCAGCCAGGGACTAAGCATGTGGATGAGGGTCTCGCCAGAAATCGATTCAGCTACTCTGACTACCAGCAAATTGAAATGGAGCAGGAGAGAGGAGCTGCAGGCCAGGGCGCCCAAGCTACTCAAAGACTTCCAATGACGCCGCCGCCACCAAGACTTTCTCTGCCTAGGGCCGGAGGAGCACAAGCTGGACTGCCTCCAGCCACTCTTCACTTGGAAGATCCTTTTACTAGTCCCTCTCCTATGGCAGTACCTGGACCAATGATATCTCCCAATAATCCAGGTCATTCCATTGTACATGTGGAAAAAGAAGATGCGGCGCTGGACACGACCGCGCACTACAGGCCCAGGAGGAGACCAAGGGATGAAATTACATTGGTTCCTTACTCTCAGCAGGCTGGAGATCCGTTGATGGAATACCAAAATGTACAGCAGCATCACTCCCCAGTTCAGCAGCAACATTTTCAATACCCAGCGGGCTATCACTCTCATCATCGCCATTATGCACGCGATGGGTTCGAATTTTATCATGAGCCGTCGTCTGTCTATCGCCAAGGAATGCCTTACAGTGTCAGAGACAATCCAAGACCTCATCGATATTCCGATGAACCAGATTTTCACCGAGATTCGGATTACTACTTCAACAATTCCAGACCGTACGGCAGGGGAAATCGCCACGACTCACAAGAATTGGCAGCTCCGCGAAGACCTCATCACTACCAGTATCAAAGTCCTGATGCAACAAGATCCAAGCACAGGTCAGTGGAACCAGTTGAAAGGCCTTCTAAGAAATTCCAGGGTCAGAAGCGAGATTCATTGACCATGGAGTACGAAACTCCCCAGGAAGTTAGTGGAGAGGAAATCGAACTTGAGTTCAGAGGAGACAGTCGGGATAACGAACGAGGTCATCACCATCACCACCGAGAAAGGGAGAAAAAAAGTCCTACGTATAAAAAGCACCACCAGCATAATCCAACCAGTCCAGGAGGAGATGACGGAGGACAGCATCAGAGCCACGTCAGGTCTCACCACAAGGAATCCAGACACACTCCGAGGAAGAAGTCAAGGTCGAGACACCGCGGAGAAGAGGAAGAGCTTAAGTATGTGGTCACCGAGCATGAATACTTGCAAAGTCAGACGATGGGACGAGACAGCAAGCAGCTACAACCAGGTGATGCGGGACAGTCCTCAAGGCACCGATCATCGACCTCTCCCTCTGGGGCCACTAGCAAAACTAAGGAGGAAAGGAGCAAAAGACGTCACCAGAGCCCTAGAATGTCCAAGGACGGCAGACCCTCACCCTCCCAGGAGCGGGGCAGCGGGAATGAGGATGCCAGGGATCATTCGTCGAGGAGGCACAGGAGAGAAGAACAATCTCCGTTGACTGGTGGGGGCAGTCGACCCAAGAGATCGACGCAGCATCACTCTTCTCGACATCGTCAGGGCGAGAGAGAGTCTTACCATCATCGTCACCATCACCATCATCAGGAAAGAGAATGCCACCAACATCAAGAGGAGGGAAGCAATGATGGTGGCTCACATCGTCACCACAGGACTCAACAGCAGCAACAGCCACAGCAACAACAAGGTGGGGAACACCAACACCATCAGGTGCGAAGACAACACGATCCTCGACGCCAGTCCATTCGACGCCAAGCGCAGGTGGTCTCCATGGCTGCACCTCCTGATTTGCCGCCACCTGCCGGGGCACAGAGTGATGACGTGAGCGACGCATTTGACGACGACGGTCTCTTCCATTTCGAGGAGGGAGACCACTCAGACTGTCGCAGGAAATAAAAGAAAACTGCTAAGATTTATTTCGCGTCAGGTAGAACAGTCCACAGTATACAACAAATCAACAAAGCGTCGTAGTGTAGTATGAATGGCGTTACAAATCTCAGTTCTCACGTCCTAAAATCATGCAGTATCTTGTACATAGGAATCGTGTTTAATTTGTGACCGATCTGACAGGAGTATTGCATTCTTGCTTGGTACAACTTCACTATAACTCCCCGCAACAATAACGGACAATTCCCTGATAAAATCTTTTCCGCGTGACAGGTAGACATGAAGTACGCACCTGGCACTACTACGCTATGCTTAAAAACTGTGCATGGAGTGAGCAATTTAAGCGTCTCCGTCGTCTTTGCAAGGAAGACAAAGTGATATTATTCCACTACATAGTTTATGAATCTGCGCCTGTGCTACTCATCACAAGCATTCTATGAGATAGGAGTTTTTTAGCAGGCGGTAGCGCAACATCAACCCATTATCTATTATTGACAGCAGGAAGAACGTAAGTAGTCGCCATTTGGAACAAATTATTAAAAAGCGCGAAGACTTTTCTCATTCCGGGGACGTCTCATGCGTGAAATATACTAAATATACTTTCTCACTAACTTCGTTGCTTCATATTATCCTGAAAGTCGCACTACAGTCGAATACGGTACACAACCTCGCTAAATCCCAAGCCCAAGAGAAGATCCGAGCTATAACAGGGCCTGACAATATTACTTCCGTTTCCTTCTGTTGCTGTAGATGGCCTGAAAAGTAACCGGGCAGATCGTCTTCATCCACCTTCTGGTCCCCAGCTTCCGGTCAAGCACGTTGATGGCCAGGTAGTCGTCAAAAGAGGCCGGGATGGAGCTCTTGTTGTCGGCCGCAATAGCCTTAACCGCGCTGGATGCTATGATTTCCACATTGTGGCACATTCGGTGGTTCGTGGACTACGTACGTACGAAATGGCACTATCAGAGAGAGGAGTTTGGATGGCACTTTCACCATTTGGCCGAGTTATTGGGTGCACGCGTTTACTCGTGCACACCGGAGTCTTACGAATGGCTCCAGTAGCCACTTTCTATGTACAGCGAATGCTGCAAAAGCACAACTTGAGTTAGAGTGAACATTTGTTCTATGTAACTTTCAAAGTCGAACTCTCAAACTCAGCACCAGATTACTTTCATCCCCTCTCTGATTGCTCCTTTTCCTCGGTAATGGACATGCCACAATACTCCTCTACCCTCCTGCTCCAGTCTCGATCGCTGAAGTCGAACTACAGGAGACAAAGAAGCGTCCTACAAGGACCTTGCATGATTAGTGGGATTCGAACACTGCTCACGCTGTATGTGTCGAAAGCCTGTTGCTCCGCCAACTGCCTGATGACGGCCCCCGCCAGAGGATGTCTGGGTTGCAGGATCTGGAAGAAGTCTGCGCTGACGAGGCTGCGCGCGGGATCGAACCAGACAAAATCGTAGTATGAGCGCAGCGAGCGCACCAGCACTGTATGAGGCGACAGCACCAGCCCCCCGTGCTTCCACAGCAACGACCAGAGCACTGCCGGCTCCATGAAGGAGAAGTTGTCGGCGCTGGCGTACTAGATGCAACAATAAGTGGTTACCGCACACATCAGGAGATTTTTCAGAAAGTGAAGAACACGTGTAGGATTTACCAATTCTTTGAGCACTGTGCCGTCAAACACCTCCTCGTAAGTTGGTGAGAAGGCCATCAGCGAGCCGGGGATCGGGGCGGCCGCGGCCTTCAGTCGTCGAAACCACTTGAACGTTGCCACGTTGACGTGCTGGAAATGGTCGGCAAGGACACAGAGCGGAAGGCGCGCCGCTCTTGCCAGTGCTGCTTCCACGGCGCAGCTGCGCACCGGGTCGAAGACCGCCGGGTTCGCACCCACGGGCATCCAGGCACGGCAAGAGGAAAGGGAGTGATTGCGCATGGACTCTGTTGCTATAGCAGCGTCTGCCTGCGGTCTCCTCTTGCCATCTTCCCTTTCTTCACGGCTGTGGTCATAGACGATGATGATGAGATAGACCGCCAGCGTCGTGGTCAGCGCCAGCACCAGGCTCTTGATCAGACGCCGGCGGAAGGCCACGCGCGCCATCACCAGCTTCCTCATCCTGATCCGTTCCATTATCGCGTCCAAGCCATTTTATGTGTCACTGCAGCTGTGATGCTAGCCGCGAGGAAGAGCTAAGATGGTTGTTGCCAATGAAAGCACGCCGTTGCATGCCTACCCTGCTTTCTCTTTTCTAGCCATCTCTCTCTAGTGGATAGAGCTTCGCATTCCTGCCCTAGGACTTTCAGTGTGACGTTTCTTATGGTTTCCCTCGAGACCCAATCCTGTCGTTGTTTCCAGCGCACTTTTAGTGTACGTCAAATAACGCCCACAGTAATGTTTCAACACTTTTTGCCCTACGTACTGGTCATAGTGCCTCCGCGACACATGACTTTGAGTGAAACCAAGAGTACATATGATATGTTTACACATAGTAGATGCCAACGTCCCTGCTTTGGCTGAAGTAAAAAGTAAATGAGTTTTTAAGGGCACTTGAGACGCCTTTATACAGAAGTTATCCCGGAAGCGAAGGGACTGGGGGGATGAAACACCCACACACCCGTGAAAACTTTTGTCATTTTTGTCCCCATTCCTTGTCCTGTTTTAAATGGAATTAAATCATTAAGTGTTTGAATTTACTGGTGGACTCGCCACGCCAGGCATCTCAGTCTACTAAGCGCTTAGATGTTTGCCACTAAATCGGGGCAGGAAAAGACCCAACCCAGGGTTACTCCTTCCCTCTGCTAGGGCATCAATCCTCAGCAGAGACCCCAATAACAAACAAACAAACTTAGTTTGAATTTAAGATGTTTTATATGCAACATATGTGTGTGCTACGCCCGGAACCTTGAATATTTGCCCGTTATGCCCGTTTTTGGGTGGGAAAATAAATTCCATTTTCTGTCACGAAATTTACTTTTTGTTGCGACATTTACTTTCTGTCACCTTTTTGCTAAACTTGCTAAAAGGTGTACAACGTCAATCTCTCCAGTGCTGCCAATGTAGCACTACATTTTAACTGAATTACAAGCAAAAATAGTGGGTGCAGTAGAAGTCTGCAAGAAGTGCATGAAAGAAGTGCAATCAGCCTGTCTTCCCACCTTGGCATAAAAATCAGCAAATATCCGAGACGCCAGGCATCAAACAACAAATTGCCTGTGCTGAAGCAGCCTTTCTGTCATGAATTTTGGTCTTTGCAGCCCTCGAGTGATTGTATCCCTCAGGCTGTAAAGGCCAAAACTCACAGAAAGTGATACTTTATGCACAGGTAGTATCTACAGTCAAGGACAAAAGTTTTCAGCCCCTACAAGTTTTCATGCTACATTTACTACTGGGTCAGTGGAAGTAAAAAGTATTAAAGAGAAAAATTTCCTTAGTGGCTCCATCATGCATCGGTAAAATTTCACATGGAGAGTGTCAGCAACACAACAGGGGAAATCAACATTTGTCATATTGGGGAAATCGTTGTTTTCTCCAACATGACAAAACGTAGCGCTGTCAGTCCAACAGATACAGAAGTGCTCTTTAGAAAGTTGGAAAACTTGGAGCATTTCTAGTTGAATCTGTTTACTTCACTCTAAGTAAAATAGCATATTTAAGGCACTACCAGCACATTTGCTTACGTACTGTTTATGTACTGGGCCAGGTCCTGGATCTCCAGTAGAAATCTAGCTACAGTGGGGGCCACAAGTGAGCGTACAGCGGCGGGAAAGACGGAAAAGTTGATTTTTAGGGCCTTCTTTAGTTCTAAAATGTGACCTTTTTTTGTTAAAGGGGGTCATC
>JAAUXU010019623.1_pt1 | contig 20109 bp, 14 predicted proteins | sample 7278151 | NCBI WGS metagenome assembly JAAUXU01 (sample SAMN14350113, study PRJNA611818) | marine sediment metagenome | isolation source: surface marine sediment (1.8m) | place: French Polynesia: Moorea | collected 2018-08 | reverse complement strand
TAAGGGGAGAATTACATGATGCACAAAAGTTAAAGGAAGAGTTAATTAGAAACAAAATAATAAAGGACATAATATTAGAGCTTAAATTAAAGTACTCTACCGATCGGTACAGTCATCCTTTAGAATCTGGCTTGCGTTGTTCTACGTCCGGATTTTTGTGCACGACCCTGTACTTCAGTCAACTGATCTTTGAGCCTTTTTTTACTTGTTTCGTTTTTTCCTTCCTGTAGGCGAGTGAAGGCTCCTTTCTGTGGAGATGGCGTTGTCCAACCGGGTGAGGCTTGTGACTGTGGAACTACTTATGAGTGCATAAGTACTAAAGAATCACAACCATGCTACCCACCTACTGGTAAGCACTTATGAGAAGGTAATGTTTGCATTCACCATGAATGAATGAATGTTTGTGAGGTGCAATGTCCAGATGTATTAGGGTATAACAAAACAGGGTCATTTTTTTATATTCTCGGATGCATCATTGTTATTTCACTGACCACACGTGGATTGAGATGTCCATTCTACCGTTCTTTTTTCCCACTGATGAAAAGGGGTGAGCTTAGGAAAAGAAGAAGCAGACGAGAAGCACATCACTTTCACAGGACAATACATATACATTCTGATCCTGCTACAAATTCAGATGGTTCTGTCATGTTCTTCATGTATACCGTCACACCTTGGCTACAGCAAGGGAACTTGGGCACAACGAAAGGCTTTTCAGCTCGAGACTTCAGTTCCTGCGACGTCAAATGCATTATCAAGGGTTGCTAATGAAACTCCGTTGCTATCCAGTTGCACATGTCAGTGTGGTCAGTGCAGGTCAAGTCCAAAGTTGGCTTGATGAAAGTTCATACTTAGCAGTCCCTTGTTTCTTCACACAGAGGCAAAATCTGGCAAAAAGAGGCATTCTGGATGGCCCTTGTTCCACCAGTTGATCATTCATCAGCTAGCATGCTGAGAAGAACCCACTGAAGGTGGACATAATATGCAGTGTTGTGCAGTATTTTTGCACAGCAGTCCCAGTCAGAGTTGTGGGCAGGAAGACGGGAGAGTCATGGCCTTGAGGTACAATGTTGCGAAATTACCAAAAATTACAATCTTAAAAAAATCGAATTTTGTTCCAATGTTCGATGGGGGCCTTAGGAGGTGCAGCAGCAAAGTGGCATCATCTTTGGTGACATGTTGATATTGCTGATTCACCCTTTCTTCTCTCTGTACTTTGTCCAGCAGTCAACTCATTGCATCTTGGTCCCCTTTCCCAATTTTCGTCAAGTGTTGGATGCCCCATCTCAGAGAAGATTCTTTTAAGAAGTCCTGTTCGCACAGAAGTACTTTTTGCTCTGTAGGACAAGTGCAGTACCTGAGATCAGCTCACTGGCAGACACAAATGTCAAAGAGTTCATCAAGCTTCTCATTGACGGTGTCTTGGGTGTGCTTGTTCCTCATTGCCTATACCCCCAACTGAAGGACATCAGTGCGCAATTTCTGACACACTTGTTGTGCACTAACAACAGGAATTGCTGCTAAAGACCACTGGTGAATGACATCATTTGCAACCACAGTCGCCACCTTTGTCCCTACAATTGTGATGTCAGGTTCAAAAGGTGTAGAAACACTTCCTTCGTTAAAGGCAGGACATCGTTGCCTGCAGGTGGCCTAGGATGGGATGCCAAACAGATCCTTCGGCTTGCATGGTAGCTTTTTGGCATTTTCGTCTTTTCACCGTTTTCTGCTTTTGCTTGAAAAACAACACAGGGAATTAAGTCCACTGGCACTTCTGAGGTTGTCTGACGAGGGTGAGCACAGGAGGAGAGGAAAATGCATCACAGGCTGCTCAAAGAGTGCTCGACTGACCCAAGTAGAGTCAGTACATTAATCTAACATTAATTAACATAAACAGTACCACATAAGCAGTACCACAAAAACAGTACCACATAAACTGTACCACATAAGCAGTACCACAAAAACAGTACCACATAAACAGTACCACATAAACAGTACCACATAAACAGTACCAATAAGCAGTACCACATAAACAGTACCACATAAACAGTACCACAAAAACAGTATCACAAAAACAGTATCACATAAACAGTACCACATAAACAGTACCACATAAGCAGTACCACATAAGCAGTACCACGTAAGCAGTACCACATAAACAGTACCACATAAGCAGTACGTTAATCTAGTCATGAGCAGTCTGCGATGCATTCGTCTCTACTGACAACGATGAGGGCAGAACCCAACTATGGTCAGAACGGAAGCTCTTCCACCACAAAGGAGCATCAAATTCAGAGTGAGAGTATGGTAAAATCTCAAGACTTAAAAACTTGAAATGATGAGGGGGAATGCGACATTACCTGGTGGAGCAAAATTATTTGACTAGCACTTCTCTTCACATCAAGGTACATCAAATAGAATGTGTCATGCAAGGTTCAAATTATTTGTTCTCGCCTAATATGTCTGTCTGGCAAGGTTGGCACTCTAACTGCTACAACGATCGTGCCCAACCTTGGTAAGCAGACACCACTTTTCACACTGGGCACAATTCATGTACAGAGAGACCACTTTATGTCGGAGGCTGTTTCAAGGACGATATTGAAGTTACTTCTACTACATAAGTTATGCATAGCTCCGAATGAGGGACCTAAAACTGAGGGAGCCTCGCTGAGCAGTGGTCAGGACAGGAGAGAACGGGGAGGAAGAGTTGCCCCGCTCTGACCAGAAAATACAGTGCTTGCCGTAATGCACTTCGGTGGGGTACAATGGGCTCCCCACGCTGCCCTAACAGCTCTTGAAGCCCTTCAGTGCCATATGCCAGAAATGACCCCCAACAGGTCATCCTCGGACTTGCTATATGTCAAAAAAAATGTCCATGTACAAGAGCATTACCATGCCCAACAGCAAGCATGCACACTCAGGAGTGGCACGGACAAGCAACATTGGTGAGCAGAGCACGCCTCTTTATGCGCCTAGTTTGCGTTGTTTCGTGCACTAGTTTGTTGCATGGAGCATGTCCATGGATTGTTCGGAGGACGCCATCTTTGGCGTGGAGCACTCGAGCGTGTTTGGCAGCACCTACAGAAAGTAACAGCACCAACCGTGCGGACCGCGCGAAGCACTTGGAGCGCGACCAGTGCAAAGTGTGAGACAGACTGATATAGCGATTTATAGATTTTGCCCATCAAAGCCGAGTACAGCTTCTACTCGCATCCATCTAGAGCCACTGGGACAAACCATTTGCTCAGCCAAAAGTTTCGAAATTAACTGCTGACCACGCAATTTTCAAAGTTTGAGGAGGCATCGAAAAGTAGAGCACTTATTTATTCCACTTTGCAACAGAAAACTACGTAGCAACTCGCACTCAAGTCTCACTTATACACATCAGCTTTTGAGGGGAAAAACTCTCATGGCAAGTGCTCCATCCATCTTGTTGGATCTGTGCTATGAAAAAAACTTCACTCTAAAGGGCAAAGAAGACGTTTTTGACATGCAGATATACATTGCGGTTCAGAAGTGGGCGTGCCGATGCTGGAAAGAAGGAACACAGGAAACTTTCGACCAGTTTTGGAACTAACGTCTGAAATTTAGGGAGGAGGGAAGGGGGGGAGGGCGGCACACCCACTAACCTGAAAACACGAACAGGGCCCACGCCAAGTGTTCCCCAGCATCGCCTGGCCCGTTCTATGCCCGCTCACGAGTCAACACACCCCTATTCCTGGCATAATGATCTCCTTAATACTTCTGTTACACAAAATCTATTTACGCAATTGGACAGCTTGAAGATCTAGAAGTTTAACTTGTATTCTATACAGTTTGAATGAAATGACTATTTAAGGCAGCGTCGGCCATCGCTTCCGCACTGTACTATCCAACCTGCTCAAGTTATTTGCCAGCACTGCCTTGAAGACTCAACGGTGTCCAAAAGTGAAACTTCTGCCAAAATGTTCAGGCGTCAAGCTTTCCAGTGGTACAAAGACAGCCCATTTAGCTAGAGTATTACAAAAGTTGTTACACATGGTGCTATAGTGTTAATGCCCTCATGCCTCCACATATGTGATACTACAATCTCATTCCCATATGCGATATCCTCCAGTTGTGTCAAATAGCTGCCTCATGAACTATCTTCCTTCACAGCTTTTGCTTATACTTACGTCATTCCGGAATGAACGCTTCAATATACGCTTTAGTTCGAAGGACAAAAAAACAAAAATGCGCAGATCCTAAACCGTCATAATTAATTACCCAATTGATTGTTTTCCTTGAAATTTCTTTGAACAATAATAACCAGGCACTCTGCTGAAATTTTCTGAAAAATTTAATTCAAAATGCCTGCCTGCAGCTGCAGCAACATGTTTGAGGCAGTCACAAATGACTGCACAGTTGGGACAGAGGTGATCCAAATCTTGTCCCACTCCTTTAAAAGGGGAGTCTTCAGAACTCTCCAACTTCAGCGTGGCATTACCCGCACATAAGCACGGACACCTATAAAAAAATTATGGGCCTCAGATCTATGATGGCCAGATTTATTCATCCAACAGCTAAATTTTTTTATCTAATGGCTAGATTTATATAGGTCATTTCTTGGGGCTGGAGAAGCTGCTGAAGTTGATGAGTCAAACAACTGGTGTTCTTTAAACTGTTCAGCTGTGGTGCCTGCAGTTGAGATATTGCAGTTGAGATTGAGGCGTTTATTTTATGCTTGTAACTAAGATATGGCCAGGCTCAACAGAAGTTGAAATTTTCAAAATATCTAGAAAAATGACTGAGTTATTGCCAAGAACCTGGCAAAATTTCACTCCCATTTTGAAGTCACATCATTTGGTGGCCACTTTTGAGGCTGGTAGCGGTAATTTAAGTTTCCACTTTAGTGCATAAGTCTATCCGCAATCTATCCACCTGCCTATACGCAGTCTATCCACAAAATGTTATTGCTTGCCATTCAGTGACATTCAGACATTCTTCTTCTTAGTACTTACTCTTTACCCTGCATTGCGTAAATATCGCTGCAACTCTATTTTCAACCCCAAAAGTTAGCCTGTTTGATTTCCCAAACTCCAATGCTTTGTCCGCTGCCGCCTCAACTTATGGGATCGAGTCAGTATCGTGCCCTTTGATTAGCGGGGCTGCATCACCTGCAAACCCTTTAGCTCTGTTTTGCCCCTGCCAGGAATCTATGCAGTAAATCATCAAAGGAGAGATTCCAAGACAAGGAAGACAGGACTCCTCCTTGTGGCATGATCTTTGTGAGGCACCTGCTTCCAGCAATTCTTGTTCTGTTGTAATCAGACAATTGTCCAGGTGCTACCATACCAACTGACGATCCGATCACGCACTCCCTTATTGGCCTTCGCACCCTCAAATGTTTTAGGTATTGTCCTCATAGTTCGGGTGTCGCGGGAATTGCCCTCTGAGGCTCTATAGTCACAGGCGTTGTCCCTGTTTCCTCTAAGGTCTCACGAGTGTCATGGTCTTCGCCTCGAACGTTAAAGATATCGCCCTAGTTTCCCTGCAGATGTCATTCTGCCATGTCACAGGCCAAATTGTTGCACTTCGATATTGGCACGAAACAGTTTTTCTAAATTTTCTTCCTGCACACTGTACAAACTTGTCTCTGCTCCCCCATTAATCTGAATTGCAACAGCAGAAAAGATACCGAAACTAACTCCAATATGTGAAAGTACTGTTTTTCTAAACTGTACTTTAGTGCGGTTTAGAAAAAGTTTTGCTGATGACAGTTGCTCTAGTTTCTATGGTGACATAGACGAGCCAGGACTGCTTGGGATCTTCTTCATGAACACGAACGACATGCATGAGGAATGTGCATAGCCCTCACTGCTGTAGCAGCACCTACAGTAGAATCGTACAGAATCTTGTCCATGACATGAACAACAGCTCGTCATCCACAGTCCTCACAAGAAGCTTCAAACTCAGCTTTCAATACAGGAATGGGAAGCTATAAGTGTCCTGCAAAATATCTATTTTAGGAATGTTTTCACACATTCAACTGTAATGCACGATTTGAGGGACGTCGAGTCAGAAACGACCAGAAAATTCTTCCACGGTCCGCAAATGACCACCAATGGCATCACGAGTGGTTTCTTCTCGGATATCTCAGTGTTGTGAATACCTAAAGACCACCATTTTTTCTGCCTGCAATTGTGCATGCAGCCGGCTAGACTTTTAAGGGGATGTTGTGATCGAGCACGGGAAGTAGGGATCATTGATATATTTTTAACGTGTGCAGTCCACTTGGGTTACTGTTGAGAAAGTGCGAATCTCGAGGTGTTACCAATACTTTCAAGTCTGACTGTACCACGTCTTCCTGCCTCTCTTTCTGCTCGTGGTCGGATTCAAATCAAGTGAATGGAGATGGAGAAAAGTATTATTGATGGTATTCGGGGTATGAAGAACACGCTCAGAGAGATGAATCACTCACAGCTATTTATTTTATTCATAGGGAAGCTATTTTTAGCTCACACATTTAAGTTTCTTAAGTGAGAAAACTTTCACTTGATACTCCCCACTTACTTTGGCTTAACTTGTAGCCTCAATATAAAAAATTCTGACTTTCACTCTAAAAAAAGCAAATCTTTGAGTCAAAGAACGACAAAGAAGTCCGAACCCCTGTTACTATGCACATGGCGTATTCACCGACTCAGTCAATCTCTCTCCTTCCATCACCTGTCTGACGACTACCATGTTGCAAAAAGAAACCCGCAAACTATCGCATTTTCTGATCTGCTGGTTCGTTGCACCAACTCCGAAAGCAGCACGTGGTGTGTGGAGTCGCTTTTCACTTGACTTCTTCATCCCAAAGTACCTCCTGCCCTGCATTCGAGCGGAGGGGCCTCAGCCTGTTCGCGGAATGGCCTACGTCAATGCTCAGGCTCGGAAAGTTCGTAACCTTTCCGTTGAAAGTTTGAACCCTTTGGGCAACGCATCTAACCATCTACTTAAGGTAATGGCAGCACACATGTGCTAGCACCAAGGTGTGACCCACAGGCGGTTGTGCTACAGTGCTTGCCGTAAGTCATTGCAGTGGGGTTAAATGGGCTCCCTATGCTGCAAGCACGTACCCTCAGCAGCAGCAGCAGTATCGCACTGTGCCACCTGTCCATCCTGCTCAGGAAAACCATTTATGTCGTGAATGCTCATCCATGTTTGTTCATCATTCGCACTCCTTTCTCACTTCATTCTGTTGTTGCTGTCCTTTGTCATCTGTCCTTCGTTGCTCTGCTATGACAATGCTGTGCTCCAAGACTCTCTCAAAGACTGACCTCTTGACATGGCAAAATGCCGCAATGGAGCATGAGTTTGAGAGGAATCTCCTCGTAGCAGACATTGCTCATGTCTTTGACATTCAGGAGCACCAGGTTAATGGTCTGAAGAATAAGTGGAGGGACAGACAAGACCTCACACCAGTGTAGCAAGACCTGGACATCCTCACACTTGTGATCAAGCACAGAGAAACTTCCGAGATTGTTTTCTGCCAATCCAGTGTGCACAGTGGCACACTTGAGCCACAATGCACATGTTTCACACATGACCAGTTGACGCATCATGAAGGACATTAGTATGAAGTCCAAAGCCCGTGAGCACTGCCAGAAGCTCCTGTCAAGAGACAAGAGGCAAAGATTTGCATGTGCAACTGGACTTTTGAGATACCTGCATGATGGGGTTGACCTCAGCATCTTCTTGGATAAGGCTGAACTGGATGTAACCCCCGTATCTCAATTCCACCAAGGACCGAATCATTGAGGCTGTTGCTGGAGATGCTGGTGATCTTGGTATCAATCAGAGACATTGTGGTGAAGGCCTCATGGTGCTGGGTGTTTTTGTCTCAGATGGATGCTCCATGTGTCCATGTTCAAAAACATGAGAGAGTGACATCAGCAACATTTCTTGCTGCTGTGGAGCAGTTTTTCACATGGCTGAACTATGGCAATGACAGTGACAGGATGAGGGACAGCTGCCTCATCCAGGCAGAGCATCCATCCACACGTCTCAGCTAGTCAGGTGGCATTGTCGCAGCAAATGGGTCATATGGGGGGAGCATTGCTTTGCTAGTCAGACTAGCCTGCACACTCCCCTGATCTGAACCCTCTCAGACTTCATAGCCTGAGACAAGTTGCGGCAAGCTGTGTGTGGCAGCATGGGCCTAAGGAACCAAAACCAGCTTCGTGCCAAGATCCAAGAGCAATGGCAGTTACTCTTCACAGAGAACATAGTGCAACATGCCTGCCACTTCTTCCGTCCAAGTGTTGAGCAAGTGGTGGCAACACATGGTGATTACATTGAGGGCTATCGCCACAATCATTGATTGTTAATCGAAATAGCAGCTTTGTATTCTTTGTGTTCAATATCATCATTGTCGTTGTCACCTATGCCGCTCATCCCTCGTCCTTGCTTCTGCTGCAGCTGCTTCTGCTGCAGCTGCTTCTGCTGCAGCTGCTTCTGCTGCAGCTGCTGTTACTAATGCTGCTGGTACTCCTGATGCTGGTGCTGGTGCTGCTACTGCCACTGAGAGTACGCCCTTGTCGTTTGACCATGATGATGCCTCTGGGGGCGAATGTGAGGTTTTGGGCTTGTAACATGTCAACAGACGGCCTGGAGGGTGCCATCTTTGGCATGGAGCAAAGGAGGGTGTGTGGCGACACCCACAGAAAGTTTCAGTCACTTTCATCATGGAAAAGCCTCTGAAAAAGGGGTAAAATAGTGCATTTTGGCGTGGCGCCCTCTAGGGGTTGCTGCACTTCGAGCATTCTAGCATCAAAATGGCAGTCACACAGCAGCTCAAGATGCTGCTGCTTGTGAAGCACTGTCTGGGTGACCAATTCCACCCGAAGATCCCACCTCAAAAGCTGTCAGTGCAGCGTGGGGAGCCCATTTAACCCCACTGCAATGACTTGCGGCCAGCACTGTATCACCTACTGTGCGTACTAAAAAGGAGAATTTGTTTAAATAGCATCTGAATAGAGTTACCTAGGACAAAAACTACATCGTTGAAGATGTGCCCCCGTGGCGCGTGCTTTCCACTGAACAGGAAGACAGTTTGAAGCAATTTCTCCCTTGTATCCATGTAATTTCTGCTACCTTTTTGGCGAGAAAAGGCGCACCATCGACACCGCCACACATTGCAGTCGTACCAATTATTACAACGTATTTTTCTCCGTGATCCACGCTTCTCGCACGCATCCATTTAGCTTGAGTCAGCCCGCCCCTACATACTACAATGGGATGTACTGTAGAACAGTCAAAAAATGTTTGTAAGGGCTCTGGAATGTCCACTCAGTGCACTTACTGCCTTTGGACATTCTTTGACACACGTTTTCAAGCCCCCTCACCCACTGCTTACCCTTTGCTCACCCACTGGGTGTAAAAAAGCCAGACGGTCAGAAGGTACAAGCGGGTTTGCCCTTGGGAGTCCCAGTGGCGATAAATGTGAGCTCGGTGGCAAAAAGTTGACTCTTTACATTTTGCTGCTGTTTGCAAAGATGTCCCTACCTCCATACGTTGAGTCTGGGGCTGACTGGCAAATTCATGGTCAATAAACTGAGTGAAGCTAAATAATGTCCCACCTCCGTGTGGACCAATCTCTCCATGAAGCTTAGCAGCACTATTTTAGACAATGGAATTCGCCATGTTATGTTGGACAACAAAATGGGGATATTCTACATTGACAATCAATTGGCTTGCTGGCTGTCAACAGCAGAAAATCACAAACATTTATAGTCGGGGAAATTATAGTTGAATTGAACTGCCTTGCATCAGGCAACAAAGTCACACTCAAGTGGGTCAACGCTCCACTCAGGCATGCACTCAATGAGGGGATAGATGACAGAGGAGATAGATTAGGTAGGATTACACAAGCAATTACAGGATGCAACTACCTTAACTACCTCAGGGCCAAAATGGGCGAGAATCTGGAGCAGAAACGCAGGTTCAGTGGGGAAGGACATGAGGAGCTTGTCCATATCGTGTGCGAGTGCCCAGCCCGTGCAAAGGAATTATTTGATGAATGCCAGGGTCTCAAGTTTTTATATGGCCCCCCTGGATCCGAGAGGCTGCCCTAAGCTCACCCCTGAATTGATGAGGCAAGGAATACAATGGGGTAGAATACAATGTTTGAATGTTGTGCATGCCATCAGCAAGGGTAGGGGAAGAAACATGAAAAAGGGTTATTCCCATCCTGCGTCCTCATCTTTAGGGGCTGCACGAACTCTTCACAGAGAGACAAGCATTCCTGTTTTCACGCATTGTTATGAGGTCCAGGCAGAGTGTTCTGCAATGAGCGCCAGCACGAGTGCAGAGCCTAAGCTGCGGAGCACTCTGGATCTGAACAGGGTGAAAATATAGTGAAAAAAGTGCATATTTTTATAACAAGGGAGATGCAACCACTTCTTCAACTGGAGGTTAGTGACTACAAAGTGTGACTTTGTTTTCTGGTGAGTTTCCGCGGGTTTCTACGGATGAGTTTCTGGAATTCAAAAAGTGCTTGAAAAAAGAGGAAAAAGTACTTTTTTCCTTTTTTTCCTGCTTTTTTCATGAGAAGATGAGGCTGCGTAAAAGAAGGTATCTTGCGCCCTGCTTGTTTTGAAACAAAATGATGGCCTATAACCTATAATGGATCATACCGGGTGGACAATATAAGTCTGTGCACACTGGTTGAAGCCTCATTACTGACCAATAGGAGTTTGCGTATTGCACTTTTTGCTGGATGCCATGTGCTTGATCAATACCTCTCTTTTCATGCCAAGAACAGTCAGTTGCTACCATTTTTCACAATGCTACGCCAGAGTGTCAGACCTGTATCTAAAAGTCCATTAGCGCATTGGGCTGGCGATCGACCTCCAGACGGTGTCAAGTGCTTCATTGTCTCCAGAAGGTTCATCTTCTAGGTCAAAAACGTGTGTGAGGCCCCTGGGGACATCAAGGAGTCCCCCATCACCGGCAGACTGTGTTCTGTGGGGGCAGAGGCAAACAATGCTAAGGTTAGCGTGTTCTTGCCCATGGGCTGCTTCGTGTACCTACCGCAGGCCTTGTTGAGGCAAAAAAGAGGTGGACCGCACTCCTGTCATATGGGAACAAGAAGCGATTTTCTTTGTCATTCCCCTTCTGCTTTGCCTGAGCATACAATATCCAGACCCCCTAGTCATCCTGAGTGATATTGCCGCACGTGATGGACCTGAGTACAATGCATTGCAGATCTCTGCAGAATGCCATAGCAATGGCTTCCTTCTTAAGAATCCATGAGCTATCAGTGCATGTGACCGGTAGGGCCCTAAGCATCTCATCACGATTGAATTTGGTGGCTACTCTGCCAATGCAGCAACACTTACAATTCTTCAGAAAAAGTGTGATCTGAGACCACTTCTGCAGCTTCATGCCATACAGGCACTGCTGACCATAATTCACCACTGAGAACATCATCCAGAGACTGATGACCTAGTACTTCTTGTACTTTAGTACTTCTTCCTTTAGATGGTGGCAAAAATGGATATAGAGAGGGTTCTTTTTAAATTGTAGTGAAATGAGAGGTTTGGGAAAATAGCCATAACTGATTTAATCATAAACAGGTACGAATGAATTTTTACATACAGTTACTTAAAGTCTATTTCTAGAAGACTACCCAATCCAATCTCCATCAACTTTAAGAACTGATTCCAGTCTGTGCCTAAATATTACGCCAGCATGGACTAGGTGCTTAGGATCCAGATCAGTGACTGTCTGGTCTATGGCAGCGTGAGTGACTCTACAGTGGGATGCCTAGCCTTGTTGGAGTCCCTTCCAACACGCCCCACACATAGCAGTCCGGGGGACTGAAATCTGGTGACCTGGGAGCCAGAAGTCTGTTGACCAGAACATCTGAACATTTTTTAGAGCCAGTTCTGGACTCTGAGCCCTTCTCCCCTGCAATCTCCTCAACCCACGACTTCACCTTAGTCTGCAGGACATCCAGATACACCTCCTTGTTCACTGGTTAGCTGAAATAGTGGCTTTCACAATGGGATGACACGGCACGGGCTTTGAATTGAGAACAATGGTTAAGACCTAGGTGATGCGAGTCCCAAGGGAAGTAAGTAGGAGCAAACAGAGCCTTCTCTCTGAGTAGGATAGGTGACATGCGCTGGTCAGCTTAGGCGTTCAAAAATCGGGATAAAACGAACCCCAGCTATCAATTGAAGTAACGGGCAAAATTGCCGGGAAAGACAACATATGAGAGACATGGTGACTTCATGTTCTGCATTTGACTGCTCTTAGTGGCAACTCAACAAATGGGCCAGAGAGAGCCAGACGGATTCAACTTCGAAGTTGTGACATTCCACAGGTATGTCACGCATCTTTCATATCCATTTTGCCAGCAAAATTTGACTGGACAAGATCATTAGACAAGTGACTCTGCAAGACAAATGCTTCGTAAGAGATGGCTTGCAGTGGTTCGACGGGAGAACTTCAACCCTAGCCTTCTTGTGCTCAGAGCATTTCGAGCCGTCGTGTTTCGAAGGCCATTGACAATCTCAGTGGACAGGCGAGACGCACAAGTTAACGCAAGGTGCTGTACCAACACTGTTCTCTCATCCGGAGTCAAAGTCTTCCCAGCTGCCCCCTAAGACACCAGCTGTGATGACACCAGCTGTGATGACACCAGCTGTGATGACACCAGCTGTGATGACACCAGCTGTGATGACACCAGTGTGTGACGCCTAAGACACCAGCTGGACGAGATATTGAGTCGCAAGTCCACTAAACTCCGAGCAAATCAGAAGCATCTCTCCCGAGAAAAGGCAGAAAACCGAGAAACCCAAAGATAAATTGAGGTCCATGACAGCTGTGGTAAAAAAAGCCCTTCTGAAGCAGAATCTTCTCCCAGATATTGCCCTCAAATTGCAATTGCAATTGTGCAAAGTGTTGCTGATTCTTACCTAAAAACTTGCTTGCACTAATGGTCAAGAATGAAATGGAAAGGTCACGCAGGAAAAATGTTCTGGGCCTTTGCAATGACCTTACAGTTCTACTCCGCAAGGGCATACTTGTACGTGCAACGGAAGGTTGTGCTGGGCTTACCTGATCTTGACACAATTTGGAATTTGTTTGCTAGTGTGGACTGCCAGCCAGGCTTTACCCAAAAAGCATTTGCTGTCCTTAGGTGAAAAGCTGAAGAAGATGCTGCTCATGGTGCTCCACTTTACAATGACAATGACGACATGAAACTAAAGGCCCATATGGACCTGTGTGGCGAGGCCGACAGTGTGGGATGTGTGGACTATGGCACAGAGTTTCCCACTATTGATACAAGTCCTCTTGCTACAGATGTACTAGTTCTTATAGCAGATGCAGTAAATGCAGCCTTGAAGATTCCCCTTGGATATCATTTCATTGCTGGCACGAGTGGAAAGGTATGGAGAGTTTGCGAACTAAGTGCAAAGCTGTGACTAACATGCAATTTTTAAATTTTAGGGGAGAGTAAATCTGGTGCGTATCTTTCAGCAGACCGAGACTGGAGCACTTGTAGTGTCACTAACATGCGGCGGCCCAAGCATTCATTGTTCAATGCTGACAAGTCTTGGAACATAACTTGATCCCCGCGACGAAGTACGACCTGGGCCTGAAGAGCCTTACAAAGAAGAAAGAGTAAACGCTGACGAAAAAGCAGCGCGCTAAACGACGGTGGTAAGAGAAGACTTTCTCCAGGGAGGGGGAAATGCAGCGTTCCTGTCTCCGGTGACGAGGACTTCTACGTCAACAAGAGGCCTAGCGGGTGCAACGACAGGTTTACTGGCACATTCGTGCAGAGCAGTTGCCTCGACTTGGCAGTCAAAGTATATTATCAAGGTCAGCATGGTGGAGATGACAGTACGGAAGAGCCCTTCCGTCAATGTGGTACAATTTAACCATGGATGGCCCCAAGTACAAGAAGTAGCTCATCAACAAGGTCTTCCCAGTCCTCGATTCCACCAAGTACTGCGTACATACTGCATACGGGTACATTTGGACCCGGGGTGTGGCACCCGCCCGTACGTGGAATGCCATCAAGAAGCATACTTGACTTGGGGTCAAGATGTTTCCGGTCAAAAAGACTATTGGCCGCTGTCATCACCCAAACTGAACCTGGTTGATAACTGCATCTGGGCCCGTGCGGCCTGCATTAAACATCCTCGAAGCATTAGTAACCCAAAGGCCTCCGTCCAGGCTGACTCAGCCAACATGTCCGAGGACGACGTCCATGACGGCTCCAATGCCTTCCGCCATCCTGTCATTGCTGCAGTCGAAGTCGAGGGGACACTTTTGACAACTGTAGTGAAAGAAAAAGGTCCATCCTGTACTCATACGTATATAGTAAAAACTTTTTCAACTACGACCGGATCCACAGGCACTTTCGGGGAAAATGTAGATGACAGATGACAGGGGTTTTGAAGACACACCTCACCTTATTGGATAAATAAATATCGATAATACATTATGAGTCAGTCATATGTGACAAGATGGTTCTCATGCATGAAATGTATTAAACGAATGAATTCTAAATGGTCTTGTTACTGTTGCAGTGCCTACCATTCACATGTCCCCGCAACAAAACATTTCACTATAAATGTTACATGATGTTGTGGCCTCTCAGTGACAAACTGTTTGCCGGCAGGTGGCATTGGAGAGCAGAGAGGTTGCATGCTGAAGAGAAAGGATGTCCAGAACGAAGAGGCCCTGAGAGTCAAGATCCCCACGGACAAGTTCGAGGAAATAGCAGAGATGGAGTACGGCGTCACAAATTGAGGAGCAAACTGAGCCTGAGCTGCGCATCGGTTACAACAGTGATTCGCCACACAATCTGCCAACTATTGTCTGGGGAAGTAGGGTCCTGCGTCTTCAACAGTGCTATGGAACACGTGGGAATGCAGTCCTTGCTTCCTTTACGGCCAATGATTGTGTGACATAGTGGACACCGCTTATATCATCACCGCCGGGCTCAGAAAGACCTGGTGCTGTAAATAGCCTAGTGGCATTAGCAGCTGGAATAAAATAAAGACGTGTCCGACACCAGCAAATTCGTAGCCTCCTTGAGTATTTATCCCACGTTCCTGGAAAACAGAATTGCACAACTGCTTCGACGCTACCTCGGGAGCTGTTTGATGTGCTGCCTGAGGAGACAGAGGACGAGCAGGCCTCTCGTGATCATGGCAACCTCCATTCTGAGCTACAGATCTTTTTGCAGGGACAGACACTTGATTGGCTGTTGAATGAGAGCCAGGAAAATCACCCATCATAACAGAGGAAACCTTATGATGGAACTGGCTGAATCTCCTTAATAAAACATAGTTGCAAGTCGAAAGTCTCTACTCACTGCCCATGTTGTTCTTGTAACAGAAGTACAGTTTTTTTGGAAGCCTTGTTGGTCAAAGCAGCGTGCGCAAAGGGAAAATCTCAATGTGTGCACCCTGATGTAAAGCAGGGGCTCATAGTAAACTCTTTGTTTGAGCCTAGGCCAAACTAGCATGGAGAGCCATTCTATTACGACTAATGACCGTGGACGACGAGGAAGGAAATGTGATTTTAGATTACTTCTGTGCTGCTGCTGGACTTTTCTCTTTTCAAACACTTCGCAAGCCTGTCTCATGGGTCTTCATGGGCCTCCAATCTTGCAAAAAAGCCTTGGAAGGGCCTTTTTAAGATCTCGAGGCCGTCTGCCAAAAATTGCAAAAAGGCTCCATGCCCATCACAAGCAAAAATGCAGACACCCACAGGGTGCCCGCGAATTAGTTTTAAAATTCGAAACTGGCACTTCCTGTTGTTGCCCCCACTGAGACTTTACAAGTACGGATTTTTAAGGCCTTAGTAGCATCAATCGATCAGAAACTCAGTGTTGAATTCAGCTCTAGACAATTTTTGGCAATAAGCACACCTCTTCATTGCAGACAGCAAAAATGTGCCTCAAGGTTGCAGTGCCAACGCCGCTACTTCAGCAAGGTTGTAAGAAAACAATGAATCCATTGCCCACCACAAGACTCATGAACTTGTCAGCTTCCAGGTTCGTGTAACTCTCCATTGGGAGGTTGATATTCCCAAAATAAGGTACCTGCGTTGAAACTTTAAAGTGATATTTTATCAATACCTTTTAGTGACTTTAAGAAGCTCAAAGTGAAGTCTCTAATTTCACCTTAATTTGTTTGTCAGGCCGTTAATTGTTTGTACGTGCTGTAAGAGGAGCGGCTTTTTAGGACCCCAATCAGCTTCAGACCGACCTTATCTTAAGTGCTTAAAAATAACAAACAAAAAGGCATTTTGTCAGCAAAATTTGAAAGGAGTTCATTGTAGTGCCTCAACTTGCTGTCCATGTGGTTCTTGATGAAACTGAACAGGTGGCTTTGCTGCGAGAGGCGCTCAAAAGTGTTTTACTCAATTAAAGCGAATTCGCGCACACCCTGTCAAGCAAGTATTTTGCAACATGAAGGAAATCTCCCCTGTCGTTAAGTGTGATACGTCCTCAGCTTTATGTAGGCATTATGGAAAACTTTGTTGTTATTGCTTTATTCTCCTGATGATTTCTTTTTTATCTCTGGAGCGTGAAATGAAGAAAATAAAGGCCTTTATTTCGTCTAACCCAGCATAGCGTGTGAATCACACACTCACGAAATGTATGGGAGAAGCATCGTACATGTTTTGAACTTACCCACAGGCCGCAAGAAGAGGTTTAATCCCTGGTCATGAGAGCTTTTGATCCTGGGGATCAAGGGGAGGAGACTAATGACTATAGCAGCTCCTGCTTAGGTGAAATCCGCTTAAGTGTCATCATGTGTAGGCCCCAATCGACAAGCCTTTTTCAGCATTGAAATGCGAGCTTTAGTCAAATATTTTCTAAGACCTCGGTGGGGGGATTGTGGAGTGCGATGAATTGCTGCCTCTACTGTAGACATGGCAAAAACATTGGGTTCTCTTATCTGGAGGTAATGGTCTTCTTGGCCATGGTTAGTGACGTAACCAAAGAGTTGTCTTTCGTCACCTGAACGGGTAAGTGTAATACTTGACATGGAAGTATCACAGCTTTCGTCGAATCAAAAACTCAATCCCTTTTTTAATTGCTTTTCAAAAACGTCATCGTTGTGAAACTTGAATACATCACAAATCCTTAACCACCAGACTTAAATGGCACCTTGGCAGTGCTTGTCACGCGCAATGAGGAGGACAAGAGAGTCTGTGCGAGTTTTCTAAAAACCACAAAGTTTATTTGACGAGTGGCGACAAAAGCAATGTACACATCTATCCACTGTGAAACTTTGCATCATCCTTATGGTAAACATGATTCTCTGGTTTTTTTAGTACGAAAAAAAAAGATGGTCTTTGGTAAGATTACGCTGATGATAGCTCCGGAACTATAAAAAGGTAGCAGCAACAGTAGTTGTATTTACACTCCGTAAAACCACTGCCTCAGTACATGTACATACAAATGTCTTCTTCGCCTCGTGTACATTTTTTCCTCTTTTTAAGTTCTGTTGTTGCTGATAAACTGTACGCAAACATACTGGGTGTAAAAAGTAAGGTGATGACTAGACTTGAGATTGCGGCAATAAGATACAAGCGCCTTCCAGAGAGGCAAAAGGGTTCGATAAAAAAGGAAGTTGCACAAACCAGAATGAAAACTGATGGGTTGTAGGAGGAACAAAAAAATAAGTGATAAAATCCAATGATTGAGCGGGTTGCAATACAATGCATTATATATAAAAAGTGAAGGGGGGGACGTGGTGTAATGGACACTGTAGCAAAGGATTGCTTTTTACACTACGCGGGTACGAACGAGCTCACACTTCTGACACACACACCTAATGCAAATAGTAGAAATATGCGTGGAGCAGCAGCAGTATAAAAGATTCAGTTTGACTGGTGGCAGCTGTCCGGAAGAACTCGGAGAAACTATCATTGACATTTGAACATGTAAAAAAGAAAAAAGAGCCCTTTTTTCTTTGCCCCCCCCCCTCCCCCAACCCCTCGGTCGTGTGGTACCCCTTGAGAGGGGGTAAGGGGGAGTAAAAAAAGGGGGGGCGAGAGTTTCTTCTTCAAAGAGTCTCGGGTAGAAGGAGGAATCGTCGTGGCTTTGAGATTTCGAGATCAATTGGGAGAGTAACTACTCCATGTACTGGTTCTGAGTCGTGATGTTGAAGTCCTCGAACATGTGCGTGAGGAATTCAAAAGTGGGTCGCTTAAACGGGTCACGGTTCCAGCACTCCAGCATGATCTGAGGAGAAGATATCAAAGATGAGCAAACTTCACGCTTTTTAGCCATGGATCAATCAATTGAGGCTTAATTTTTCCTTATTTAACAAAGTTTTGGTACTATAACATATAAGTCTAAAATGGCACTTTCTCGTTGAAAGGAAAGTTTTTCACCCAGCTTTTATCCAGGATGATTGACAAGCTGATTGATTTAGTGAGAGTTTTCCTCCTAAAGTTCGTACATGTGAGACTTGAGCGTGAACCTCTACACTCTTTTCTGTCACAAAGAGGAATGAATAAGCGTGCTATTTCCTTACGCCATCGCAAACTTATGTCATGGTCATGGGGGGAAATGTCTCGTTCAAAAACATTTTGTCCAGCAAGTGCTCGACCAAAGACTTGCTAAGGTCATACGTACCTTGTAGACATTTGCTTGAGCGCTGGCCACCTCCTTTGGCATTGGCTTTGACTCTGGGTAGGAAATGTGACTTGGCTGCGCCATCCGATACCCTCGATCAACCTGATCAATCACCTCACGATTGCTCATGCCTGGACACAGAACAAGTCCATCACGTACACTGTTCAAGGTAATATAACTAACTGATTCTCCTTACCTGGATAAGGCACCTGACCGTACGTGAAAAGCTCCATGAGCAGGATGCCGAACGACCACACGTCCGACTTGACCGTGAACTTGCCGAAGGAAATAGCCTCTGGAGCTGTCCACTTCACGGGGAATCTATGGAGTAAATGAGTATGAGCGCGCCGCGGACAGCAGCACACACGCTATAGTCACCTTGCACCCTGATGTGCGGAATACTCGTTGTCGACTATAACTCTGGCGAGTCCGAAGTCAGCGACTTTAGCTAAGAGGTTGTCCCCGATGAGCACGTTCCTGGCGGCCAAGTCCCGGTGGATCAAACCTTTGCGCTCAAGGTGACTCATGCCGTTAGCGACCTAGATGAATATACATAATGTCGGACACGTCTAGGGTTTCTTTTTCGAAAGTATCACGATGAAACTTCCCCAGAGAAGTTGAGCCTTCAGGATAAGAAACAATTTATAGGCATAACGATAAGAAATTTGCCCCTCTCGTGAGGGTGATATTAAACTGTGATAACCAGTCCTTGCGAAAGAAACCGTCGCCATAATATAAGAGGAGATTGGAGGCCAGACTTTTAGTGCGCTCAATTGATGCATATGTTTCAGGCAGGCTGTAAAGATATCTCGTAGGAGCAAGACTGAATAGAGCTTGGACATAGTTCAGAGTGTGTGCAACACCCTGTGCCCCATCATGGGACCAAAAAAAAGTGCTGATCGAGATAGTCTTGACCTTGCAGTCGCAGCCTCGTGATAAGTCTCTCTAGTTAAACCTTTTCATACTTCCGCCAACTACGTCTGAGAACATTTTACGCAGTTCCTCAAGAAGAGAAATGTTGCTGATACCTTCGAAGAGCTGAAGGAAGTAGAAGAAATATATTATGGGGATTATCAAATGGAGCATCTTTTTACGGAGAGGAGAAGCCATACACTCCACTGACAAGGCCACTTTGAAACAAGGGAAAAGCAGTCTCTCTCACTCATAGTGGTCAAAGTTAGCCTTAAAATTGTACTTAAGTGAGACTCCACTTCTGGCACACACCAGCAGCAGTTAGGGAGAAGTTGCTGAAATGAGGTCATCGTGATGCCCACGCAACTGATGAGTAGTCAGACACGTGCACAGGCCCGACATGACCACAGTGCATAAAGTATTCAATAATACAAGGAGATCTCTGCACATTTATATAACTCATCTGTGTATACAGGGTCGCCGAGCAAAGCGCTTACCTCTGCAATGGCGGGAAATTTGAACAAAAAATCTGGTAGCCTCAAGATTCCTAAATGACACAGCAGGGGTCTGTGAATGAG